>Ga0070675_100000005_pt1 | contig 295918 bp, 278 predicted proteins | sample KBSM43metaG_FD_65343 | JGI IMG/M metagenome (GOLD analysis project Ga0070675, IMG submission 65343) | Miscanthus rhizosphere microbial communities from Kellogg Biological Station, Michigan, USA - KBS M4-3 metaG | ecosystem: Host-associated > Plants > Roots > Rhizosphere > Soil ... | reverse complement strand
CCGAAGTCCGGAACCTCGGGAGCCTTACCGGCAACGCCAGACAGCACGCTGCCGGTATACGCGGTAAGACAAGCGCTGGAGGAGCTCAGCTCAAACTCCACGTGGAGCGCGACGGCCATTGCACAAGCACTTGTCGCGGTCACGCTTGAATCGGGACGTACTAGGCTACCCGTCGGTAGGTGGTTCCAGAACCCTGCGCCTTCTCGTCAACCAGCATGACTCAACCGGCCCGGGCGGCTGGATCAAATATAGGCCTGGTGCTGAATATTGTCCAGTGGGTCCTTGAAGTTGTAACAGCCGCGCCTTAGTTCCACACCCGTAAACCTGCGCGACACGGCCGTAAACCTGCGCGACACGGTCGTAAACCTGCGCGACACGGTCGTAAACCTGCGCGACACGACCGTAAACCTGCGCGACACGACCGTAAACCGGCGCGACACGGCCGTAAACCGGCGCGACACGGTCGTAAACCGGCGCGACACGGCCGTAAACCTGCGCGACACGGTCGTGAACCGGCGCGACACGGTCGTAAACCGGCGCGACACGGTCGTAAACTCGCGCGACACGGTCGTGAAATGGCAAAACACGATCGTGAACTCACGGTTCACACACGCAAACTCGAGGTTTCGCACGCGTGAAACGCTTCCGCTCCTCCTCTCACTATCCTTTCCAGGGAGGGACAGGCCATGCCCGGATGTGTGGAGTGGGCGGAACAGCGTCACGAGCAATGCGGCCAGTGGGCCGACCAGGGCTACAACCAGTGCGCGGCCACCGCGGATCAGGGACACAGCTCCTGCTGCACGTGGTGGCCGTGTTCGATGGTGTGCCATGTCGTGGTGTGGGTCACGAACATCGTCTGTGTGGCCTGGACGTGGATCTCCAACTTCGTCTGCGTGACCTGGAACATCACCACCACGCTGGTCTGCGTCATCTGGGACATCGTCACCACGGTGGTCAACGCCGTGCTGGTCACGATTACGTCGATCCTTGGCTGGGTGCTCTCCGCGTTCGCGGCGATCGTCGAGCTGCTGGAGATGATCCCGTATGTCGGGTCGATCATCCGCTGGGTGCTCGGCGTCCTCACCAGCGTCCTGGGGATCCTGGCCAACGTCCCCGACCTGATCCTCGGCGCGGTGGGCGTTCGTCCGGAGAAGCTCCTGCGCGTCTGCACGGTCATCCTGCGCGACGAGAACGGACAGCCCGTGGCCACGCCGGAAGTGGCGGTGTCGCTGCTGCAGACGGCGGTCGACGTCTACAAGCGCGACGCGAACGTGCGCATCATCCCGCTGCGGCCTTTCCACTACTCCAGCGGCTTCGCCGGCGCGGAGACGGTGGACGAGTCGTGGGTCGCAACCGACGGGTCGAACAGCGGCGCGGACCTGCTCGACCACTCCTGCGACCCCAGCGGGGACTGGGGCACGACCGGCAGCGGGTTCCAGCTCCGCGTCACGCGGAACTGTTTCTTCGGCGCGTGGCGCCGGCTCGCCGGCTACGGCGCGCCGCTGACCTGCTTCTTCGTGCGCGACATCCAGAATGCCGCCGGCTGCTCGCTCTGGGTCAACGACTTCAACACCACCAACGGCGCGCTGCGGCTGCCGCATCCCAGCCCCCGCACTCTCGGTCACGAATGCGGCCATAGCTGCAATCTCGTGCACCGATGCGTCGACGAGGACAACCGCAACATGATGGGCACGCAGGGGCAGTGCAATCCCGAGTCGGCGACGCCGCCCGACCGCGTGAACCCGCGCATGAACGACGGGCAGGCGCTCTGGGTGCGGATGTCCAAACACGTGACCTACTTCTGAGAAAGGAACGAGACATGAAACGACGCGAGCACGTCATCGATCATTCGTCGCAGCTCAATGCGCTGACCGTGGTGCCGTTCCTGAGGCCGCGCGTCCTGGGCACGGTGCGCCTCGGCGGCGTCATGGCCGAGGATCCGCGGAGGGAGGCGTGGGAGCGGGACATCAACCGCAACTTCTACGCGTGCGGCTGCGACACCGGCGCGCAAGGCCTCCTCCTCGGCGTGCTCGCGGGCGCGGCCGCCGCGCTGATCGGATTCCGCGGCGCTCCGTGGACCGTCATCGCCGGCGTGATCCTGGCCGGGGCGATCGCCGGCGCGGCGATCGGCAAAGTGCTCGGCCTCGTGCAGGCGCAGCGAAGGCTCGGGCGCGTGGTGCGCGAGGTCATCGAGTACGCCCGCCCGAAGGAGCCGCAGCACGTCGAGGAAGGCGCGCTTTGCGGCTGAAAAGACACGGATTCGCGGGTACGGGATCAACGGGTCCTGGCGAGAACACCCGCTACCGCACGCACCAGCTCCTGTGGCGCGAACGGCTTCTTGAGGTAGTCATCGAAGCCGGCGGAAAGCGCCAGCTCGCGCTGCAGCGGGCCGCCATAGGCGGTCACGGCGACGGCCGGAATCGCGGCTTTATCGTCGTCGCGGGCCCGGATGCGGCGCGTGAGAGAGTGACCATCCTCAGCCGCATGGCGAGGTCGCTCACCAGCGCATCGAAGGACTGCGCGGTCAATTGCTCGAAGGCTTCCGCGGCGCTGCTCGCCGTGACGACGGAGGCGCCGGCTCCGCGCAGAACGGTCGAGATCAACTTCCGCATCTCCGATTCGTCATCGACCACCAGCACGTGCATGCCCGCGATCGAAACCGCCTCGTGGGGGGCAGCGGGCGGCTGATTCGCATCACGGGCGTGCAACCGGGGCTCTTCCGTGACGGCCGTGAAGCGGCGGGCCGGAAGCGAGACCGTGAAGGTGGCGCCTTTGCCTTCACCGGCGCTTTCGGCGTGCACCGTGCCGCCGTGCATCTGCACGAGCTGCCTGACGATCGAGAGGCCAAGACCGAGGCCGCCGTGCTCGCGGGTACTGCTGCCGCCCTCCTGACTCAGGCTGTCGAACACGCGCGGAAGAAATCCGGGGCTGATCCCTTGTCCGGTATCGCTCACCACGACGTCCACCCGTGAGTCTCTCGACGAGAGGCGTACGCGAATGCGCCCGCCGGCCGGGGTGAATTTCACGGCGTTCGCCAGGATGTTCCAGAAGATCTGCTGGAGCCGCGTCGGATCGCCGTCCACGCGCGAAGCGCCGCGCGCGAAGGACTTCTCCAGCTCGAGGTTCTTCTTCTCGGCCGCGGGCGTGATGGCGCGGATCGCGAGCAGCAGGGCCGCCGCCACATCGACCGGCTCGCTGTTCAGTTCGAGCTTCCCGGTGAGCAGGCGCGAGACATCGAGCATGTCGTCGATCAGCCGGGACTGCGCCCGCGCGGACTGCCGGATGGAATCGAGCGCTTCGCGCTGGGTCTCGGGATCCAGCCCGCCGGTCACGAGAAGCTCGGACCAGCCGAGAATCGAGGTGAGAGGGGTCCGCAGCTCGTGAGAGCTCGTGGCCAGAAACTCGTCTTTGGCGCGGCTGAGCGCCTCGGACTCGTGGTACTGCCGGACGAGCGCTTCTTCGACGCTCTTCCGGTCGTGAATGTCGGTGCTCGAACCGACCCAGATCACGATCCCCCCGGCATCGCGCATGGCCGCGGCGCGAGTCAGGTGCCAGCGATAGACGCCGTCGGCGCGGCGGAAGCGGCTCTCGCACTGGAACGGTTCGCCGCTCGCGATCGCGTGGCGCCACAGGCGGTCGTCCTCTTCCACGTCATCGGGGTGCGTGAACGGCGCGCGGCCTGCCGTGCAGACTTCCTCGCACGGCAGCCCTGTGAACTCCGTCAACTGGCGATTGCAGTAGTCGATCGCTCCGCCGGGCGTCGCCGTAAAGATGATGATCGGCATCGACTCGGCGAGGAACCGGAAACGCCCGGCACTGATGCGCGCCGCCTCCTCCGCCCACTTCCGGTCGGTGATGTCGCGAATGTTGCACTGAATGACTTTGAGGTCCCCGACCATGTAGGAGTTGCTGACGAACTCCACTTCCACGCGCTTTCCGCGCTTGGTCTCGAGCGGCATGTCCTCGTATCGGATGTAGCCTTCCTGCTGCAGCCGCTGCATCGCGTTCTTGCTCTCCTGCTTGTCGGAGAACAGACCGATCTCCCAAAGCTCCTTCCCGATCAATTCGTCGAGGGAGTACCCGAGCAAATCAATCACGAAGGGATTGGCGTCCATGATCTTTCCACCCGCTTCCTCGAGGATGAGGATCGCATCCTGGGCGGTCTCGAAGAGCCGCCGGTAGCGCGCCTCGGAAGCTCCGAGGGCATGGGCAGCCTGGACGCGTTCGGTGATATCGCGGATGTTGCACTGGATCACGTTCCGGCCATCGACGACGTATGAGTTGCTGACGAACTCCACGTCCACACGCTTTCCCTGCTTGGTCTCGAGCGGGATGTCTTCGTAGCGGATGTAGCCTTCCTGCTGCAGCCGCTGCATCGCGTTCTTGCTCTCCTGCTTGTCGGAGAACAGACCGATCTCCCACAGCTCCTTCCCGATCAATTCGTCGAGCGAGTACCCGAGCAAGTCGATCACGAACGGATTGGCGTCCATGATCGTCCCGGGCTTCTCTTCGGCGTCGAGGATGAGGATCGCATCCTGCGCGGTCTCGAAGAGGCGCCGGTAGCGGGATTCGGACGCCTCTAAAGCGGTTTGGACCTGAGTCGCCATATTCACATCCTTTCGGGGACTACCGTCTGAGGATGGAGCTGATCAGGCGTGCACTCGAGAACAGACGCAAAGGACATACCGCTTGCCTGCGGCAGCGCCTGCTCGATGTATCCCGCAGGTGACTAAGTACCTCGCCGCCAGCGGTGGACGAAGGTATAGAACGTCGGCAGGGCGAAGAGGGTGAAGAGGGTCGAGGTCACGAGGCCGCCGATCATGACGATCGCCAGCGGGCGTTCGATCTCGGTTCCGTGCAGGCGCAGGACGAGCAGCGGGAGGAGGCCGAGGATCGCGGTGCAGGCGGTCATGAGTTTCGGCCGCACGCGGCCGATGCTCGCTTCGCGCAGCGCGGTGTCGAACGGCAGGCCTTCCGCGAGCAGTCCCCTGGTCTGCGAGATGAGCACGAGTCCGTTCTGGACGGCGATTCCGAAAAGGCCGATCAGTCCGACCAGCGACGAGACGTTCCAGCTCTCGCCGGCGATCAGCAGCGCCACGATGCCGCCGACGAACGCGGTCGGCAGCGTCGTCAGGATGACCAGCGCCTCCGCGGTCGAGCCGAGGGCGAGATAGAGGAGGATGAAGACCGCGAAGACGGCGACGCAGATCGCCACGAGCAGCGCTCGCGTCGCGCGCTCCTGGCTCTCCACGCGGCCGCCGACGTTGAGGAAGTAGCCGGCCGGGAGCTTCAGGCCGCGCTCCAGCGCCGCGCGCACGTCGCGGGCCGCGCCGCCGAGGTCGCGTCCTTCCACGCCCGATTCCACGGCGATGCGGCGGCTGCCGGCCTCGCGGCGGATCGCACCCGGCCCGAACGTCTTGGCGATCGTCGCCAGCTGGTTGAGCGGGATGCGCGAGCCGTCGTGGCCGTCGATCAGCAGGGAGCCGATCGCGGTCATGTCGCTCCTGGCATCGTCCTGCAGCCGGACCACGAGGTCGTAGTTCCGCTGCCCGATCCAGATGCTCGACGCTTCCTGGCCGACCATGCCGATGCGGATGGCGTCGATGACGTCTCCGGGAGTCAGCCCGACGCGCGCCGTGGCCTCGCGATCGACAGTGATCTTCAGCTGCGGCAGGCCGGTCATGCGCTCCACGCGCAGGTCGGCGATGCCCTCGACGCGGCTCATGATCGCCTTCGCCTGCTCGCCGAGACTGGCCAGCGCGTTCAGGTCGGGTCCGAAGATGCGCACCGACAGGTCGGCCGGCGTGCCGCCCAGCCCCTCGTCGATGCGCATGCCCAGCGGCGTCGTGAACAGCAGTGAGACGCCGGGCACGTGCTCGACGCGCTCGCGCATGTCGCGCTCGATCGTGTCGAGGTCGCGCGTCCGCTCTTTCTTCAATACCACCAGCACGTCGGAGATCGTGTGCGGCATCGGGTCTTCTGTCCGCTCCGCGCGTCCGGTTCGCCGGACGACGTCCTCGACTTCAGGGATTCCCCGGAAGAGATCCTCGACGCGGTGATTCAACCGGTCCACTTCATCGAGCGATGCTTCCGTGGGAAGGATCGTCTGCACGAGAAACGCGCCCTCGTCGAGCTGCGGCATGAAGTCCGAGCCGACGGCGAAGGCCAGCGCCAGCGCCGGAATCGTGATCGCCAGCGTCACGAGCTGCACCAGTCCCGCGCGGCGCATGCACCGCTCGAGCAGCGGCGCGTACCACTGCTTCAGCTTCCGGATGACCGGCACATCCTCGTCCGTTCCCTCGGGGCGCGGACGCAGGATGAACGCCGCGGCGATCGGCACGAGCGTGAGCGCGAGCACGAGCGACGCCGCGACCGCCGCGATGACCGCGGCCGCCAGAGGCTTGTACATCCGCCCCTCGATGCCGGTCATGGCGAAGAGGGGGAGGAAGACGGCGATGACGATGAGCGTGGCGAACGTGATCGGCCGCCCGACTTCGATCGAGGCGGCGAGCGCGGTCTCGAGCCGGCCGGCATTCCGGTGCTGCGTCAGCCGGTGCACGACGTTCTCGACGACGATGATCGCCGCGTCGACGAGCAGTCCCACCGCGATGGCCAGGCCGCCGAGGGTCATCGTGTTCAGGCCGACGTTCGCCTCATGCAGCAGGATGCCCGCGAGCGCCAGCGAGAGCGGAATCGTGAACGTGACCACCAGCGCGGCGCGGAGATCGCCGAGCAGCGTGAACAGCACCAGCACGACGAAGAACGCGCCGATCAGCACGGCCCGCCCGACGCCCGAGAGCGACGACTGCACCAGCTCCGACTGGTCGTACACGCTGCGGAGCTGCACGCCTTTCGGAAGGCTCTTCTGCAGCTCGACGAACGCCTGGCGCACGCCGGCCGCGACTTTCACCGTGTCCGCATCGAACTGCTTGGAGACCCGGCAGCTCACGACTTCGCCTTTCAGCCGATGCGCGATGCCGCGCCGCACGGCCGGTGCCTCGCGCACCTCGGCGATGTCGCCGAGCAGCACCGGCGTGGTCCCGCGCACGGCGACGGCCGTCGAGCGCAGATCGTCGATCGACTGCGCCATCCCGATCGCGCGCACGTTCCACTCCATCGGACCCTGCACGACGAAGCCACCGGAGGCGTTCCTGTTCGCGCCCTCGACCGCATGCATCACCTCATCGAGCGAGATGCCGCGCGCCGACATCCGGTTCGGATCGATCTGCACCTGGAACTGGCGAAGGTATCCGCCGAGGCGCTCGACGGCGGCGACGCCGGGAACGGCGAGGAGGCGGTTCTTCACCTCGAACTCCGCCAGGTCGCGGAGGGTCATCGCGTCCATGACGCCGGCGTCGGCTTCGAGCGTGAACTCGAAGATCTCGTTGAGCCGGCCGGTGAGGCTCGAGACCAGCGGGGTCTCGGTGCCGGGCGGCAGTTCGGTCGTGGCCTGCGCGACGCGCTCCGCGACGAGCTGCCGCGAGCGGTAGTAGTCGGCGTCCGGCTCGAATTCGATGGTCGTGCTGGCGACGCCGAGCTGCGAGTTGGAGCGAATGCGGCGCACGCTCGGGAGGCCGCTCAGCGCGACTTCCATCGGGATCGCGATCGCCGTCTCCAGCTCCTCCGCGCCCATCGACGCGTTCTGCACGATCACGTTGAAGACCGGCGCGGAGAGATCGGGGAACACGTCGCGCCGGAGGTCGGCCAGCCATACCGCGCCGACCGCCGCGCCGGCGAGGACGAGCAGCAACGCCACGACCGGCTTCGCGAACGAGCGCGTGATGATCTTCGCAATGAGCGAAGGCTGATCAGTGGTCATGGTGATCGCCTCCGCCTTCGGCCTTCTCCGCTTCCGCCTTCAGCAGGAACGCGCCGTCGACGACGACCGTCTCGCCCGGCCGCAGTCCGCTCAGGATCTCGACTTCGCCCTGCAGGTCGCGCCCGCGTCCGACGGTGCGGATCTCGAACGTGCGCGCGCTCTTCGGCACGAAGACGACCCATTGATCGCGCACGCGCTGCAGCGCGGCGACGGGGACGGTGACGACGTTCTGTCCGGCCGTCGAGACCTGAAGCCAGGCGCTCGCAGACATGCCGGGGCGCAGCAGCCCCTGCGGATTCGCCAGCTCCACGCGCACGGGAATCGTGCGCGAGGCCGCTTCGACCTGGCGGCCGGCGTAGATCACGCGTCCCGTGAAGGTCCGGCCGGGATACGCCGCGAGCGTGATGCGGGCCGGCGCGCCGATCGCGACGCGCACGGCATCGCGCTCGAAGACGTGCGCGACGAGCCAGAGGCTGCCGAGGTCGCCGATGCGAAAGGCGACGTGCTCGGGATCGATCATCTGCCCGAGGTTGATGTTCCGCTCGATGATCGTGCCGGCGATCGGCGCGACGAGCGGCAGACGGGAGGCGTCACCGCCGCGCGTCGGCGACGCACCGAGCGCCTGCAACGCCGCTCCCGCCGCGCGAAGGTCCGCCTGCGCCGCCGCGAGGTCCGCCTCGGCCTCCTGCACCTCACGGCGCGGCACGATCCGGTCGGACAGGGCGCGCTTCCGCTCGAGCGCCGCGCGTGCGAGCGTGACGCGGGCTTCCGCACCGTCGTACTCCGCGCGCGCACGCCCGAGCTCCACGCTCTGCGCCTCGGCGAGCACCTGTCCCGCGCGCACGTTCTGTCCCGCCGCGGCGAGCAGGCGGACGACGCGTGCCGTCACCGGCGCGCCGACTTCCGCGTAACGCGCCTGGTCCGCCTGCAGCTCGCCAACGACGCTCACGCCTTCGCCGCCCGGCCGCTGCTCGACCGTCGTCGTCGTCAGCCGCAGGTCGCGCAGCATCGTCTCTTCGACTTCGAGCATGTTGGCCGGCCGCTCGGCGTGCGTTTCGGTCGTCTGTGCTTCCCCTTCGTGATGCTCGCCTTCGGTTTCGCTCTTTTTGCAGCCGAAGGCGAGCAAGGCGACGAGCGCCGCGGTCAACAGAATCTTCCGGTTCATTTCCAGGCTCCTGCACGGGTGCGCAGCTCGACTTCCGCGAGGCGCGTTTCGATGAGCTGATCGATGAGAGCGCGCCGGGCATCGAGCGCCTCGCGCCGGACGAGCAGGAGATCGCCGAGGCCGATCTGGCCGGCTTCGTAGCTCTCCAGCGCCAGCTTTTCGTTTTCTTCGACGAGCGGCAGGACCGTCCGCTCGTACTGCGCCGCCGCCTCGCGCAGCGCGTCATGCAGCGCGATGCCGCCGCGCACTTCCGCTTCGATCGTACGGGTCAGCGCCTCCCGTTCCGCGCGCAATCGTGCGAGCCGCGCGTTCGCGATCGCCGTCGCCTCCTGTCCGCGATTGAAAACGGGCAGCGTGAGACCGACGCCGCCCAGCACCACGCGGTCGCCTTCCTCGGCGCGATACGCGCCACGCACTCCGAAGTCCGGCCAGCGGAGCGTCCGCGCGAGCCGCTGTTCCGCCTCCGCCTCGGCGATCTCCGCCTCGACGACGCGCACGTCCGGCCGCCCGGCCGCGTGTGCGATGAGATCCGCGGCCGGCAGCGGCAAGGCGTCGCGCAGCGATCCGCCGGCCGTCACCGGCTGCGTCATGCCGAGGAGCACCTGCAGCTGCGCCAGGTGTCCGGTCAACGCCGCGTTGGCCGCGCGCACTTCGGAGTCGGAACGCGAGACCGCGGTGCGCGCGAGATTCACGTCGAGCTGCGCCACGTCCCCGGCGGCGTAGCGCCGCTCGGCGATGCGCAGCGCCTCGTCCGCGAGCTGCCGTCCGCTCGCCGCCGCGCCGGCGCGCTCGCGGGCCTCGAGCGCCCGGAGGAACGACGTGGCCACCACGGCCAGTACGTCGCGCTCGGCCACGGCTGCCCGCTGCTCTTCCTGCGTGACGGCCGCCTGCGCCGCGTCGATGCGCGCCCGCCGCCGTTGCGGCAGGTCGAGCTCCTGTCCGACTTCGACGCCGTAGTCGGTCGACGCCGCGGCACCGCTCCGCCGTCCGGCCTCGACTTCGATCGTCGGATTGGACGGGAAGCGAAGAGCTGCGCCGGCGACACGCCCGCGCGTTTCGTCGATGCGCATCCGCGCCGCGACGATCGCCGGCGCCGCTTGCCGCGCGCGCTCGAGCGCGTCATCCAATGTAAGAGTGACCTGTGAAAGCAGGGCGACGCCTGCCCATACGATGAATCGACTCATGAAGACCTCGGCTGTTGAGACGACGAAGGGAGCTGTCGATCAGCCGGGGAGCGGGACGTGGAAGATGTCGTCCGCTCGGGGAGAGGAGACGGATGCACGCTGCTGCGGCACGAAGTGCTGCGCCGACATCAGCGGCACGCCGGCCTCCGCGCGCTGCACGATGGCCGGCTGCGCGTGCGTGCAGCTCGTGCAGAGCGCGCAGACCGGCGGGCAGCCCGCGCCCGGCGCTTCGTCACGGCAGGGCTCTTCGCAATTCGAGGCGAACGCCATTCCGCCGAGCAGCTGCACGGCGACGATCACGAGAAGCATCGCGGAGAGTTCCCTGCGCATGGTGAGCCTCACGGCTGCGACTCCGGCAGGGAGTCTATCAACTGATCCTTCTCCCGCCACACCTGCTCGATCCACGACTTGAAGCGCTCGCGCGCGGGGCCGGGCTCGACCGCGTCGCCGGTGCAGAACTCGGGGGAGAGGTCGAGGCGGCGCGCGCGGACGATGATGCGCGGGACGCGGTTGGTGACGAAGTCCCACATGGTCGCGTCCCGGGGCTCGTAGATCAGCGTCACGTCGATCATCGCGTCGAGCTGCTCGCCGAGGGAGGCCAGGACGAAGGCGATGCCGCCGACGCGCGGACGCAGGAGGTGCTTGTACGGCGACTGCTGTTCGTCGTGCTTCTCGCGGGTGATGCGCGTCCCTTCGACGAAGTTGATGATCGACACCGGGATGTGCCGGTACAGGCGGCAGGCCTTGCGCGTGCTCTCGAGATCGCGGCCGCGTTTCTCGGGATGCTGCGCGAGGTAGTCCTGGGAGTAGCGGCGCATGAACGGGAAGCTCAGCGCCCAGGCGGCCTGTCCCGCGATCGGGAACCAGATCAGGACCTGTTTGATGAAGAAGCGGATGAGCGGCGCCTTGCCGCGGAAGACGCGGAAGAGCGCGAAGATGTCGATCCAGTTCACGTGGTTGCTGATGATGAGGTAGCGCCCGTCGCGGCGCAGGCCGTCGATACCGGCAACGTCCCAGCGCGTCGTCAGCAGCGCATCGAAGATCAGGTCGTTGCCGCGCGCCCACTGCTCGCCGAGCCAGGGGAGATTCCGGTTCACCCAGCGCCGCGGCCCGCCGAATGTCAACAACTTGACCAAACCGCCGAGGAGCACGGGTGTGCCCCAGAGGAGGAGGTTGAGGATCAGCAACGGAATGATCGCGAGCGGACGAAGCACGGCGGTAGAGTGTAGCGGGTGCTGCTGCCGCCGCTCGAGGACGACGCCAGATTCGCAGACGCGTTGCGGTACTTCCGCGACGGCGACTGGCTCGAGGCCAGCGATCTGTTCGAGGAGCTTTTCTTCGACGCCGTGCGCGATGAGGTGCCGCTCGTGCGCGTATTGCTGCAGATCAGCACGGGGATGCACCACCTCTCCCGCGGCCAGCGCAACGCCGCCCGGGAGCGGCTGGATGAAGGCTTACGCGCGATCGCCGGCGTGACGAACGCGCGCGGCGTCGACCTCGAGGAGATTGCCCGGCAGGCCCGCGCGGCTATTGCGGCGGCTTCTTCTCGCCGGGAGGAGTGATCCCCTCCGGCACCTTCTTGTCGTACAGCTCGCGCAGGCATCCGAGGTGGGCGAGGACCTGTTCGCGGTCCACGCCTTCGGTGTTGCCCTTGCCGTCGACCCATGACTGCGTGCATTCGCCGCAGCAGGGGCCGTTGGCGCTGATCACCTCGCGGCAGTGGCACTCGCCGGCGGTCATCGCGCACTGGCGGCAGGCCGGCTTCACGCAGCAGTCGTACTTGCCGTTCGCCTTGAGCTCCTCGCGGAACTGATCGATCTGTGCGACCAGGAGCGTCTGCTGCAGCGTCAGCGGGTCATCCGAGTGCGCCGGCGCCGGCGCGGGCGCGGCGGCTGTCTTTTCCACCGCTGACGGCGCGGACTGCTGTTCGAGACGCCCGTGCTGCGCGTTATAAGCGGCACAACTGGAAAGCAAGAGAACGACCGGCACTGCCAGAGCGAGCGGTTTCAAGAGCGGCCTCCGTGGGGTTTCCCGGGCGATTGTAAGACGCGAATGGTTCCGGCCGCGGCAAACGATCCGAAAAAGGTAAATAGTCCCGCGCGCCAGTCGAGCTCCTTCCAGCCGCCGAAGTCGAGGGCGGTGGCGAGCACGCCCAGCAGCAGGGCCACCGTCAGGGTGACGCCCAGCTCGGCCCATGGCGAGCGCCGCGCGAACGGAATGAGTCTCGCAAGGCCGAACGAGACGACGCCGCAGACGAGCCAGAGCGCGATTCCCACGCGGGTCATTATCGCGCCCCCGGCTCCTGCGCATCAGTTTGCATGGAACTCGCAAGGAGCCCGGGGGCAGGAGAGCCGAGACTATGCTGGAGCCTCAACGCATCGACAGAAACGAAAACAAGATCCTGGCGATCGAAGACGATCCCGAGGTGCTCGCGCTCTATAAGTCGTATCTGCAGAAGCGCGGATACGAGGTGCTCTCCGCCACCGGCGCCCTTGAGGGGATGAGCCTTCTCGACAAGAATCCCGACACCCGCCTGATCCTGCTCGACCTCAACCTCCCGGGCATGAGCGGCGAGGAGTGGATCGCCTGGTACGTCCAGCAGGGCAAGCAGACTCCGGTCGTCGTCGCCTCAGGCAAAGGCGACATCCTCACCATCACCAAAGGCAACAACATGACCGCCGCGCTCACCAAGCCGTTCCACATGGAGGAGCTGCAGGAGTTGATCGAGGTCCTGCTGGCGGATGACTGGCACGAGCAGGTGAGTGTGGATAAGAAGCTGCACTAGGGCTGACAATAGCCCTCGATGCAACGGCCGGAACCAGCGGAGGTCGCCCAGGCGATCACGCGCTATGCGGCGGCGCTCGAGGCACCGGAGACCGGTCCGCTGGCGATCGCTCTCGCGCGGGATGCGCTGGCGCGCGCGCTGGCCGGCGTTCCGAACGTCGCCGCCGAGGACGTGAGCGAGGTGGCGGAGCTCGACGGGCGGCTGCGCAGCCGGGCAACGGCCCTCACGTCGCAGGTCGGCCGGCCGGCGTTCGCGGCGTGGCGGACGGCGATGCAGACTCCCGCGAGCGCGTGGTGGTGGTCACTCGACGAAGTCGCCGACTCCGCGGCTCCCCGGCCTCACGCGATCTGGGCGATTCTCGCCGGCGTGTGCATCACCATCGCGCTCAGCGTCGCGGCGGAGATCTCCATCCGCTTCCTGAGCGGCGGTCCCGATTTCCTGGGCCTCTTCAGCACGTTGTCGCAGGCCCTCCTCGCGCTGCTCGCGGGGAGCGCATTCACGCGCGCCGGGGGCGAATGGGTCGACCGCTTCCTCACCCGCAGGCGCGCCGCGAAGCAGTCGCACGGCGCCTGGAAGACGCTCTTCGCGCTGGGGGTGCTCGCCGCGATCGTCCTCCTGCGCCTGATGCTGCCGTCGATCGCGCGGCTGTACAACGATCGCGGCGTCCGCCTGCGGCAGGCCGGCAGGATCACCAGCGCGCGGCAGTCCTTCGCCCGGGCGATCAAGCTCGACCCCGACTACGCGGCCGCGTACTTCAACCTCGCCAGCGTTTCCGAGGAGACGCTCGACTACGATGAGGCGCTCGGCGGGTACCAGCGCGCGATCAGGCTCGACGTGCGCATGTACCCCGCGTACAACAACCTCGCGCGGTTGTACGTGCTGCGCCGGGGCGATCCTGCCAGCGCCCTGGCCCTCCTCGATCAGGCCCTGCCGCTGGCGCCGCCGGACCGGCGCGTTCAGTACGCGCTGCACAAGAATCGCGGCTGGGCAAACTTCAAGCTCGAGTACTTCCTGCAGGCCGAGGATGACCTGCGCCAGGCCATCGCCCTCCGCCCGCAGGGCGGCGCGGCCGCGCACTGCCTCCTGGCGCAGGTGCTCGAGGCGCAGAAGAAAGACGCCGCCACGGAGTGGGAAGCCTGCGTCGCCTTCGCTCCCGGCGAGCGCGGAGACGTCGAGGCGAGTTGGCTCGGGCGCGCACAGGAGCGACTGCTCCGGGAGATGCAATGAGACGAACCACGATCGCATCGGCGCTGGCTTTCGCATTCACGTGCGGAGCCGCGCTCGCCGAAGACTCCGCGCACCTGCTCGTCGCGGCGCAGGGAAAGGTGACCCTCAAGCGGCCGGGCTGGACCGCCTCCGCGTCCGCCGCCGCGGGCACGGTGCTCCGCCGCGGCGATCTCCTGTTCGTGCCGAATCCGGGACGCGCCACCGTCGCCTGCGCGGATCTCTCCGTGCACGAGCTGCCGGCGGGACGCGTCAGCGGCGTTCCCTGCGCGAGCGCTGAAAAGGGGACGCTGGTCTACGAGGGAAGCCTGCTCATTCCCACGCGCGGCGAAGCGGGAGAAAACGTTCCGGTGGTGATCGCGCCGCGGCGCACGAAACTTCTCTCCGCGCGCCCGACGCTGCGTTGGGCGCCGATGGCCGGCGTCACGGCGTTCACCGTCTCGGTCCGCGGACCGAACGTGAACTGGACGAAGGAGGTCAGCGGCGCGACGTCGGTGGCCTACCCCGACGACGCCGCCGAGCTCGCGCCGGAGGCGACGTACAAGGTGACGGTCACCGCCGGCGGGCACAGTTCGGACGAGCTGTCGGAGCCGAACCTCGGGTTCACGATCCTCGGCACGAAAGACGCCGGCGACCTTCGCGCCGAGGTCGAGCGCATTCGCGCGCTCGGATTGTCCGGCGACGCCGCGCGGCTTCTCACCGCCCACGTCTACGCATCGCGCGGCCTCAATGCCGAGGCGATCGAGCAGCTCGAGGTGATCGCGAAATCGAGTCCCGCGCCGCAGGTGTCGCGGATGCTCGGAGCGCTCTATCAGGCCGTCGGCCTCAATCGCCTCGCCGAGGAGCGCTATCTGCAGGCCGCGAAGCAGTCCCTCGAAGCGGAGGACATCGAGGGGCAGGCTCTCGCGCAGCGCGCTCTGGGCGTCCTCTATCAGGACGCGTTCGGACTGGAGGCCGACGCCACGCGCGCGTTCAAGGCGGCGCTCGCGCTCTTCGAGAAGCTCGGCGACGCGGATGCGGTCAAACAAATGAAGGAAAAGCTCGCCCCGCGGGCGCAGACCGAGGAGCTGACGAAAGAGCAGGCCGACAAGCTGACCCTCGACTCAGTGGCCCTCTACCGCAGCGGCGACAGCGCCGGCGCGCTGGCCACTCTCGATCGCGTGCTGGGCTTCTACCGCCGCACCGGCGATCGCGAATCGGAAGGGGATGTGCTGTACGCGCGCGGGGTGATCCTCTCCAAAAAGGACACCGCCAAAGCGCTGGAGGCGTTCAAGGAGTCGCTGGCCATCGCCCGCGCGCTCGAGAGCGACGAGACCCAGGTGCTTCGGGACATGGCCATGACCATGCTCGACGCGCGCATGTATGCCGAGGCCGGGCAGGCCTTCGAAGAAGAGCGCGCCATTCACGCCAGGACCAAAGACCGCAAGGCCGAAGGGGAGGCGGTATACAACCTCGGATTCGTCGCCTCCGCCCAGCGCCGCGATGCCGAGGCGCTGCCGCTCCTCGAGCAGGCATTGGCGATCCGCCGCGAAGTGGGCGATCGCGAGGGGGAGGCGCGCACGCTCGAAAGTGCCGCGCTCCTCTACAACCGTGCCGATCGGAAACAGACGGCGCTCGACGCTCTCGAGAAGGCGCTGCCGATCTGGCGCGAGCTGGGGGAAACGGAGAACGCGGACGCAACCCGGTCCCGCATCGCCCAGCTCCGCGCGAGCATGAAACCTTCCAGGCCGGTCACGGCCAGGCAGCGCGCGCAGTCGGACCAGGCGCATGTACTGAACACCGAATGCGCGGCCCGGATGATGGCAGGCGACGCGGCCGGAGCGCTGCCCCGGTGCGAGCGCGCGCGTGCCCTGTTTGCCAAGGCGGAAGATCGGGGAGGAGAGGCGATGGCCGTGGTGAACCTGGGACTGGCCTATTTCTACCTCGGCGAGCACACGCGGTCGCGCGAGATCAGCCTTCAGGGTCTCGCCCTCGCCCGCGAGGCCGGAGCCGAGGAAACAGAGGCCAACGCGTACGACCACCTGGCCCTGGTCGATCTCGGTCGCGCGCAGTTCTCACGGGCGCTGACGTATCTCCAGCGCGCGCTCGCGATCTGGCGCAACGTCCACGAGCTGGCCGCCGAACAGCGGACCCTCGGCAATCTCGCCGCGGCCCAGGCGGCCATGGGTCTGCTCGGCGAGGCGGCGGAGACGTTCGAGCAGTTGCTGCCGCGACAGAGCGGAAACGATCGAACGACGACGCTCATCAACCTCGGCGCGGTCCGCGGCATGCAGAAAAACTTCACCGCGGCACGCGCTCTCATTGAGGAGGCCATCGCTCTCGAACGCAAGCGCGGCGACCCTCTGCTCCGCACCAGCCTCTCGAATCTCGGGGCGGTGCACGCGGAGCTCGGCGAGTACGCGAAAGCGCTGGAGCTTTTCCAGGAGTCCCTCGCTCTCGATCGAAAAGCCGGCGACCGCGCGAGCGAGTGCGGCGATCTTCTCAACATCGCGGGGACGCATGCGTTGCAGAACGAACCGGCAAAGGCGCTCGAGCTGTATCAGCAGGCATTGACCGGCATCCGCGAGATCGGTTCTTCACCGAACGAGGCAATCGCGCTGGCCGGCATCGGACGCGTTTACGAGAGCCAGGGGAAACTGCAGCAGGCGCTCGACACGGACCGGCAGGTCATCGCTCTCCAGGAGACCATCCGCGCCGGCGGTCAGACCGAGGAGATCAAGACCGCGCTGGCGGAACGAGCGGCCGAGGTCTACGAGCGCGCCTTCCGGCTGCTGGTCCGCCTCGGCCACCCGGACGAGGCCTTCGATTTCGCCGAGCGCGCCCGAGGCCGGACCTTTCTCGACCAGCTGGGCAACACCGGCATCGAGCTCCGCGCCGGCGGCTCCGAAAAGGAGATCGAACAGGAGCGCCTGGCCCGGCTGGCCGTGGCCGGAACGAATCGCCTGCTCGAGCAGGAGAAGGCGAAGCCGCGCGCCGAGCAGAACGCGGAGCGGATCCAGGCGCTCTCGAACCAGCTCGCGGCCAAACGCCGCGAGTACGCGGACGTGATGACGCGGCTCAAGCTCTCGAACGCCGAGTACGCGTCGCTGGTCACGGTCGCTCCGCTGAAGCTGGCCGAGGTGCAGCAGTTGCTGCAGCCCGACACGACGCTGCTGTCGTACTTCGTCACGGCCGACGCGACGACGGCGTTCATCGTCACCCGCGAGACGTTCAAGGCCGTCGAGCTGCCGGTGAGCGAGAAAGACCTCCGCGCGGCGGTCGAGGAGCTGCGCGCGTTCGCCGGCGTCGGCGGCCCGCCGTCACCGGCCCTGGCGCGACTGTCGGCCGCGCTGATCGAGCCGGTCCTGCCGTCGCTCCGGACGCCGCTCGTCGGCATCGTTCCGCACGGCGTGCTGCATCTCCTGCCCTTCGCGGCGCTGCGCGGCAAAGAGCCGGGCTCCTGGCTCGGCCAGGACTACACGCTCTTCCATCTCCCGAGCGCCAGCGCGCTGCCGTTCATTCAGCAGAAGCGGAAGACGGCGCGCGGCGAGCTGCTGGCGCTGGCCCAGGGCCAGCCCGCGGGGCTGCCTGCACTGCGCTACGCCGAGAAAGAGGCGGAGGCGGTGGCGGCGCTGTTCGGCGTGAAGGCGCTGACCGGACGCGCGGCGACGGAGACGGCGCTCCGCGAGCGCGCCGCCGGTGCCGGCATCGTGCACCTCGCCGCGCACGGACAGCTCAACGCGGCGGCCCCGCTTTTCTCGCGGCTCGTGCTCGCGCCGGACGACGATCTCGACACCGCGCGCGACGGATCGCTGGAGGTGCGCGAGATCTACGGCCTCGATCTGAAAAAAGCCAGCCTGGTCGTGCTGAGCGCCTGCCAGACCCAGCTCGGCGCGCAGAGCAAGGGCGACGACGTGGTCGGCCTGAGCCGCGCGTTCATCTACGCCGGATCGCCGGCCGTGCTGGCCAGCCTCTGGTCCGTCGACGACGCCGCAACCGCGGCGCTGATGATGGCGTTCTACCGCCACATCCGCGAAGGCGCCGGCGCCGCGGCGGCGTTACGCGCCGCGCAGGCCGAGACGCGCGAGAAATATCCCGACCCCTACTACTGGGCGTCGTTCGTCCTCACCGGCGATCCGCGGTGAGCTAACCGTCGCTCCCGATCGCCTCGACCGGGCAGTTGTCGAGCGCGTCCTTGCACAGCACTTCCTCGTCCGCCGTCTCCGGCTGCTTGAACACGTACGAGAAGCACTCGCCGTCGTTGCGGGTGAAGTTTGCGGGGGCGGTCTCACGGCAGAGGTCGCAGTCGATGCATTGCGAGTCGACGTAGTATCGGCCCGCAGTTTGCCCCGGCACTTTGTCGTTGGGATCGGCCATGGCGCCGGCAGCAACTAACGAGGAGGCTGTATGAAAAGATTTCTCACGATTCTGATCACCATGCTCTGCGCCGCCGGCGCGCTCGCGCAGGGACCACCGCCGCACGCACCAGTGGAGAGCGTCACCGTCAGCGGCAATGGGCGCGCGTCGCTCACTCCCGACCGCTTCACCTTTTCCGTGGGAGTCCAGACCGTGGCGCCGACCGTCGACGACGCCGTCGCCGAAAACAACAGGCGCGTGCAGAACGTCATCGCCGCGCTCAAGCGCGCGGGCGCGGCCGACAAGGACATCCAGACCACGAACTTCAACATCTATCCGCAGCAGGAGTACGGCGAGGGCCGCCTGCCGCGCATCCTCGGGTATCAGGTCAACAACTCCGTCACCGTCCGCAGCACGAAGATCGGCGATGCCGGCCGGCTCCTCGGCATCGCGATCGCAGCCGGCGTCAACACCTCCAGCGGTCTCAACTTCGAGGTCTCCGATCCCTCCCGCGGCCGCGAGCAGGGACTGAAAGCCGCGTTCGACGACGCCAAGGCGAAGGCCTCGCTGCTCGCTCAGGCCGCCGGCCGCACGCTCGGCCGTGCGCTCCTGATCAGCGAGGGAACGCAGCCCTACAACCCGCCTCAGCCGATGATGCGGGCGATGGCCATGGAGGCCAAGGCGTCGCAGGACGTGCCCGTCGAGGCCGGTACCCAGGAGTTGGCATTCGCGATTACCGTGACATTCGAATTGCGCTAATCTCTTCAATAACTTAGGCACCGCGGTTGCACTATCAATAACTGCCGACGGCATGAGCCGGAAGCTGGAAGGAGCAACAATGGAGAATCGCGAAAAGAACCAGGAAAACCTGAATCAGGAGCGCGACAGCGAGGAATCGCGGCGCCCCAGCGGTAACTTCGAAAGCAGCGACAAGAGCGACAAGAGCAGCAACCGCAGTGGCAACATCGGCAGCAGCGGCGAGCGCGGCGAGAATCGCAGCGACCGTTCGAAGCGCAGCGGCGAGATGGATGAGCACTGAGGCGACTGAAAATCGGTAGAACGTTGTGAGCAGGGGCCGCGCGGTTCGCGCGGCCTTTGCTTTATGATCGGGTCTCTCTGATGTCCGAAGAGATCACGATCAGTCCCGCGCAGGCCGGCGACCTGGAGTCGATCAAGTCGATCCTCCTCGCCAACAACCTCCCCACCGACGGCGTCGACGACCACTGGAAGACGTTTCTCATCGCCCGCGACGGCGAGAAGGTCGTCGGCTGCGGCGGCGCCGAGGCGTATCAGTTCGCGGCGCTGATCCGCTCGGTCGCGGTGCTGCCGGAGTATCGCAGCCACGGCATCGGACGGAAGCTGGTGCGCCAGCTGCTGGACCGCCTGGCGTCGCGCGGACTGCGCGAGTTCTATCTGCTCACCACGACCGCCGAGGGGTATTTCAAGAAGAGGGGATTCAAGCCGATCGATCGCGACGAAGTGCATCCGCAGCTCCTCGGCTCGCGCGAGTTCCAGGGCGCCTGTCCCGACACCGCGGTCTGCATGCGGCTGGTGATGCTGGCGTGACGCGCCGGCGTTCGGCCGGCGCGTCATCCGATCAGCGTCGCCGCCAGAATGTGAACCAACTCAGGTCATAGGCGAGGAACAAACTCGTTTTCGTTTTGTACTGCTTCTCGTCGCCGTTTCCGCTTTGCGTGCGGACAACCGGGAGACGCGACGTTCCCACGCCAATCGAAAAGCCGCTCTGCCGAATCGGGAAGCGAACGAATACGCCTGGCGCGAACACGTCGCGAAAACTTGTCGACGTCTCGATCGAATCGGATTGTCCGGCCACCGAGTTGTCCTCCTGATAACGCGCCGAGACCAGATTGCCGAGGTCGAGCAGTGAAACGAACACGCCGAGCCGTACCGGAAGCCAACGAAGCTTCGTGGCCATGTTCGCGAAGAAATCGACGCCCACCGGCGCGAAGATCGTCGGCTCCGTGCTGGTGCTTCCGACGCGCGCCATGGACAAGCCCGGAAGGCCGGTAAGAGTGATTGATGCCGGATGATCGAATTTCGTGATCGACGTGGAGGCCTGCGACAAGTAGGTGTCGATTGCAGTGCGGAACTCCTGCTGATCATTCGCGGCAGCGAGGTTGGTGAGAAGAAGCCGATATTGTTCCGCCGACTCGGGCAGCGGCTTTCCGATGCCGAGATCGACCCCGAGCGAATACATCGTACCGGCCAGCGTCAGGTAATTCCGCTCGCGCGCGGCGCGCCAGCAGGTTCTCGCGTTCGAAACTACGCGCTGTACGCGCTGGCGGTATTCCTGCGGAACCGTATAGCCGGCGGTGACGCGCCAGACGTCGAACGTCGAATCGATCATCTCCGTGTACAGCTTCGTTAATTCTTCATCGCGTTCTTTCGGTGTCAGCTTGGCATCGGCGGTGAGGGCCTTGGCCTGTTCGACTCCGCGGTGGATGTCGATCAGCGGCGGCGCAGCTTCGGCCGCGATCGAGCGGAACTGGCTTTTGATCCGGGTGTCCCACAGAGTCTTCAAGGTGCCGCTGGCGAGCTGCGGGTTGCTTTCGGTGGAGGTGATGAGCTCCTCGACCACCCGATTGACTTCATCGGTCTGATCCTTGGTTGAATCGAGCAGGTCGGGATGTTTCTTCGCGACCTCGCGAAAGGTCGTGATCGCGATGCCGACGAATTTTACCGAGCATCCGAGATCGGTCTCGTCGACGCATTCGGTCTGTGTCGCGGCGCTGATTGACAACGTCAGCGGGTCGTAGCCCTTCCTGAAGCCGTCAGCAATCCTGTAGACCGTCCGCGCGACCGAGCCGTACCGGGTCAAGGTGCGATCGAAAGTCCCGACGAGGGCGACGTGGGATGCTCGATCGTCAAGGTGTCGATCATCGATGGAGAGTCCCGGCCCGAGGTTCTCCAGCGCCTGATGCCACGCCTTGACCACGAACTGCGCGGTCTGGAGCACGTCGCGCTTCGGCTTCTGGTCCGTACCGTTGTAAGCCGTCCACGTCTTTTCGAACTCGTCCAGGTAGGGAGGAAGTTTGCCCGCGATGTTTGGAACGTTGTAGAGCGTGGCCCACGACGCGAGCGCGGCATCGGTGGTCATCGTGTTGATCCAGCACGTTCGGGGATCGCGATCGTTCTTGCAGTCCTGCCGATGCTGCGCCGCCGCGCCGAGAAGCGTGAGCGTTGCGCAAAGCCGCTGCTCGTCCGGCACCTGGTTGGAGGGCGTGAGGGGGCACCGATAACCGGCGACGGCCGCGATCGGATCGGTCTTGTTTGCCTGGATTTTCTGAAAAAGCGGCACGAAGTACAGAACCGTGGAATCGTTGAATCGCGCCATCTGCAGTGTCGCCGGAAGAAGCGCGACGAGATCGTTGCGCAACGTGCGCTGGAACTCGCCGGGGAGCTGCGTCATCTGTAGGCGGATGCTCGTGTTCGCTCCGGACGGGAGAAGGAGATTGCATGTGTCCGGGAAATAGGTCTGCACCTCGACGTTGCCATGTCTTTTGCAGAGCGCGTCGCCGAAAATGCCGAGGAGCTTCTGCGCGGCGACCCCCTGAAGCTGCACGACCATCTGATTGGCGAGAGCGTCGATCACGATCGATTCCCACGAGCGCGGAAACGTACCGGGGGTTGATCCGGTCGTCGTCGTCGACGACGAAGTCGGCGGAATCTGCGAAGGGGGTATCGGCGATTCCATCGGCGACATCATGACCAGCTCGTGATGTTGCTCGACCTCCTCCATCGCGGAAGAAACTTCCTTCCGCAGGATCGCCGCGCATTTGTCGGCCGCCTTGCCGGTCGTCGCTGTCACGTCCTTGCACTGGTCGACGTCGAAGATGATCGCGGCCGAGGCGAGCGGAACGTCCCGCCGCGACTTGATGTCCTTCCACAAGTTTGAAGGCGAATCGATTTTCTCGCCCGCCTCGTTCGTCACCCCGAGCTTCTGCAGCGTGACGTCCAGCCTCGCGAGATGCTCCTGAATCTTCGCCGTGCAGTCACTGATCGCTGTGACCTTATCGTCAGGAACTTTGGCGCCGAGCGTTCCGGCGATCTGCCAGGCGCGCGCGTCGGTGCAGGCCGCCTGCTCTTCTTCGGGCAGGATCTTGATCAAACCCTCGCTGATTCCCACCTCCTTCGGCACCATCGGCGTTTGCACCGGTTCAGGTGGAGGTGGTTGCTCGGGAGCAGGCTGCTCGGGGACGATCGCAGGGGTGGGAGTCAGCGGTTCGATATCGGAGGATGGCCGCACCGCGAACGGCGCAACCTCCTGCGATCGGGCGGCGAGCGAAACGAACAGGTAGAGAAACGTAAAGACGAGACATCTCACGAATCGGTTCATCATCTCCCCCAATGAAAATTTGATCGGATCAAAGAAGGAGAGCCGTTTGGGATGCCGATCCCTACCATCGCGGGTACACTGCACGGCCATGCGCGTTTTCGACGTGCACGTCCACGTGCAGCCGTGGCAGATGGTGAACGCCGACGCGTTGCAGATGATCGCCGACGATCCCGCGCACGCCGACGCCAGGGACGTCCTCTCCTCGCCGGACAACCTGCTGCGCTATCTCGATGAGAACGGCGTCGAGAAAATCTGCTGCATCAACTACGTCTCTCCCGACGTCATGGGCTTCAAGCGCGACGTCAACGACTGGATCGCGAACTTTACGCGCGATCATCGCGATCGCCTCGTGGCGGTCGGCTCGGTGAATCCGCTGCACGAGCTGGACGCGCGGGCGGAGATCAACCGCGTCCTCGACCTCGGCATCGGGATGATCAAGATCCACCCGCCGCACCAGCTCTTCTCGCCGAACGCGTATCGCGGCGAGCTGTGGCAGCTCGCCGAGGTCTATCGTGAATGCGAGACGCGCGGCGTGCCGGTGATGTTCCATACCGGGACGTCGGTGTTCCCGCGCGCGCGCAACGTCTTCGCCGACCCGATGCCGGTCGACGACGTGGCCATCGATTTCCCGAAGCTGAAGATCATCCTCGCGCACGCCGGACGTCCGCTGTACGGCGAGACCGCGCTGTTCCTGGCGCGGCGGCATCCGAACGTGCACATCGACGTCTCGGGCATCCCGCCGAAGTCGCTGCCGAAATACTTTCCCCGCCTCGCGCAGGTCGCGGACAAAGTGCTGTGGGGCACGGACTGGCCGTCGATGGGCGTGGTCTCGCTGCGCCGGAACATCGACGAGTTCCGCGCGCTGGGCCTCGGCGAGCAGCTGGAGCGGAAAGTGTTCTGGGACAACGCCGCGCGGCTGTTCTGATGTGGACTGCGGCGGCAAGGCCGCCGCTTTCAAAAGCGGCAGCTCTGCTGCCGCAGTCCAAAATTAGACCTTCACGCCGACCTTGCGCAGCGCCTCGAACGAGCCGACGTCCGACCAGCCGAAGTCGCCGCGGATCGTGCCGACGTGCGCGCTTTTTTCCATCAGCGCGTAGTCGATCGAGATCGACCGCATCGCGTCGTAGTTCTCGAAGCTGACCCGCGCGAGCTCCGGGGCGGCGGCGGCGAGCTCGCGGCGGAAGACGTCGCTGCGCCAGACGAACATGCTCGCGTTCCAGGTGTAGTTGCCGGCCTGCAGGAACTCCTCGGCGCGCTCGCGGTTCGGCTTCTCCTTGAACCGCACGACACGATGAATGTCGCCCTCCAGCACCTCGCCGACCTCGAGATAGCCGTACTCGGTGTTCGGCTCGGTCGGCGCGATGCCGATGGTCATCAGCTCCTCGTGCGACTCCGCGAAGGCGTACGCGCGGTCGAGGACGCGCGCGAACTCGGGCTCGTTGGCGATGTAGTGATCCGAGGCGAGGAACGACACCGTGCACGGTCCGAGGCGGTCTTCGATCGCGAACGTGGAGAGCGCGATCGCGGGCGCGGTGTTGCGGCGCGCCGGCTCGGCGATCACGTTCGCGGGCGGCAGCTGCGGCAACTGGTCCAGACACTTCGGCCCGTACTGCGCGTTGGTGGAGACGTAGATCGCGTCGTGGGGGAGGAGCATCGCCAGCCGCGCCCAGGTGCGCTGCAGCAGCGACTCGCCGTCGAAGAGCTTGAGGAACTGCTTCGGATTCTCGTCCGAGCTGAGCGGACGGAGCCGCGTGCCGGCGCCGCCCGCGAGGATCACGCCGGCGCGCTTCATGCGGCTTTCCTCCCGACGGCGATCAGACTCAAACCGGATGACGGGTTGTCGCCTTCGAGCGCGCGAAAGAGCGGCACCAGCGAGTCGAAGATCCGCGACTGCGCCGACGGCAGCGCGCGGCGGCCGAAGACCTTGGCGTTGAGCCACCAGGCCAGCTTCGCGGCGCGGTTCTGAAAGCCGGCGTACTCGATCTCGAATCCGCTCTCCTTCAGCTTCCCGAGCAACTCGTCCATCTCGTAGCGGCGCTCGTGGCCGATGCCGCGGTCCATCGAGCCGAAGAGCGCTTTGCCGGCGGGCACGAAGATCACCACGCGCCCGCCCGGCACCAGCAGCGCGTGCGCCGTGCGCAGCGCGCGCACGTCGTCGGTGGTGTGCTCGAGGACGTTGATGGCGGTGACGGTGTCGAACCGATGCCCGGTCATGTTCTGCGGAGGATCGGACTCGAGATCGAAGCGCTCGACCAGGATTCCCGGCCGCCGACGGAAGGCGTTGCGCAGGCGGTCGACGTACGGCGTCTCCTTGTCGCTGGCGACGATCAGCTCGCGGCCATACATGAAGCGCGTCATCGTCCCGCTGCCGGCGCCAACTTCGAGCACCCGCTGTCCGACGAATGGCCGCACGCGTTCCCACACCCAGCGGTTGTAGTTCCTGAGCCGCGCGCGGCGGCGGAGCTGCGTGTACGTGCGCGGCTCGCTGGCGCGGTCGGTGAAGAGGCCGTACCGGAGGATGGTCCAGAGCGCGCTGAAGCCGTCCTTCCAGTTGATCTTCTTCCCTTCCCAGTAGTCGCGGCCGTAGTACGAGATCGGCACTTCGAAGATGCGGTAGCCGCGCTTGGCGACCTTGGCGGTGATCTCGGGCTCGAAGCCGAAGCGGTTGGAGTTGATGCGGATCGACTGGATGACGTCGCGGCGGAAGGCCTTGTAGCAGGTCTCCATGTCGGTGAGGTCGAGGTTCGTGGTCATGTTGGAGAGGAAGGTGAGGAAGGTGTTCCCCATGCGGTGCCAGAACAGCATCACCCGCCGGGGATGTCCTTCGAAGCGCGAGCCGAAGACGACGTCGGCGTGGCCGTCGAGGATCGGCTGGATGAGCTTCGGGAACTCGTCGGGGTCGTATTCGAGATCGGCGTCCTGGACGATCACCACCTCGCCGCGCGCCTCTTCGAAGCCGCGGCGCAGCGCCGCCCCCTTGCCCATGTTCTCCGGCTGGATGACGTGGCGCAGCTCCGGCCACTCCCGCGCCAACGCCGCCACCACGTCGCGCGACCCGTCGGTCGACTGGTCGTCGATGACGATGATCTCCTTGTCGATCGGCACCGCGCGCACGCGGTGCAGCAGCTCCGAGACGGTCGCGCGCTCGTTGTAGCAGGGAACGACGACGGATAACGTCGGTGCACCGTTTTCGGGCATCTGCGCGCGCATTGTAGAGGCAACGCAGAGGCAACGATGAACGATGAACGATGATCGATGATCGATGAATCCCCCTTGATTTGTTCATCGTTCATCGTTCATCGTTCATCGCTCATCGATGCCGCACCAAACAAACGAAGCTCTGCGCAAAGCCTTGCACATCGGCTTCGGCCTCTTCGCCCTGGCGTTGAAGTGGCTTCCCTGGTGGGCCGCCGCCTCCGTCGCCGCGGTCGCGGTGCTCGGCAACTGGCTCGTTCTGCACCGCGTCGTCGGCACGCGCGTTTCGCGGCACGAGCGCGGCTACGACGCCGGCATCGTGCTCTATCCGCTCATGGTGCTGCTGCTGATCGTCGTCTTCCGCAACCACCTCGCCTATGCCGGGATCGGCTGGGCGATGCTCGCGTTCGGCGACGGCTTCGCCACGCTCGCCGGACGCGCGTTCCGCATCGCGCCGCTGCCGTGGAACCGCGACAAGAGCTGGGGCGGATTCATCGCCTGCGCCGTCGCGGCCTTCGCCGCCGGGTGGGCGGTGGGGCGGTGGCTCGGCGAGGACAACGTCGTCGCGATCGCGATTGCTGCGCTCGCGGCGGCGGTCGCGGAGTCGCTGCCGCTGCACGTCGACGACAACATCACCGTGCCGTTCGCGGCCTCGGTCGCGCTGATCGTCTTCGGCATGCAGCCGACGCTTGCGTGGGGTCCGTGGCCGAACACGATGTGGTGGCTGCTCGTGAACGGCGTGCTGGCCATCGCCGGCTTCTACGCGAAGAGCGTCAGCTCCTCCGGCGCCGTCGGCGGCTGGTTCCTCGGCGCGATCATCCTCTTCGGCGCCGGATGGCCGATGTACGTCGCTCTCCTCGCGTTCTTCGTCATCGGCACCGCGGCCACGAAGCTCGGCTACCAGCGAAAAGCGAAGGCCGGGCTGGCGCAGGAAGGAGGCGGACGCCGCGGTTTCTCGCACGCGTTCTCGAACGCCGGCGTCGCCGCGATCTGCGCGATCGCGGTGTCGCGCGCGAGCCGCATGGATTTTCTCTGGCAGGAGCCGATGACGATCGCGTATCTCATGGGCATCGCCTCGCTCGCCACCGCCGCCGCCGACACCACCGCCTCCGAGATCGGGCAGCTCATCGGCCGCCGCGCCTTTCTTCCGCTCACGCTGAAACGCGTCCCGGTCGGCACCGAAGGCGCGATCTCGATCGAGGGAACGCTCGCCGGCGCGATCGCCGGGACACTCGTGGCGGTCGCCGGCGTGCTAGCCTTCAGGCAGCAATTCGCGTGGCCGGCCGGACCGACGGTCGGCGCCACGGAGATCGCCGCCGTCGCCGTCTGCGCCTTTCTCGGCTCCTATCTCGAGTCGCTCCTCGGAAGTTGGAACCGGAAGCGCATCGACCCGATCCCGAACGGCGTGCTGAACTTTTTCAATACCGCGGCGGGCGCGCTGCTGATGTACGGAGCATGGCAAATCAATCACTGAAAAAAGTCGTGATCGTCGGACGGCCGAACGTCGGCAAGTCGACGCTCTTCAACCGCCTCGCGGGAAAGCGCCGCGCACTCACGCACGATCTGCCGGGGATGACCCGCGACCGCCTGTCGGCGGTCGTCGCGCTCGATGACGGGCGCCGCTACGAGCTGACCGACACCGGAGGGCTGGAGTACGGCGACACGCCGATGTCGGCGTACGCGGGGGAGATCCGCGACCAGGCCGAGCGCGCGCTGTCCGAGGCGGACTTCATCGTGTTCGTGGTCGACGGCGCGGCGGGCGTGCTCGCGGAGGATCGCGACATCGCCCAGCAGCTGCGCGCGGAGGCGGCGAAGACGGTGCTGGTGGTCAACAAGACCGATCGCAAGGACGCGGAAGAAGCCGTCACCGAGTTCTGGGAGCTCGGACTCGAGCGCGTCCTCGGCATGTCCGCGGAGCACGGCGAGGGCGTCGACGACCTGATCGACGCGATCGGCGAGATCGTGCCCGCCGAGGCCGCGGAGGAAGAAGAGGAAGACGAGCATGCGCCGGCGCGCGTGGCGATCATCGGACGGCCGAACGTCGGCAAGTCGTCGCTGCTGAACAAGCTGATGCAGGAAGAGCGCGCCGTGGTCTCGCCGATCTCGGGGACGACGCGCGACGCGATCGACTCCGAGCTCGTGCGCGGCGGAAAGCGCTACACGATCATCGACACCGCCGGCATCCGCCGCAAAGGGAAGACCACCGACGAGGCCGAGAAGCTGGCGGTGATCTCCGCGCGCCGGGCGATCGAGCGCTGCGAGATCGCGCTGGTGCTGTTCGACGCGATCGAAGGAGCGACCGGACAGGACGCCACGGTCGCCGGCTACGCCGAAGACGCGGGGAAGGCCGCGCTGCTGCTGGTGAACAAGTGGGACGCCGGCGAGCACGGGCAGGACGACTACAAGAAGTTCGAGGAGCAGCTCCGTTTCCGCCTCAAGTTCCTCTCCTACGCGCCGCTGCTCTTCGTCTCCGCGAAGACCGGCCGCAACGTCGAAAAGATCTTCCCGAAGATCGACCAGATCATCGCCGCCTACCGCCAGCGCTTCCGCACCTCCGAGCTCAACACCATCCTCGAGCGCGCCGTCACCGCCCACAACCCGCCCGCCGTCCGCGGCAAACCGCGCCGGTTTTACTACGTAACGCAGTTGAAGGCGGGGCCACCGACGTTCGCCCTGTTCTCGAACGTGGACGAGCCGCTGCACTTTTCGTTTCGGCGGTATCTGGAGAACCAGTTTCGGGATGCGTTGGGGCTGGTGGGGTGCCCGGTGCACTTCGTGGTGAGGGCGCGGAAAGGGATGAAGAAGGAGAAGCGGAATTGAGAATTGTGAATTGTGAATTGTGAATTGAGAAGCCGGACGCCATTCACAATTCACAATTCACAATTCTCAATTGAATAGAATGCGCCACGACCGCCGACCGTTAAATACACAGCGCTCATGAAACCACCCGAAATCGTCCGCCTCACCCCCCACAAGCGCACCCTCTTCCTCACCAAGGATCCCGACCTCATCCGCAAACAACTTGCGGGGGAGCTCGACCTGCAGATGAAGGATCTGAAGGTCGAGGATCTGCTCGACGACATCAATACCGACGCGATGACGCCGGCGTGGGTTTGTTTCGACTACAAGCCCGAGGACATCGCGCGGAACGCGTATGCGGGGCTGATCGTCAACGGCGAGCGGCTGTTTCCGGCGGACGCGTTGCGCAACGGCAACTTCGAAGTGATCGCGAGCGGGTATCGCAAGGGCGTCGGCAGCTCGCGGGAGACGGCGACGCAGTGCGAGGTGTTCAGCGGGATCCGCATCGCGGTCGCGGCGTCGTTCGCGCCGATCCATGCGGGGAACAACATCAACCAGGGCCTGCTGATGGCCGACCACGACATGCTCGCGCGGCTGCAGAACGGCGAGGGCGTGCCGCTCGCGGAGTTCTGCGAGGGCCGCGACCCGATCACGAAGCTGATCATCGAGTGGGGCGGCCTTTTTCCGTTCTCGAAGGCGGTCGCGCGCGGCGACGTGCAGCTGCCGGTGCCCCACAACGCGCCGCGCCCGATGACGATGGGGGAGAAGATCCTCGCGCGGCACATGCGCGGTGTCTCCGACGACGAACGCTACGTGAAGCCGGGCGACGCGGTCGTCGTCGACGTCGACGGCGGCTACACGCACGAGTTCACGACCGCGCAGGTGCACTACTTCCTCGGGCAGGAGTACGGTCCGGACTACGAGATCACGAACCCGCAGAAGTTCGCGGTGTTCGAAGATCATCTGATTTATGCCGACGACGTGCCGCGCATGCGGCCGTTCATGGACAAGATCGAGACGCTGAGGCAGATGCAGCGCGCGTATCAGCAGCACACCAGCTGCCGCGACTTCTCGGCGAAGGACAACATCTCGCCCGGCATCTGCCACGAGGTCGCGCGCGAGTTCATCATCGATCCGGGAGACTTCATCCAGGCCACCGACAGCCACACCTGCATGGGCGGCGTGAACAACGCGCTGGCCTGGGGCGTCGGCGCGACCGAGTACGCGAACCTCGTGCACTCCGGCTTCACGACCGTGGAAGTCTCCGAGTCGATCCGCTTCGAGCTCACCGGCACGCTGAAGGAGAACGTCACGGCCAAGGACGTGATGCTGCACATCCTCCTCGAGTACGCGAAGCCGCAGCTTACGCTCGACCGGATCATGGAGTTCACGGGCCCCGGCCTGCGCACGCTCTCGCTCGACGAGCGGGCCACGCTGGCGAACATGGCCACCGAGTGCTCCGCGAGAACGGCGATCGTCGAGGCGGACGAGAAGACGTTCGAGTGGATCGCCTCGCTGCGTGTAGCGGCGGCCGCTTCGGCCGCCGATTACATCGACGCGCTGCGCGCGCGCGCGGTCTCGCCCGATCCCGGTGCGGAGTACGCCGGCGGCGTGCACACGATCGAGCTCTCCACGATCGAGCCGATGGTCGCGCATCCCGGCGATCCCGATCACGGCATTCCGTCCGATCCGACCAATGGCGCGTTGATCGCGGAGATCGGCGACGTCAAGATCGACATCGCCTATGCCGGCTCGTGCACCGCCGGCAAGATCGACGACTTCCTCTTCTATCACCAGGTGGCCAAGGAGGCCGTCGACGCGGGGCTGCGCGTCGCCGAGGGCGTGACGTTCTACGTGCAATTCGGCTCGCACACGGTCGAGCAGTTCGCGCGCGACAACGGGCTGGTCGACACGTTCGAGCGCGCCGGCGCGATCGTGCTCAACCCCGGCTGCGGCGCCTGCATCGGCTGCGGCCCCGGCGTCTCCGAGACCGGCGAGCAGGTGACGGTCAGCGCCATCAATCGCAATTACAAGGGGCGGTCGGGTCCGGGCAAGTTGTGGCTGGCTTCGCCGCTGACCGTGGCCGCGTCGGCGTTCACGGGGAGGATTACGGCGTATCAGCCGGGGATGTTCGTCTTGTGGAGCGGCGGGCTTCAGCCCGCCGGAACGCGCGGAAAGTCGGCGGGCTAAAGCCCGCCGCTCCACAGGAGACCAGGCAACTCACGTCGCCCGTGTGAACGCGCGTCCCGCTTTCGGTCGCACGATCTCTTCAAGATCGCGCGCAAACGCCGCCGCATCCCGCGGCTCCAGCGTCGAGATCGTGACGCGGATCGCGGGGGGCGCGGTGACGCGGTAGCGCTCTCCGGCGTGGACGCCCCATCCCTTCCGCGTGAGTGCCTGCACCACCGAGCTCTCCTCGGCGACCGGGATCCACACGTTCAATCCCGACACGCCGTGGGCGGGAATGCCGCGGGCGCGCAGCTCGCGCAGCAGCGCGTCGCGGCGCTCGGCGTAGACGCGCTGTGCGCGCAGGGGGGCACGGTCGCGCCAGATCGCGACGACGGTGCGCTGCAGGATGTGGCTGACCCAGCGGATGCCGAGGGTCTGCCGGCCTTCGACGCGGGCATGCGTGCGGGCGTCGGAGGCCAGGAGCGCGACGCGAATGTCGGGGCCGAACGCCTTCGACATCGAATGAAGGACCGCCCACTTCTCGCGCGTCTTGTCGACGAGCGTGCGGTACTCGGCGCCGGCGATGATGCCGGCGTGATCGTCCTCGACGACCAGCACGTCGGGACGCTGCGCGAGGATCGCGCGCAGCTCGCGTGCGCGGCGTGCCGAATGCGCGGCGCCGGTCGGATTCTGTGCGCGCGGCGTGACCACGACCGCCTTGCATGACGGCAGCGCGCGTTTCAGCTCGGAGGGGAGCAGGCCTTCGTCGTCGACGGGCACCGGGACCGCGACGAGCGCCAGTGCGCTGAGCAGATCGAGCGCGCCGATGAAGCAGGGATCCTCGACCGCGACGCGGTCGCCGGCGCGGAGATGCTCGCGCAAGACGCGCTCGATGCCGTCCAGCGCGCCGCTGACGATGGCCACGTGCTCGCTGGACACGCCGTCCTCGCGGAAGCGCTCCCGCGCCAGCGCGAGGAGCTCGGGATCATTGAGCTCATCGCCGTAGAGCCGCTGGGAGAGCTTCCAGCGCCGCTTGCCGAGGTCGGGGAGGAGGCGGAGGTCGGGGTTGCCGTCGGCGAGATTGCGTACGCCCTCGGGGATCGCGGTCTCGGCCGGCAGCGCGATCGGCGGCGCGGGACGGACGCGCGTGCCGCGGCGGCCGTCGGCCACGATGACCCCGCGCTCCTTCAGGATGCGGAACGCGCCGGCCACGGTGGCCGGGCTGACGCTGAGCCGCGCCGCCAGCTCGCGCACGGTCGGCAGCGACTCGCCCGCGCCGAGCTTGCCGCCGGCCAGCGCGGTTTCCACGGAGCCGGCGATGTTGACGGCGCTCGATCCGCTGATGTAGTTTTGTTCTGCCATAGCGAAGTGATTGTACTGGAACAAAGATGAAAACGGAGCGCACGACCCTCAAACGGCTTCCCAAGCGCGGCTCGCACGAGCGCGACACCGTGTACGCGATCCTCGACGAGGCGCTGATCTGCCACGTCGGCTTCGTGGTCAACGGTGCGCCGGTAGTCATCCCCACGATCCACTGGCGCGAAGGCGACACGCTCTATTTCCACGGCTCCGCCGCCAGCCGCATGCTGCGCTCGCTCCGCGAAGGCGTGGACGCCTGCGTGACCGTGACGCTGCTGGACGGCCTGGTGCTGGCGCGCTCCGCGTTTCACCACTCGATGAACTACCGCTCGGTGGTCGTGTTCGGAAAGGCGCGCGAGGTCACCGAACGGGAGGAGAAACTGCGCGCGCTCGACGCGCTCGTCGAGCACGTCATGCGCGGCCGCTCCGCCGACGTCCGTCCGGCCAACGAGCCCGAGCTGCGCCAGACCATGGTCCTCGCGCTGCCGCTCGAAGAAGCCTCGGCGAAGATCCGTACCGGCGGACCCGTCGACGACGAGGAGGACTACACGCTGCCGGTGTGGGCGGGGGTGGTGCCGTGCGCTCTTGCGTTCGGATCCGCTTTGACGGACGAGCGTGCAGCTGCAGCGGTTCCGGATTACGTGACGGCGTATGAACGGTAAACGGTCAACGGTAAACGTGGCTCCGCCAGAAGTCGCGTTCTACGTTCACCGTTAACCGTTGTCCGTTTACCGACTCCACGGCGGCACGACGTTGTTGATGCGCGCGTAGGCGATCGACTGGCCGAGGTGCTCGTGGAGATGGCTCAGCATCGTCATCAGGACGGCGCGATGGGACGACGGCTTGCCGAGCATCTTCACCGGCTTCTCCAGATCGCTCACTTTGTTCGCGGCGTTGCGGAGGTGCTCGAACGATTTTTTCAGCTCCGCGATCACGTCCGCCTTCGCGGTGACGGTCTTCTCGATGTCGCCGTTCATCTTCGGAGCGGGGACGCCGAGGAACGTCGCCAGGAAGTAGTTCGCGCCGGCGATGTGCATGTAGACCTCGCTCACCGAGCGGACGTCCGAGGCCGGGCGCCACGAGTATTTGTCGGCCGGCGTGGCGTTGGCGAGCTCGAGGATCTTCTCCTGCACGTCGTCGAGATTCGCGAAGAACTCGGCGCGGAATCCGGTGAGTTTTTTGGCCTGCGGCGCCGCGAGAAGGGGCGAGGCGAGGGCGAACAGCGCGAGTGCGAGGACGATTCGTTTCACGCGCCCGCAGGGTAGCACGGGCCGCGCGAGCCGGGCCGCCCGTGCACCGAATCGTTACGGAGTGGTGGGCGGCCGGGGCGTTCGATAGAATGCCGCACCTGCCTGATGAGGAGCCTTTCCGAATGGATTTCCGCCTGACCGATGAGCAGTTGCAGATCTCCCAGATGGTGCGCGATTTCGCCGAGAGCGAGATCAAGCCGAGTCTGATGGAGTGGGATGAGGCGCAGCACTTTCCCGTCGACACGTTCAAGCGCGCCGGCGAGCTGGGGATGCTCGGCGTGGTCCTCCCCGAGGAGTACGGCGGCGCGGGACTGTCGTACGTCGACTACGTCAACGTGATCGAGGAACTGGGCGTCGTCGACAGCGGCTTTGCGCTCAGCGTGGCCGCGCACAACTCCCTCGGCAGCGGCCACATCTACCTCGCCGGCAACGACGAACAGAAAAAGAAGTGGCTGCCGAAGCTGACCTCCGGCGACTGGATCGGCGCCTGGGCCCTCACCGAGCCGGGATCGGGATCCGACTCCGCGGGCCTGCGCACGATGGCCGTGAAAGACGGCGACGACTGGGTGCTCAACGGCACCAAGAACTTCATCACCAACGCCACCTACGCCGACATCGCGGTGGTGCTGGCGATCACCGATCGCAATGATCAGAAGCGCGGCATCACCGCCTTCGCGATCGAGATGGATCGTCCCGGCATCCGTCCGGGCAAGAAGGAGAACAAGCTCGGCATGCGCGTCTCCGATACCGCGGAGCTGGTGCTCGAGGATTGCCGCGTGCCGTCCTCGAACATCCTCGGCGAGATCGGCTACGGCTTCATCGATGCGATGAAAGTGCTCGACGGCGGTCGCATTTCCATCGGCGCGCTGGCGGTCGGCATCGCCCGCGGCGCGTACGAGGCCGCGCGCGACTACTCGAAACAGCGGCAGGCCTTCGGCAAGCCGATCTCCGACTTCCAGGCCATCCAGTTCATGCTCGCCGACATGGCCACCGAGATCGACGCCGCGCGCCTGCTCTGCCACCGCGCCGCGACGATCAAGGACGCCGGCGAGCGGGTGACGCAGGCCTCGGCGATGGCCAAGCTCTACGCCTCGGAAGTCGCCGTGCGCGCCACCGAGAAAGGCGTGCAGATCTTCGGCGGCTACGGCTTCGTCAAGGATTTCCCCGCCGAAAAGTACTATCGCGACGTCAAGCTCTGCACCATCGGCGAGGGAACCAGCGAGATCCAGCGGATGGTGATCGCGCGAAGTCTCCTCGGCGGGAAATGATGACGACCCGCGAGCTCGCGCAAGCGATCTCCCTCATCGAGTCGAACGATCCGCGCGCGGAGACGCTGCTCGCGGAGATCTATCCGCGGACCGGGCGTGCGCGCATCATCGGCATCACCGGCTCGCCCGGCTCGGGCAAGTCGACGCTCGTCGCGGCGCTGGCGAAGCATTACCGGAAACAGGACAAGCGCGTCGGCATCATCGCCGTCGATCCGACGTCTCCCTTCACCGGCGGCGCGATCCTCGGCGACCGCATCCGCATGACCGACCTCTACACCGACCGCAACGTCTTCATCCGCTCGATGGCCACGCGCGGCTTCCTCGGCGGTCTGGCCAAGGCGACCAACGACGCCGTCGACGTCCTCGACGCGGGCGGCTTCGACATCGTGCTCGTGGAGACGGTCGGCGTGGGGCAGGACGAAGTCGAAGTCGTGCGCACGGTGCAGACGAACCTGGTCGTGCTGGTCCCGGGCATGGGCGACGACATCCAGGCGATCAAGGCCGGGATCATGGAGATCGGCGACATCTTCGTGGTCAACAAGTCCGACCGCCCCGGCGCGGACAAGACCGTGACCGAGGTGACGATGATGATGTCGCTGGTCGAAGAGCACGGCGACTGGGTGCCGCCGATCGTGAAGACGGTGGCCTCGAAGGCCCAGGGCATCGACGAGCTCGACGCCGCGATCGTGAGGCATTTCGAGTATCTGTCCGCCTCCGGCGAGCTCGATCGCCGCAACCGCGACCGCGTGCGCATCCGCATCGAAACGCAGCTGAAAGAGCGCTTCATGGACCGCCTCATCGGCGGCACCATCCCCCGCGCCGAGTACGAGGAGCTGCTCGAAGACGTCCTCCGCAAGCGCAACAACCCCCACGACGCCGCGGAGAGCGTGCTGGGACGCGTGCGGTTCTAATAGAATCCGCGTCCCATGAAGAAAAACAAAGACAACGATCAGATGCCGCTCGACGGCGGCGAGGAGAGCGAGATCATCTCCCGCCTCGGCGAGCGCGTGGAAAAAGCCGTCAGCATGATCCAGGAGCTTCGCCGCGAGCGCGACAAGCTGCGCGCGCAGGTCGAGGAGCTCGAGGCCCGCGTCCGCGACCAGGAGTCGATCGACGAGGAGCACGAGCGCTTCCGCAAAGAGCGCGGAGATATCCGCGAGCGGATCGAGTCGATTCTGGGGACGTTGGAGGCGTTGGAGGAGTAGGCGGTCACATTTCCGCCATCAACTTCTCCCGGCACCTCTCCAGCGTCCGCCAGGCGAAGCCTTCGTTGAAGGTGCGGTCGACGAGGAGGACGAGGTAGTAGCCGTCCTTGATGTCGGAGAGAAGGATGGCGTTTTCTTCGAACTCGACTTTGAAGCGGTGCGGGTCGCCGGCGCCGATGTCGGCGCAGAGGGCGCGGAGCTGCGAGAGGAAGATGCCCTGGTAGGCGCCGAGGATGCGCAGGTCGTGGTCGTTGAGGTCGTGCTCGCAGACCAGCTCCACGGTCTCGCCCTCGTAGTCGAGGAACAGCGCCGCGAGGGCGCCCTTCGTGGTCGCGATCAGCTCGTGCAGGATCATTCTGAACACGGTCGGCGTCACTCCCACATCACGAGAAACTTCCGCGCCTCGACGGCCTCGGCGGACTCCGGCGCCTTGTCGATGACGCGCTGCAGATAGTTGCGGGCGACGCCGGTGCGTCCGGCGCGCTGCGCCGAGACGCCGAAGCGGAGCATCGCCGCGACGGAGTCGGGATGCGCTTTCAGGTAGTCGAGATAGGCGCGGCCGGCGCCCTGCAGATCGCCGCGCCGCTCGCGGAGCATGCCGATGTAGAGCAGCGCGGCGTCGAGCTTCGGGTCGAGCGCGAGCGCGCGGCCGAGCCAGGTCTCGGCATCGGCGGCGCGCCCGAGGCGGTCGAGCGCGAGGCCGTTGTGAAACGCGGCGTCGGCGCGAAGCGGGGAGGAGGGATCGGCGAAAATCTTCTCGAAGTCCGGCGACGCTTTGGCCGCATCGCCCGTGCGCAGGAGCGCCAGCGCGCGATTGAAACGCGCCTCGGCGAGCGAGGGCTGCAGCTCGAGCGCCGCGTCGAAGCTGGCGAGCGCCTTCGCGTTGTCGCCTTTCATCAGCAGCGCGAGGCCGCGGAGATTCTCGACCTCGGCGGGAGACGCGCCGGACGTTTTCGCGCCGTCGAGCTGATGCAGTGCCGCGTCGTACTGGCCGCGGAGAATGTAGAAAACGCTGCGGTCGCAGGCGGTTTGAGCGGCGAGCAGCAGGATGCCGAGGATCAGGCAGCGCCCCGCACTTGCTCTTCGATCTGGATGTCGCCGCGCTTGACCGCGTTCACGAACGCGTCGACCACGCGCGGATCGAAGCGCGTCCCGGCGAAGCTCTTGATCTTCTCGACGACGTAGGCGAGCTCCATCGCTTTCTGATACGGCCGGTTCGTGGTCATGGCGTCGAACGTGTCGGCGATGGCCACGATGCGCGCCTGCATCGGGATGTGGTCGCCTTCCAGTCCCTCCGGATAGCCGCCGCCGCTCCACTTTTCATGGTGGTACTTCATGCCCGGGATGATGTCGATGAGCTGCGCGACGCCGCTCATGATCGCGGCGCCCTTGGCGGGATGCTGCTTCATGACCTCGAACTCTTCGTCGCTGAGCGCGCCCGGCTTGCGCAGGATGCGGTCGTCGATGCCGATCTTGCCGACGTCGTGAAGGAGCGCGCTGATACGGAGGTTGCGCATCTCCTTTTCGGGAAGGCTGAGGTTCTTGCCGATGGCGATGGAGTAACGCGCCACGCGCTCGGAGTGGCCGCGCGTGTAGGGATCCTTCGCGTCGATGGCCGCGGCGAGCATGCGCACGGAGTTGATGAAGAGCAGGTGGTTCTCGTGCGCGGCCTTCTTGAGCTGCTCGACGGCCTGCTCAATCGAGGTCGACATGACGTTGAAGTTGCGCGCCAGCTCGCCGATCTCGTTGTGTGTCTTCAGCTCGACGCGCTGGGAGTAGTTGCCCTGCGCGATCTCGTAGGAGCGCGCGGCGAGCACGCGGATCGGACGCGCGATCCCCGAGGCGAAGAACGTCGACACGAGGATCGCCAGCACCAGCGCGATGGCCACCCACTGCACTGTGGCGCGGATCATCTGGTCCACAGACGCGTACGCGCGGGCTTCCGGCTTCTGGACGATGACGCCGGCGTTGGCGACGGTCGGCGCGACGGTGCCGATCAGCTTCGTGTTGGCATTCTGCGAGTCGACGTACGACTCGGTGAGCCGCGCCGGTGCCTTGGCGAAGTCCTTCACGATCTTCAGGTGCGAGAAGTTCGGATGGCGCACGTCGACGCTCGGCTCGCTGTGCAGCAGCACGCGGCCGTCGCGGTCGACGAGAAACGCGGTGACGTCGCCTTTGCCTTCGTCGCGGACGCGGTCGACGATGCGCCGCAGCCCGACCAGTCCCACGACCGCGCCGATGACGGTGTTGCCGTCGGTGACCGGCACGGCCATCACGATCGCCGGCTGATTGATCGAGCCGGCCTGGATGATGCGGCCGGTCGAGTCGCGTCCGGCCAGCGCGACGTCGCGCGCGATCTCCATCTCTTTGAGCACCGATGCGTCGAGCACCGCCGGCATGGCCTCGGCGCCGTGTCCGGCGGTGTTGACCGCGCGGAGCGCCGCGAGGTCGCCGTCCGGCGTGACGTAGTCGGCGATCCATTTGGTCTGGGCCGCGTACTCGAACGCGTCGGTGCCGGCCGGCAGCGCGTTGCGCGTGGTCCGCAGCGTCGCCGCGATCTGCTGCAGCTGCTGGCGGTTGGCGTCGATGAGGTTCTCGAGGTCGGAGGCGATGCTGACCGCCGAGCGCGTCAGGTATTTTTTCTCCAGCGTCTCCAGCGAGTCGCGGTTGATGCCGATGAGGAAGTAGTGCGAGACCACGAGCGGCATCAGGCCCACCAGCAGCATCGTGCCGAGGAGCGTCCAGACCAGGCGCGGGCGGCGGGCGGGAGGTGGCTCGGGGGGGTGGGTGTCCGACATCAAGAAAGATTATAAGAGGTCCGATGCCGCGCGCCGTCTACGTGCACCTGCCGTTCTGCACCCAGCACTGCACCTACTGCCCCTTCGCGATCTCCACGGACCTCGCGCTGCAGGACCAGTACGTCGACGCGCTCCTGCGCGAGATCTCTGGAGTGCGGCAACGCCAGTTGCCGCTCTCGCCGGGCGACGAGAGCGGCGACTGGCGTCGCCGCACTCCAGATGTCGTCGACAGTCTCTACCTCGGGGGCGGGACGCCGTCGCGGACGAGCCTCGCCAACCTCGCGCGCATCTTCGAGCGCTTCAGCTTCTCCGAAGACGCCGAGGTCTCGATGGAGGCGAATCCCGAGGATGTCGATCCGAGCGCGCTGGCGGCGTGGCGCGCGATGGGCGTGAACCGGATCTCCATCGGCGTGCAGTCGTTTCACGATGACGAGCTGCGCGCGATCAGCCGGGTGCACGACCGCGCGCGCGCGATCGAGGCCGTCCGCGCCGCCGCCGCCAGCGGGATGCGGACAAACCTCGATCTCATCCTCGGCTTGCCCGAACAGACGCCGGAAAAGTTTCGGGAGACGCTCGATACCGCGGTGTCGCTCGGCGCGGGGCATCTCTCGCTGTACATGCTCGACCTCGAAGAGAAGACGCCGCTGCAGGTCCAGGTCGCGCGCGGCCGCGTCGCGCTCCCCGAGGACGACATGGTCGCGCGGCTGTACCTCGAGGCGATCGACTACCTCGAAGGCAGGGGATTGCATCAGTACGAGATCAGCAACTTCGCGCGGGAGGGGGAAGAGTGCCGCCACAACCTTCGCTACTGGACCCGCGGCGAGTACTACGGCTTCGGTCTCGCGGCGCATTCGTTCATCGGCGACGAGCGCTTCGCGAACACGCGCGACATCCGCCGCTACATCGAGAGCTCGCCCGACACGCGCGATTTCTCGGAGACCCTCGGCGAAGGGGAGGCGCGGCGCGAGACGCTCTTTCTCCAGCTGCGCCGCACCTCCGGCATACACTATGAGGAGCTCGTGCGGCTGTGCGGACAGGAGGGCATCGAATGGACGGAGCGCGGAATTCAGGACGGGTGGCTGCGGAGGGTGGATGGGCGCGTCGCGTTCACGCCCGCGGGGTTTCTGCAAAGCAACGACTACATCTCGCAACTCTTCTGATCGCGCTCGCCTGCGCGCCGCTGCTCCGCGCGCAGAGCGACATCGGCTTCGATCCCGCGATCACGCAGGCGGAGTTCGTGAAGTTCTCGCGCATCGCCGCGCAGTCGATCTACGCGACGCCGGTCGATCCGGCGCGCGCCCGCGGCCTCCTCGGCTTCGACATCGGCGTGGCCGTCGTCGCGGTGCCGGTCGACACGGCCTCGCCCTACTGGCAGCACGCCGTGCAGGACGATTTCACGGTTCAGGACTACGTCGCCGTGCCGCGCATCGTGGCCTCGAAGGGCTTGTCGGTGGCGACGCTCTCCGCGACGTACGCGAAGATTCAGAGCTCCGACATCACCATGTGGGGCGGCGCCCTCGACGTGCCGATCCTCAGCGGCGGTCTCCTGAAGCCGACGCTCGCCATTCGCGGCGCCTACTCGACGCTCAGCGGCAGCGACGTCTACGACCTCAAGACCTACGGCGCCGAGATCTTCCTCTCCAAAGGCTTCGGCCCCGTGACGCCGTACATCGCCGCGGGACGGATGAAGCTAGACGCCACCGGCACCGTTTCGCCGACGCTCTCACTCCACGACGACTCCGCGTTCAACCGGTATACGGTGGGGGTGAAGGTGTCGATGCTCCTCCCCAAGATCGTATTCGAAGCGACGCAAGGGGAGGAGCGGAGTTACGCGGCGAAGATCAGCTTCGGGCTATAACCCCTACTTGCTTTTCTTCGGTGGCGCGGCGGCTCCCACCGGGAGCCCCAGCCCCCTCTTGATCGCATCGATCGTGAAGTTGCCCTCGGGCCCGAAGCCCATCATCTGTCCGTTGATGATGAACGTCGGGGTCGCGGCGATGCCCATGGAGAAGGCGCGGCTGACCTGGTCGAGCAGGATCTCGCGCTCCGCCTTCGAGGCGTAGATCTTCTGCACCGCGGCCGCGTCGATGTCGTTGTCCTCGAGGTAGCCCTGCAGGAACTTGTCGAAGTTCTGCTTGCCGATCTCTTCCTGGTTCTTGAACAGGTAGTCGGCGTAGGCCCAGTACTTCTTCGGCGCCACGCGCTGGATCGCGCGCGCGGCCATGGCCGCCTGCAGCGCCCACTGGTGATGCTCGAACAGCGGCAAGTCGAGGCGTCCGTAGTTCACCTTGGAGAGGTTCTTCTCGATGATCGGATCGATGGCCTTGTGCGCGCGCGCGCAGCTCGGGCACTGGAAGTCGGAGAACTCGAGCACCTCCAGCTTGGCGACCGGGTTGCCCTTGCGGACCGCGTTCGAGGTGCCGAGGGTCTCGCGGATGGTCTGCGCGGGATCGGTCTTCAGATTGCCGCGCGAGCCGATGATCAGGAACCGCTCCGACGCGTCGACGAAGCCGTGCAGCGAGAACGCTCCGAACGCCGTGTCGCGAGAGATGTTCACCGCCTTCAGGCCGTCCTGCAGCGGGAACGGCGCGACCGTCGCGGTCATCTTGTTGCCCATCAGGCGCGAGGCCTCGTCGCCGAGGCGCGTGGCCAGCGGCTGGCCGCCGGGCTGCACGTTCACGACCGCGCCGATGAGGATCTGCTGCGTCTTCGGCGAGTGGATCAGGTACTTCTGCGTTCCGCAGTACTGGTCGGAGGAGCGGATCGTGACGGTGTAGGCGACGAAGTTCGCGGGGCCGCCCTGCACCGGTTCGAGCGTGAGGATGCCGTCGGGGCAGCGGGGGAGGCTTTTCGCGGCGTACGCCTTGAGCGGCGCCAGCTGATCGACCATCTGCGCCTGAAGGCCCGCGCAGACGAGGAGCGATGCGAGGAAGAGAAGAGATCGTTTCATATCACTGCGCATTAACAGTGCGATATCCGCGTTCAATCCACGCATGGAGACCGCCCGAGATGTGGACGACGTTGCGGAATCCGGCGAGCTGAAGAAGCTTGGCGGCGAGAGCCCCGTCGCTGTCGCCGTCTCCATAGACGAGCACGGTCTGGTTCTGATACGGCAACAGCTCCGGCAGCTGGCGCTCGATGCTCTCGAACGGCGTGCTCAGCGCTCCGGCGATGTGCCCCTCGGCGCCGCGATACGTCGCCGAGGGCCGCACGTCGAGAATCACCACCTGCCGCGAGTCGAGGATCATTTCGTTCGCGATGGTCGGCGAGACCTCGGCATAGCCATCCTTGGTCGTCGAGACGCCGACGGTCTTGCAAGCCAGGCAAAAGGCAACAGGTAAAAGTAAAAGGTGAAGCGCCCTTCTCATAGCACCTCCAGTTCGAATTCCGGTTTGACTTCGCCGACCACCGTTCCGGCGTGATTGCGCAGCCGCCAGTCGCGGTACGGCGCGAGCTCGGTGCGCTCGTCGAGATCGATGCCGAGGATCTCGAGCAGGCGCAGGACGACGGGGTTCCGTCCGCGATCCATCGAGCCGTCCTGTATCTTCAACGCGATCCCGATCGCGCAATCATCTTTGACCTCGAGCCGCCCGGTCAACGCGCCCGCCAGCGACGGCGCAAGCGACATCGCGTAGAAGCCCTCCGCGCCCTCCTTGGCCACGAGCTCGCCGCCGAACGCCGCGAGGAGCGGCGTGGTCATGCTCCAGCTGCCGGCGACGTAGTGGGGGAACGAGGTCATCGCCTCTACGACGGACGAGGCGCTCTCCGCGTATCGCTCGAGCTGTTCGGGGGCGGTCAGCCGGGCGTAGGCGAGCGCGGCGCGGTAGAGCGAGAGGTAGAACGCCGGCACGCCGCAGCCGTCGATGGCGATCGGGATTTCGTCCGAAGCGATGCCCGCGAAGTCGGCGAGCGTCGAGCGCATCAGCAGCTGCAGGGGATGATCGGGATCGATGTAGCGCACGGACGTGACGTCCATCGACTGCGTCGCGAGGAGCATGCCGGCGTGCTTGCCCGAGCAGTTGTTGTGCAGCGCCGAGGGCGCCTCGCCCGAGGCGCGCAGCTCCGCGGCGGCCTTCTCGTCGTAGGGCATGTGCGCGCCGCAGAGGAGGTCCTCCTCGTCGAACTCGCCCTTGCGCAGCAGCGCCGCCGCGGCGGCGACGTGCAGCGGCTCGCCGCCGTGCGACCCGCAGGTGAGCGCGATCTCCTCGCCGGTCAGCTCGTACTCCTCCGCGCCGCCGTACTCGAGGAGCGGAATCGCCTGGAACGGCTTGGCCGCGGATCGGAGACAGGCGCTCATGGCCGGATCGCCGGCGCACGCGAGCAGACGTCCGGCCGAGTCGACGACGGCGATCGAGCCGGAGTGATGCGACTCCACGTGCGCCCCGCGGTAGACGTTCGTGAGGCGAACGCTCATTCGCGGGCGAGTGTATCAGGCGTGCGCGGGCGAGCTCTCCGCGGAGACCGCTTCCTCTTCCGTGTTGTAGATCTTGAACACGGCGTCGAGTTTCGCGAGCTTGAGCAGCTTCTGGATGCGCTCGGACGGGTTGACCAGGATCAGCTTGCGGTTCTGACCCGAGAACTTGCCGAGGTAGCCGACCAGCTCACCGATGCCCGTCGAGTCGATGTAATCGATCTTCGTGAAGTCGATGATCACGTTCGTGCTCTCGTTCTTCAGCACGTTCTCGAGCGCCGAGGAGAAAAACTCCGCGCTCTCACCGAGCTTGATGAGACCTTCCACGTACAGGATCGTGAAGTTATCCACGTGCTTCTTTTCTACGATCACAGGTCCTGTCCTCCGAGCCGAATCATAGTGCGTCTAGCAAACGTACTGCCACGACGGCGTTCATGCCGCCAAAACCAAAGGAGTTCGAGAGAAACGCCCCCACCTTCGCTTCTCGGGCGACGTTCGGCACGTAGTCGAGATCGCACGCCGGGTCGGGCGTGGTCAGGTTGATGGTCGGCGGGAGAAAACCGTCCCGCAGCGCGAGCAGCGAGCAGGCGATCTCGATCGCGCCCGACGCTCCCATCGCGTGGCCGTGCAGCGACTTGGTCGAGCTGACGGCGACGCTGCGGGCGGCATTGCCGAACGCCTGTTTGATCGCGGCGGTCTCGGTCGGATCGTTCGCGCGCGTCGCGGTGCCGTGGGCGTTGATGTAGCCGACGTCTTCGGGATTGAGCCGCGCGTCGCGCAGCGCCAGCGTCATCGCCCGCGCGGCGCCGCCGGCGTCGGGGTCGGTGATGTGGCCGGCGTCGCTGGTCGCGCCGGAGCCGGCGATCTCGCCGAGGATCTCCGCGCCGCGGGCCTGCGCACGCTCGAGCGACTCGAGCACGAACACGGCCGCGCCTTCGGCGAGCACGAGGCCCTTGCGGTCGGCGCTGAACGGACGGCAGGCCTCTTCGGGATGCTCGTTGTCGATGGCCAGCACGCGCAGCGCCTCCCACCCGCGGATCACGCCCGCGGTCAACGGCGCGTCGGTGCCGCCGGTGATCATCGCGTCGGCCTGGCCCGCGCGAATGACGTTGGCGGCGAGGCCGATCGCATGCGCGCTCGAGGCGCAGGCGGAGACGACCGAGTAGCCGACACCCTTCGCGTTCAGCTTCGCCGACACCGCCGCGCCGGCGGCGTTGTACATGGAGAGCGGAATGCCCATCGGCGGGATGCGCCCGCCTTCGCCGTACATCCTGCGGTAGCTCGCGTCGAGCGTTTCGCAGCCGCCGAGTCCTGTCCCGAGGATCACGCCGACGCGCTCGGGATCGACGCCGAGGTTTCCCGACTGCTGCGATGCCTCCTCGGCGGCGATCAAGGCGAAGCGCGTGAAGCGATCGTGTCCGCGATGCAGACCCTCGTGCGCCTCGGGAGGCGTCTCGCCGGCGATGCGGCAGTTGAAGGCCGACGCGTCGATGGAGGTGATCGGCTTGATGCCGCTCTTCGCGTTGCGGAGCGATTCGAGCGCTGCGGACTTCCCGCGGCCGAAGGGAGAGATGATGCCGAGGCCTGTGATGACGACGCGGATCACGCGGCCGGTACCAGCGCCTCGACGACGTCGATCAGGTCGCCGAACTTCGTGATCGCGCGCGCGCGATCGTCGGGAATGGAGATGTGGAACTGCTCTTCGATGGCGAAGAGGATGGTCAGGGAGTCGAGCGAGTCGATCCCCGCCTCGGCGAGCGGCGTCTCCGGCTTGAGCAGGTCCGCGGAGATGTTTTTCTCCTGCTGGACGATCGCCACCAGCTTCTCTTCGATCTCTCCCCGCGTCACGGTCCGTATGATAGCAGCGTGTTTCGGCGCTTCTGGTGGCTCTACGTCGGGTGGATCGCGCTCTGCGCCGTCCTGTTCGTCGCGCTGGCGAGTCTCGAGGATCCCGCCCGCCCGACCGGCCGCATCCTCTCGAACGACGCCGGCCGCCGCGCGCTCGCCGTCGCCCGCGAGCGAGGGCTGCGCGGCTACGAAGTCGTGCACGTCGCCCGCGCGCGGGCGGGGGAGGGCGGGAGGGAGGACCGGTGGGTGGTGCTGCTCGACGCGGTACCGCACACGCGGTTGACGCAAGCCGTGGTGGTGGAGCTCGATGCGGCGACCGGAACGCCGATTAAAATGCGCAAGTGCCCCGCCCCATAACCAAGCTCACGCCGATGCTCGAGCAGTACTTCGAGATCAAGGCGCAGGTCCCCGACGCCATCCTCTTCTACCGGCTGGGCGATTTCTACGAAATGTTCTTCGAGGACGCCGAGAAGGCCGCGCCGCTGCTCGACCTCGTGCTCACCGCGCGCAACAAGGGGCAGGAGCACGAGGCGCCGATGTGCGGCGTGCCGTACCACTCCGCCGACTCCTACATCGCCAAGCTGATCCGCCACGGCCTGCGCGTCGCGATCTGCGATCAGGTCGAGGACGCGAGCCTGGCCAAGGGCCTGGTCAAGCGCGAGATCGTGCGCGTGGTCACGCCGGGAACGGCGACCGAGAGCTCGATCGTGGAGCGCGAGAGCTGCTATCTCCTCGCGCTCGTTCCGAACGGCGCCAGCGTCGGCGCGGCCTACCTCGACGTCTCCACCGGCGACTTTTTCGTCACCAGCTACCGCTCGCTCGACGACGCGCGCCTCTTCGACGACGTGGCGCGCTTCGCCCCGCGCGAGGCGGTGGTGCCGCGCGGCATGCCGAGCGTTCCGCCGATTCCGACCACCAGCGTCGAGCCCTCGCTCTTCGAGTCGCAGCACGACTATCTGGCGAAGCACTTCGGCACGCAGTCGCTGCGCGGCTTCGGACTCGAGAGCGACGATCCGCGCGTCGGCGCCGCGGGCGGCGCGCTGCGCTATGCCAGCGCGAGCCACAAGAAGCCGCTCGATCACGTCCGCGCGCTGCGCGTCGACAACGACTCCGACTACCTGCAGCTCGACGCCGCGACGCTGGCGAATCTCGAAGTGTGCGAGTCGCGCGACATCGGCCGCCCGCGCGCGACGCTCTGGAGCGTCGTCAACGCCACGAAGTCGGCGATGGGCACGCGCACGCTGCGCCGCTGGATCACGCGACCGCTGAAATCACGGGAGGCGATCTTCGACCGCCACGATGCCGTCGACGAGCTCACGCGCTCGCGCGCGATCCTCGAACAGATGACGGCGCGCCTCGCCAAGATCGCCGATCTCGAGCGCGTCGCCTCGCGGATCACGCTGCGCACTGCGTCCCCGCGCGAATGCCTCACCCTCGCCGACTCGCTGCTGATCGTGGGCGAGCTGCGCGAGGCGATGACGCCGCTGCAGGGGCCGTGTCTCCGCGATCAGCGCGAGCGCCTCGACTCGCTCGCCACGGTCATCTCTCTCATCGCCGGCACGCTCGAGCCCGAGCCCGCCGTCACCATCCGCGACGGCGGCGTGATCGCGCACGGGATCGACCACGAGCTCGACGCGCTGCGGGCGATCGCGCGCGACTCGAAGTCGGTGCTGCTGGAGATCGAGACGCGCGAGCGCGAGCGCACCGGCATCGCGTCGCTCAAAGTCCGCTACAACTCGGTCTTCGGCTACTACATCGAGATCTCGAAATCGAACCTCGCCAAGGCGCCGTCGGACTACATCCGCAAACAGACTCTGACCAACGCCGAGCGCTTCATCACGCCCGACCTCAAGGAACTGGAAGAGAAGATCGTCGGTGCCGAGGAGAAGGCGATCGCGATCGAGCTCCGGCTGTATGACGAGCTGCTCGCAAAGATCGCCGAGAGCACTCCGGCGATCCTGGGGACGGCGCGCGCGGTCGGAGACGTCGACGCGATCGCGTCGCTGGCCACGATCGCCGTGCGCAACCGCTACGTCCGCGCGGCGCTCAGCGACGACGCGGAGCTCTGCATCGAGGACGGACGCCATCCGGTGATCGAGCAGATCTCGACGGAGCGCTTCATCCCGAACCACACCGACATCCAGCGCGAGCGCAACGGGATCCAGATCATCACCGGCCCGAACATGGGCGGAAAGTCAACTTATCTACGCCAGGTGGCGCTGATTGTCCTGCTCAACCAGGCCGGCTCGTTCGTGCCCGCCGCAAAAGCGCGCCTCGGCATCTTCGACCGCATCTTCACGCGCGTCGGCGCGTCCGATCAGCTCGCGCGCGGCGAGTCGACGTTCATGGTCGAGATGCACGAGACCGCGAACATCCTCAACAACGCCACCGACCGCTCGCTGATCATTCTCGATGAAGTCGGCCGAGGGACGGCGACGTTCGACGGGCTCTCGCTGGCCTGGGCGATCATCGAGTTCCTCCACGACAACCCCGCGCGCAGCGGCATCACCCTCTTCGCCACGCACTACCACGAGGTCACCGACCTCGCGAAGACGAAGCCGCGCGTGGCGAACGCGAACGTGGCGGTGAAGGAGTGGAACGAGCAGATCATCTTCCTCCGCAAAGTCGTCGAAGGCGCGGCCGACAAGAGCTACGGCATCCAGGTCGCCAAGCTCGCCGGCATCCCCGCGACCGTGATCGAACGCGCGCGGGAGATCCTCGACACCCTCGAGCGCAAAGAACGCGACGTCGTCGAAGAAACCCGCCGCCGCGGCCCCAAACCCGCCATGTCCCAGCTCGGCCTGTTCAACTCCCGCGAGCAAAGCGTCATCGACGCGCTGCGCGCGCTGGATATCGACACGCTCGCGCCGCGGGAGGCGTTGAATGAGTTGTATGAGTTGAAGAAGAAGCTGGAGTGAGGGTTGCTAGGTTGCTGGGTTCCTGAGTTGCTAGCAACCCAGCAACTCAGCAACCCAGCAACCCTTTGTTACGATGCACCCCTCAGATGGGCACAGACCTCCTCGGCATCGGCCTCACCGGCAAACACCTCACCGACCTCGAACGCCGCATCCTGCGCGACAACACTCCGTACGCGGTGGTGCTGTTCGGGCGGAACATCGGGACGCCTGACGAGTTCGTGGAGCTCGTGCGCGAGGTCAAGAGTCTCGCTAAGGGCAAGCCGCCGATTTTCATGATCGATGAAGAAGGCGGGCGCGTCGACCGGCTGCGGCACATCCTTCCCGGCCTCCCCAGCGCGGAGGCGTTCGCGGAAGGGGAGGAAGCCGCGCGGATGTCGGAGTGGCACGGCAAGGTCATCGGGATGGCGCTGCGCTACTTCGATGTGGAGTGCGATCTCGCGCCGGTCGTCGACATCCGCGGCGACGTCGCCACGAAGGGACTCGAGCGGCGCATGTTCGGCGCCGATCCAGAGAGCGTCGTCGAGCTCGCGGGCGCGTTCATGCGCGGACTGCACGGCGCCGGCACGGCCGCGTGTCTCAAGCACTGGCCCGGCATCGGCCGCGGCTCCGCCGATCCGCATTACGGCGCGACGGTGATCGACGTGCCGCTCGACGATCTCCTGAGGCGCGACCTCGTCCCGTTCGCGCGCCTCGGCAACGAGGCCGGCGCGATCATGATCGGCCACGGCACCTATCCGCAGGTCGAGGACAATCCCGACCGCCCGGCCTCGCTGAGCTGGCGACTCACCTACGACCTGCTCCGCAACGCCATCGCCTTCGACGGCCTCGCCGTCAGCGACGATATGGAGATGCACTCCGTCTCCGACCTCGGCTCATACGAAGAGATCACCGAGCTCGCGCTCATGGCCGGCAACGACGTGATCCTCTTCTGCAGCCACATCGAGCGCGTCCCCGACCTCCAGCGCTACCTCCGCGCGCGCGTAAAAGAGGACCCGCAGATCCGCGCGCGCTCCGAAGACGCGGCCCGTCGCTGCGACATCTACCGCGCGCACTGCGACCGCATCCGCGCGAGCGCCCCGGTCCCCGCGTCATGGGACGACGTCGTCGACGAGACCGCCCGCTTCATCGAAGAGTTCGAGCGCACCCGCCCCGAGCGCGAAGTCGTCGTCCCCGACATCGACCGCCGCCACGGCCCCCGCAAGCCGGGCAAGGGAAAGACCGGGCGGGAGGAGTGGACGTAACGCGCTGCTAACGCCGTCGGTCTAACCAACTGCGACCTGTTAGACTGCGCAAGCACCCATCTGTGCAGTCAAGACGCATAAGCATCTTGCCGGTCCGCAAACGATGGATTGGGAGAAGACCTACCTCGAGTCCCTGCCTCGCATCGAGCGCATTGCCCTTTCTGTAGCCAGGAAACGGGGCATGCTCAATCCGGACGAACTAACGGAATTCGTTCAGGTCGTGCGGGTCGCTCTCTTTGAGGACGACTATGCGATCTTGCGGAAATTCGAGGGGCGGAGCTCGCTCTGGACCTATCTCACGAAGGTCATCGTGCGGCTCTTTTGTCAATATCTGGTCGAGAGACGGGGAAGGTGGCGATCTTCGACGGAGGCCGAACGTCTCGGCGAGACGGCGGTCGAGCTCGAGCGGCTGATCACCCGCGACGGCTACACGGTCAACGAGGCGGTACAGATTCTCACGACGCGCGCGGGCACGACGGTGACGCCGGAACAGCTGTGGCAGCTCTATCTCCAGCTGCCCAACCGCCCTCCTCGCCCCGACTTCGTTTCGACGGAAGCCGTTTCGGAGTCGGTCACCGGGAAGGGTAATGCCGAAGAGCGCGTGGAGGCCGGCGAGCTCGTGCTCGTCAAGCGCAAAATCAAACAAACCTTTGACGCCATACTGCCGACCCTCGAGGAGGAAGATCGCATCATCCTCCAAATGCGCTTCCGGAACGGAGGTAAGCTCGCGGACATCGCCCGGGCCCTCCACCTCGATCAGAAAAAATTCTATAAGCGTTTCGGAAAGCTCATGTTGATGCTCCGCAAGGCGATGGAAGCAAGCGGCGTGAGCCACACCGACGTCGACAAGTTTCTCGAGCACGGCGACCGGGAGATCCGCCTGAAGATCTTCGATCTCGGGGAGAATTCAAACGCCGGTCCCTCCAATGACACGGGCGAAGAAGATGGAGACCCGTAAGAGTAAATCATGACCGCGCCCGAAATGATGCATCCGAGCGACGAGACCATGGCCGCATTCATGGATGGCCAATTGGAGCAGGCTGCGCGCAAGCAAGTGCTGCAGCATCTTGACATGGAGGACTGCGGAGAATGCCGGGAAGCGCTTCTCCTCATGGCTGAAGTTGTCCCCCCGAAGGATGAGCCCATCCCTTTCCCGAAGCGTTGGGGGATTCCTCTTGCCGCCGCCGCCGTTGTGATGTTGCCGATTGTGTTGGTGGCCGTTTGGCCGCGGTCCGAGGTGAAACGCATCGCAAAAGCCACTGAGGGTCTGCAGTTTCGAATCAGCGCGGCCCGGCTGAGCGTCGATGATTCATACAGGCCGACGCCTAAAGTGATGCGCGGCCTGGAGAACGGCCAAAAGAAAGACACCGAGGCCGCGTCGAATCCCCAGTTCCTGAAAGCGGCGAGCCGTCTGGAAGAAAGGTCGCGCGGAGACGCGATCGACCGTCTGCAGGCCATGGCCGCGGTGCGCCTCTATCTCGGCGACACGGACCTGGCATTACAGAATCTCGAAGAGGCTCTGAAACGGGCCGACGCGGAGAAGCTTGCGCCGAAGCGCAAGGCTGCGATTCTCAATGATCTCGCGGTCGCGCGTCTCCAGAGATCGGGAGGAACGGACAAGCGCAATTTGATCGCGGCCATCGATGCCATTGAGAGCGCCCGCGCGCTCGAGGAGAGTCCCTCGATTGCATGGACACGTGCCGCGTTGCTGGAAACCGTCGATCAGAAAGACGCCGCGCTGCGAGCCTGGCAGGATTATCTGCGTCTCGATCCCGCCTCGGCATGGGCGACGGAAGCGCAAAAGCATGTGGCCAAACTTCGGTGAGGAGTAGGAGGGCGGACGTAACGTAAAATCGCGCGCGTCAGATGCGCAAATCCATCCTCGCCTGCACGCTGCTCCTCGCAGCGTCGGCACACGCCGCCATCCCCCCATCCCAGCGCGACGCGTTGGTCGCGCTTTACCAATCCACGAACGGACAGCAATGGGTCGCGAAGCTGAACTGGCTTGGGGCGCCGGGGACGGAGTGCACGTGGTACGGGGTTACGTGCGGGGACGGGGACGCGAGCGTGCATCAGATCGATCTCAGCGCCAACAATCTCGTCGGGACGCTGCCGCCGCAGCTCGGGCAGCTCAGCGATCTGCAGTCGTTGTATCTGGTGAACAACGAGCTCACCGGGCGCATCCCCGATGAATTCGGGAATCTGAAAAAGCTCGAGTACCTCGGACTCGCGGACAACAAGCTCGAGGGGCCGCTGCCGCAGACCATCGGCGGCATGACCGCGATCATCGAGATCGATCTGTCGACGAACGTCATCACCGGCGAGATTCCTGCGTCCATCGGCAATCTCACCAACGCCGAGCTGATTCAACTCGGCAGCAATCGTCTCGGCGGACAGATTCCGAAAGACTTCGGGTCGCTGCTGAAGCTCGAGATTCTCGGTCTCAGCGGCAACGAGCTGAAAGGCGCGATCCCGCCGGAGCTCGGCAACATCACGTCGCTCATCGTGCTGCAGTTGCACTACAACCAGCTCATCGGAGGCATCCCGCCGCAGCTCGGGAAGCTGCGCAATCTCCAGCAGCTCGAGCTCGGGAACAACGCCCTCGGCGGCACGATCCCTTCGCAGCTCGGCGATCTCTCGTCACTGCTCATCCTCGATCTCACTGCCGCCGGCCTCACGGGGACGATTCCCTCGCACATCTACGATCTTTCGAAGCTCGAGCAGCTCCGCCTCGCGGACAACCAGCTCGAGGGCACGCTCGGCGACATCACGAAGTTCCCGAACCTCGCCGTCCTCGATCTCTACTTCAATCGCCTCACCGGCGGTCTCCCCGCCGGACTCCGCAACCTGACGAACCTGGTGAGCATCGCCCTCAACGGCAACGCGCTCACCGGCCCGATTCCCGACGGCATCGGCGACCTGAAGAACCTGACGTCGTTCGACATCGGATCGAATCGGATGAGCGGCCCGATTCCGGCGAGCTTCGCCGCGCTCGAGAACCTGACGTATGCGGACCTCGGCAACAACGAGCTGACCGGATCGCTCCCCGATTTCTCGCGCCTCGGCAAGCTCTGGTACCTCAGCGTCGAGCGCAACCTCCTCGGCGGTTCGATTCCGGCCAGCATCGGCGGGCTCACCAGCCTGCAGGACGCGCTCTTCGGCGGCAACAACTTCACCGGCCCCATCCCGCGCGAGATCGGCAACTGGACGAAGGCCTGGTACGTCGACTTCTCCGACAACCAGCTCGACGGAGCAATCCCGGCGGAGATCGGCGCGCTGAAGGAGATGTACGCATTCCTCGTCTTCAGCAACCGCCTCAGCGGCACCATCCCGCGCGAGATCGGTCAGCTCACCAGCCTGCAGGCGATCTATCTCCACTACAACGCGCTGCGCGGTCCGATCCCGGGTGAGATCCGCAATCTCACGAAGCTCGTCGACCATCAGTCCGCGTTCGGCCACAACCTCCTGTTCACCAGCGATGCCGACGTGCGCGCGTTCGTGAACCTGAAGCAGGGCGGCGGCGAGACGTTCGAGTCGACGCAGACCGTGACGCCCGCGAACATCCAGGTCGCCTCGATGAGCGACCGGAGCGCGACGCTCACCTGGACGCCGATCGAGTACACCTCCGACGACGGCGGCTATCAGGTGGCGGCATCGACGACGCCGAACGGCGCGCCGGTAGTGATCGCGACGACGAGCACGAAAAACACCGGCACGGTCACCGTGCGCAACCTCAGCGCGTCGACGAGCTACTTCTTCACCGTCTCCACGGTCACGCATCCGCACGACTATCAGAAGAACCTGCTGGTCAGCGACGCCTCGTCGCCGAGGCAGGGCGCGACCACGGCGCGCGTCCCGGCGCCGCCCGACGTCGTCGTGACCGAGGCGCCGGACGGGCTCGTGCAGATCGACGGCAAGCCGGTCGCGGACGACAGCTTCACGCTCACGAACTTCGGCGATGCCGCGACGTCGCTGACGATCGAGCGCTCCGACGACTTCTTCACCGTCGAGCCGGAGCAGTTCCAGCTGGCCGGCGGCGCGAGCCGCGTGGTCACGCTGAAGGCGAGGCCGCAGCAGCTCGAATCGCGGTGGGGCGGTGTGGAGGTGAGCGGCACGGGCGCCGGGTTCTTCCTCGAGGTGATCATGCTCGCCGTCCAACGTCCCGCGGGCGTCGTTTCCGCGCAGCCGCTCACGTCGCGCATCGAAACGTTCGGCGAGCGCGGGCTCGAGTCGGTCGGCAGCGTGCAGTTCCGCAACACCGGCACCGCAAACCTGGCCGGCATCCTCGTTTCCGACCAGCCGTGGGTCGTCCCGAATCCGCAGCCGATCTCGATCGAGCCCGGCTCGATCGGCACCGTGAACTTCCGCGTCGTCCGCTCGCGCCGCCCCGAGGCGGAGGGTGCGCTGGTCGCGAACCTCTCGCTCGTCTACGTCGACGGCAGCAGCGGCCAGGCACTCCTGCCCGTCCTCGGCGAGCTCGCCACCCCGCCGCCGCCCGGCGTGTCGGTCAGCATCGTCAGCGTCGTCGACGTCACCAAGCCGCCGGTCGCTCCCGGCCTCGTGCCGGCGCTCGGCGCGGGCGAGCTGCCGCTGATCATCGCCGGCGTCTCGAACCGCAACAACGTCCGCTCCGACGTCGCGCTGCTCAACGCCGCGAGCGGAGGAACGATCAACGATCTGAAGCTCTACTTCACGAGCGGCACGTCGACGAGCGTGGCCTCGCTGCTTCCGCTGGGCGCGTCGAAGAGCGTGAGCTTCGTCAACGTCGTCAACATCTACGGCGCGACGAACAGCGTCGGCACGCTGCAGGTCCGCAGCGGCAGCAGCTCGCAGAACGTCGCCGCCGACGCGAAGGTGACCGCGGTGACGCCGAGCGGCGGCACGCTGAGCGGCAGCATCCCGGTATTCCGCGGCGACCGCGCCACGCCGGGGAATCAGCGGATCTATCTCACCGGCCTCACGCGCCCTGGCGATCTCGTCGTGCAGGAGACCGGCGGCAGCACGTCGCACGTCACGATCGAGTTTCTGGACGCGAACGGCAACGCCGCCGGAGCGGCGCTCGACCGCGACGTCGCCGCCGGCGCGCTGCTGGAGCTGCGCGACGCCGTTCCGGTCAACGCCGTCACCGCGATCATCACCAACACGCGCGTGGGGTCGGCGATCGTCGCCTACGCGCGCGCGAACGACGCCAGCGGCGACGCCTGGAGCATCGTCGACTGGAGCGCGCTCAATCGCTTCAGCCGCACCGAGGCCGTGCGCATGCCGTTCGTGGACGGCCGCTCGCAGTCGGGCGGGGGAGGCAAACGCCGCGCGGCGAAGCACGCGACGGCTCCGCAGACGCGTACCGACGTCGTGCTGTTCAATCCAACCACATCCGAGGCAAAGGCGAAGCTGCAGCTCATCGACACCACCGGCAACATCAGCGAGCGCGAAGTCGTCGTTGGCGCGCGCAGGACGAGCGTCGTCTCCAGCGCCGGCGCGAACGCGTCGACGGCGACCGCGCATCTCGTCGTCGAGCCGCTGAAGGGCGAGGTCGTCGTCACCGCGCGCAGCTATGCCCTGACGGGCGGCGGCAGCGTCGGCACCGCGATTCCCGTGCTCGCCGCCACCGCCGGACTCCGCCTCGGGCAATCACAATTCTTCTCCAGCCTCGAAGACTCGACCAGTACGACCGTGAACGCCGCGACGCCGGCGACGTTCCGCACCAGCTACGGCTTCGCCGAGACCAGCGGCGCCGCGGTGCGCGTCCGCGCGCGCATTCTCATCGACGAAGCCCATGCGCTCGTCACCGCCACCACCACCCGCACCTTCGACCTCGCACCGCGTCAGCAGATCGTGCTCCCCGAGTTGCTGCGCTCCTTCGCCGGCGATGCCCGCGACACGCTGTACGGCGATCTGCACGACCTGACGTTGGAGCTCGAAGTGATCGGCGGCAGCGGCTCCGTCGTCCCGTTCCTGATCGTGACGGACAACGGAACCGGCGACTCGGTGATGCGCGTCCAGTAACGGCCTAAATAAACTTTCCCAGATCCCGTTCGTCTTACACTCCGACACTTCGCATGCGCATCCGGACTCAACTGATCCTGGCCTCGTTCGTCCTCGCGGTGGTTCCGCTGGCGGCGATCGTGACGTATTCGTATCGCTCGTCGCGCCGGGCGCTCGAGACCGCGGATCGCCGGGAGACGGAGCGGCTGACGCAGCAGATGGACCGGCGGCTGGCGTCTATCCGCGCCGATCTCGATCAGCGCCTCACGCTCGTCTCCGCGCTGCCGGTCTCCGACGCCGGGACCGGCGACATCGACACCAGCATTGCCACGGCGATGGGCGACGCGACGAACCTCGTCGAGTCGCTGGAGTTCAAGCCGATCGAGCCGGAACCACACACCACTCCTGGTCCTCCGGCGCCTCCGGTGCCCGGCATGCCGGTGGTGATCGATCTGCCCGCGGCGGCCGCGGTCCAGTATGGTCTCTCCGAGGAGCAGCGCGAGCTGCTCGAGGAGATCGGGCATCTCAACGGTGAGCTCGGCAAGCAGGGTCTCGGACCCGACGAGCGCGAGGATCTGCGCCGCGAGCTCGCGGCCCAGCAGAAGGCACTGCACGCCGTCATCGCCGCCGACTCGCGCCGCTACCGCGAGCAGGCGCGCATCGCGCGCGGCGTCGGACGCGCCGCGACCGCCGCCGTTCCCGCGGCGGCGCCGGCGCCCGTGGTCGCACCGGTCAGGAGAGTCGAAGTGCGCGGCCTCACCGCCGCGGAGCTGGAGAAAGTGAGACTCGCGGAGAAGAAGGCCAGCCTGATTCTCGGCAAGAGGTTCAAGTCACCGGTGCGCAAGCAGGGCGAAGTGGTCGGCCAGCTCACGCCGGCGATCAATTTCGACCGCGTCATCCGGCGCGTTCTCGGCGCCGCGCAGGATCGCGACGAGATTCCGTTCGCGGTCGACCGCGAGGGAACGGTGTACACGCGCAATCCGAAGGAGCGCGAGACGCTTGAGAGCGTCGGCATCGCCGGGCGCGTGAAAGCGGGAAAGAGTGTGCGCGGGATTCCGGGCTGGGTCGTCTCGACGAGCACCGACAATCAGAGCGGACTGCGCATCGGCGTCGCCCGTCCGACCAGCGAGACCATCGACGAGTTGAAGCGCATCGCCGCGCGCAACTTCGGCCTCGGTCTCGGACTCATCGCCTTCGCGCTCATCGGCATCGTGCCGCTCTCGAACCATCTCACGCGCGACGTGAAGCTGGTCACCGAGGGCGCCGAGCGGATCGCGCAGGGCGACCTCATGACCCGGCTGCCGGTGAAGACGAAGAACGAGCTCGGGCAGCTGGCGCGCGCGTTCAACCGGATGGCCGAGGATCTCAGCCTGCATCAGCAGAAGATCGTCGACCAGGAAGTGCGGCAGCGGCTGATGAGCGTCGAGTACGACCGGAAGTCGGTCGAGCTCGAGGACGCGCGGCGCTTCCAGCTTTCCCTGCTGCCGAAGGAAGTGCCGCGGCATCCGCATTACGACATCGCGGTCTACACCCGCACCGCGACCGAGGTCGGCGGCGACTACTACGACTTCCACTCGGCGGACGACGGAACGCTCTCGATCACGATCGGCGACGCCACCGGTCACGGCGCGAAGGCCGGCACGATGGTCACGGTGATCAAGACGCTCTTCTCCGGCTACGACGGCAAGTACTCACCCGCGGAGTTCCTCGGCGACGCGGCCGAGAAGATCAAGAAGATGGAGCTGCCGCGCATGTCGATGGCGCTCTCGCTGGCGCGTCTCGAGTCACACCGCCTCACGCTCTCCTCGGCGGGCATGCCGCCGGTGCTCATTCATCGCGCCGCGAGCGGACGGGTGGAGGAGGTGGCGCTCGGCGCGACGCCGCTCGGCACGCTCGGCATCGACTATCCGCAGACGACCGTCGATCTCGCCGCCGGCGATACGGTGCTTTTCCTCACCGACGGCTTCCCGGAGCTGATGAACGACGCCGGCCTGCAGTTCGGCTACGCGGCCGCGCTCGACGCGTTCGCGGCGGCGGCGGGCGCGGCGAATGCCGACGGTGTGATCGCGTCGCTGGCCCGCGTCACCGAGCAGTGGCACGGCGACGCCGCGCCCAATGACGATGTGACATTCGTCGTGGCGCGAGTGGCATAGCATTAGCGGATGCAACGTCCCGCTGAAAACGACTACGCATCTTTCTACGCAGGCTACGTCGCGCGCGTCCCCGAGGAGGACGTGCTCCCGGCGATCGAGCAGCAGTCCTCGGAAACGCAGCGCCTCATCTCCTCGCTCGACGAATCGCGCGCGAAGTATCGCTACGCGGAAGGGAAGTGGAGCGTGAAGGAAGTGATCGGCCACATGACCGACGCGGAGCGCGTCTTCGGTTATCGCGCGCTCTGCATCGCGCGCGGCGACAAGAATTCGCTGCCCGGCTTCGACGAGCAGGCGTACATGCAGCACGCGAACTTCGACTCCTGGCGGCTCGGCGATCTCGGCGAGGCGTACGCGCTGGTCCGCCGCGCGAACATCGTCTTCTTCCGCAACCTCGCGGACGAGGACTGGGACCGCCGCGGCGTCGCGAACAACTCCGAAGTCACCGTGCGCGCGCTCGCGTACATCCTCGTCGGACACGAGCGGCATCATCTGAACGTGCTGCGCGAGCGCTACCTGATTCAGGCCTCCTGATTCAGGCCTCTGGATTCAAGCAACGTAGCGCAGCACGGCGATGTAGTGGCAGATGCTGCCGGCGATCACGAAGAGATGCCAGACCCCGTGCGTGTGCGCCACGCGCTTCGACATCGCGAAGAAGCCGATGCCGATCGTGTAGATGATGCCGCCGGCGATCAGCCAGGCCACGCCGGCCGGCGGCAGCGCGGCGCGCAGCGGGCCGAAGGCGATGACGATCATCCAGCCCATCAGCACGTAGAGCACGACCGAGAGCGCGCGCATGCGGCCGTGCAGAAACACGTCCTTGGCGATGCCGGCCGCGGCGAGCGCCCAGATGATCCCGAACAACCACCAGCCCCACGCGCCGCGCAGCGTGATCAGCGTGAACGGCGTGTACGTGCCGGCGATGAGGAGATAGATCGCGCAGTGATCGAAGACGTGAAAGACCTTCTTCGCCTTCACGTGCCGGATGCTGTGGTACAGCGTCGAGCTCAGATACGCCGCGATCATCATCGCGCCGTAGATCGCCAGCGCCGTGATCCTGCGCGCGCCGCTCGAGACGACGATGAGCCAGGCCGTCCCCGCCACCGCGAGCGCGGTGCCGGCGACGTGGGTAATGGCGTTGAATCGCTCGCCGGCGTACATCTTTTTAGTTTATCCCGCGCGAAGACGCGGGATCTACGGTGGCACCGCGCGGGTCCTACCTGTCGGAACGATCGTCGCGGGATGACCGGAGATCCCGCGTCTGCGCGCGGGATAAACTGCAAAAGCTAGAACCTGACCCCCACCGACACCCGATACGTCCTCGGCGCCTGATACGCGAGGTTGTTCAGCGGCGTGCCGAAGTTCGAGGCCAGCTGGTAGTGCGTGCCTTCGACGGGCGTGGTAGTGAACGGATTGAAGGGCTGGAGCGTGGTGGAGCTCGCGGCGGTGGTGACGCCGGTGCCGAGGCGGGTCGGGTCGGCGATGCCCTGGCGGTTGAAGACGTTCAGGACGTCGGCCTGCGCGAAGAAGAACGCGTGCTCGTAGCGCAGCGCGAGATTGGTGGAGCTGACGTCGTCCGTGCGCAGCGAGCCGCGATCGCGGAAGTGGTACTGGCCGTTCGGGATGGCGTTGTAGCCGGGATTCGCCGGCGCGCCGGTGTAGCGTGTTACGGCGATCGGCGCGACGGCGAAGTAGGGCAGGCCGGAGTCGAAGGTCTGCAGCACCGACACGAAGAACGGTCCGAACGACCTCCCGGCCCAGGCGCGGAGACGGTGGCGCTGATCGCCGGCGAGATAGCCCTGGGGGCTGAAGCGGTCGTAGTCGAGAAACTCGGAGTAGTACATCGACGGATCGAGATTCGCGACCGGCCCGAGGTTCGCGGTCTCGCCCTCGTCGTTGCCGCGCAACTTCGACCAGGTGTAATGCACGCCGGTCTGGTAACGCGATGGATTCCATCGAGCCTGCAGCAGTACGCCGCGGTAGGTGCGGCGGGTGTTGTCGCTGTTGCGGATCAGGAGCAGATCGACTGGGATGTTGAACGGCGTCGTGGCGCGTCGCGTCGACGTCGTCACGCTGGCGGCGTAGAAATCGCGCCAGTCGCGCGCGATGAAATCGACCTTCGCGTATGTGTCGTGGCTGAAATTCATCCCGTAGCCGAGGGTCACCTCGCGTACGTAAGGCGAGCGCAGCGAGCCGTCGAAGTACGCGGCGTAACCGGGCACGACGCGGTTGCCGTTGGCGCGCAGGTTCGCCGCGGCCGTGTTCGCGGTGCCGCCCTGCTGCTGATCGAAGTACGTGAACAGCGCGCGGATGGCGTCGTCCATCGACACCGTGAGGTTCGTGGCGTTGATCGAGGGCCCCTTGTAGGCGAAGTCGATCGAGGCGGCGTTGCCGGCCAGCTGATTCGCGGAGGCGATCGCGTCGCCGATGCGCGTCGTGTACTCGGCGTACGACGCGGCGATGCGCTGCCGTCCGTCGCCGCGCGGATCGAAGTGCACCGAGAGGCGAGGGGAGAAGCGGGCGTCGTCCGACGCCAGCGTGTGGTCGGCGTCGACGGCGTGATTGCGGTCGTAGCGGATGCCGGCGGAGACGCTCCAGCGCCTACCGAAATCCCAGCGGTCGTTGATGAATGCCGAGTCGGTGCGCAGCGCGTTCTCCGCGCCGGCGCGCTGGATCGGCGACCAGCGGATGAACGTACCCGCGCCGTTGGCGGTCGTCGGCGTGATGACCGGATAGATCACCCCGTCCTTCCACTGCACGCGCGTCACGAAGAGCGAAAAGTCGCTGCCGGACTGGTGATCCTCGATCAGGTGCCGCTCGGTGAAGCGGTCGACGCCGGCGATGAGATCGTGACTGCCGAAGCGCCCCGCGTCGAGAAACGCGTTCGCCTTGAGGATGATGTCGTCGTTGTTCCGCTCCTCGTTCGTGCAGACCGCGCAGCGCGACGGCGCGTGGAAGCGCGCGTTCGCGTTTGCGCGGTCGAGGAGCAAAGTTCCGGCGATGCGGTCGGTCGTCTCCGCTCCGGTCTCCAGCGAGTACGTGCGCCGCGAGAGATGCGCCTGCAGCAGGAGGTTATTCGAGACGACGCCGTCGTAATGCAGCGCCGCGAGCGACTCCGGATCGTGCTGGCCGGCGAGGCTGGCCTCGTCGTAGATGTTCGCGTTGAACCGCGCGTTCGAGCCGAGGGTCAGGACGCGGAAGTACGAGCCGACGAGCGTGTGGCGGGTGCCGAGCGTCGACGTCAGTTTGCCCTCGTAGCGCTTCTGATCGTTCCCTTCGCTGTAGCTGATGCGCGGCGACGCGGGCGACGCCGGATTGCCGGTGAACGCGGGGATGGCGATGGTCTGCCGCGCCTGATCGTTCTTGGCCCAGCGTCCGGAGGCGAAGAACCAGATGCGGTCGCGCATCAGCGCTCCGCCCGCGGTCGACTCCCAGACGTGATTCAGATGGTCCTCGCGCTCCTCCAGCGCCGGCGTCTGCGCCGCCCACTTCGGATTCGAGAGCGAGTCGCGCAGCGACGCGTCGAAGCCGTTGCTGCCCGAGCGCGTGATCGTGTTCACCACGCCGCCGGTGAAGCGGCCGTACTCGGCGTTGATTGCGCCGGTCATCACCGTCGTCTCCTCGATCGCGTCCTCGACGTACATCGGCCGCATCTGGCTGCGCGTGTTCTCCGTGACCACGACGCCGTTCACGAGCACGAGGTTGTCGTAGCCGGCGCCGCCGGCGATCTGCAGCTGGCCGTTCGAGAGCGTGTTGCCGGTGACGCCGGGGGCGAACTGCGCGGTGGCGAGCTGGTTGCGGAGGATGGGAAGGTGGTCGATTTCGCGAAGGGGGAGAGGGTCGGAAATCGTCAACGTGTCGAGCGTGGTGTCGGGCGCGGTGACGGTGATGAAAAGCGCCATCGACGCCTCGAGCTGCACGTCGACACGCGTTGTCTGCGCCAGATGAATGCGCGCCTTGAACACCCGCGTTGCCAATCCGGCGTGCTCGAACTTGACGGTGTAGTCGCCGGGCGGCAGCGCCGGGAACTGATAGGTCCCCGACGCGCCGGTGAGCGTCGTACGTTCTCCCTGCAACGCAGGCGAGGTGATGGTGACGGTCGCCGACTCGAGCGGCGCGCCGTCACGCGTCGTGACGAGGCCGGTGAGCGTAGCCGTGGTTTGCGCCGCGGCGGAAGCAGCGAGAAAAACCAGAAGCGCTACTACCGCGCAACCGCGTAACCGCGCAACCGCGCAACCGTCAGAACGGCACGTCCTCATCGTCTTCCATCACGTCCGCGGCCGGAGCCGTCTTGCCGCTGGCGCGCGACGGCTGGTATCCGCCGCCGCCACTGCCGCCGCCTTCGTCGCCGCGGCGGTCGAGCATCTTCATCGTGTTGGCCACGATCTCGGTGCGGTACTTCTTCTGCCCCGTTTCCTTGTCGTCCCAGCTGTCGCTGCGGATCGACCCTTCGATGTAGACCAGCTTCCCCTTGCGCAGATACTGGCCGCAGATCTCGCCGAGCTTGCCCCAGGCGACGATGTTGTGCCACTCCGTCCGCTCCTGCTTCTCGCCGGCGCGGTCGGTGAACTTCTCGTCGGTGGCGACGGTGAACTTCGCGACCGAGGTGCCGTTCGGCGTGGAGCGGATCTCGGGATCCTTGCCGAGCCGGCCGACCAGAATGACTTTGTTGATCATGGACTGATTTCTCCTTACACGCGCATCCCAGATTTTGTTGATGAACGCCGGTCGATGACCGGCATGCGCGGTCCCGTGTGGTGGTCAGGATTTTAACCGGAGGTGCGCGAATACTGCCGTTTTTCTACCGGAGGTAGAGCCGCGCCGCACCCCGATGCGCGCCACGTCCGCTGGTCAGACCTTCCGCACCGGGCCGCGATAGCGGGCCAGTTGCGCGTCGGCGGTGAGGAGGGTGATCCCCTCGACGAGGGCCTGGGCGAGCAAGAGCCGGTCGAAGGGGTCTTTGTGGAGCGGCGGAAGTGCGTCGACGTTGACGGCGTGCTCGCTGGTGATGGGAAGCTCGACGTAACCGTTGTCGAGCAAACCCCGGCGGAGGAGACGCGGCTCGACTCGAAAATCATCGCGCCCGAGGCTGGTCTTGATGGTGATCTCCCAGAGACTGGCAGCACTGAAGAGCAACTCGTTCTCAGGATCGTTCAGTTGCCGTTTGGCCCGCGCCGAGAGGCGCTCCGGCTGACCGGCGGCCCACAGCAGGAGTTGCGTGTCGAGGAGCAGCTTCACGCGCTGATCCCGAACAGCGCGGCGATCTCGCGCTCGCCCATGCGGTCGAAGTCGTCGGGGATTTCGATCTCGCCCTTGAGGAATCCGAGGCGCTTCGGTGCCGCCGGCGCGTCGAGCGCCGCAACTTTCACCAACGGCTTTCCTGCTTTGGCGATCACGAAGGCCTCACCGCGCGCGGCGCGGTCGACGAGACGGGAGAGCTGGGTCTTGGCTTCGTGGATGTTGACGGTGTTCATGGCGGATGGACTAAGTTCACTGGACTAACTGTAAAGCGTCAGCAGTCTTTGCGTCAACAAGGCGCGTTCGACAAGCGCGCACCGCGCACGAAAGAGAGTATGCTGCCACTACATCAGCGAATCCTCACCGATGCGTTGGATGCTCGAGCTAAGTCGAGCGATCCGGCCCCTTCCTCTTAGTTCTCGAATCAGTTTCCTGAAGGAGTCGCTCGCATGCTGCCCTGGCTCATTGGTGGGGTCGTCGTCCTGACCGTGTTTGTGGTGTTGGTGCTTCGCGATGCGATCGCGGACGACCGGAAGAGGAAGCTGACCAAGACGGTCAAATCGAGTTACTGAAATGAAGGCAGCTACGCTTTCGCGGCTGCTTGATCGGCCGCTTGATCGGCGGGCGCGGCCGCGGTAGCGGACTCTGCACGCGCCGCACGCGTCTTGAGTCTCATCGCGGTACGGCGGCGCTTGGTGATGGCGGCTCGGGCTTTTTCTCCGTTGATCTTCGACATGGTTTTCAATCGTCCTTTCCAGGGACGGTAACACACGTCGCGCGAATACCCGCGCTCCGCGTGATGTTCAGAGAGATACAGGAGAACTGATGAAAACAACGCCCAAAGTGTTAAAGGTCAAGAAGATGCCGGTCTCTGCGCTCAATATCGCCAGGGCGGCCGAAAGACTTCTCTCGCAGCGGCTGGTCTCGACCGAGATCGACTACATCCAGCGCACGCTCGGCGCGTCATCGACGCAGCAGGAGATCGACGCGAACGTCGTCGCGGTCCGCAAGCTCCCCTGGGCCAGCATCGTCGTCCCCGATTAATCCGGGTAACCGCGCGGCAGGATCACGCGAAACGTCGAGCCCTGTCCGGGCTCCGTCGCCAACTCCAGGCCGGCGTCGAGCAGCTCGCACAGGCGCTTCACGATCGACAGACCGACGCCTTCGCCCGGCTGCTGGCCCTGCGGCAACGTCTCCGATGAGGATGGCTGGGTCACGGCCGGAGCGATGTCGCGGCGCCGGTCGGTGCTCGCCTTTGATGCGTCATCCGACGCCAGCGTAGCGTCGTGAAGCTCCTGCGCGAGCGGCGCGGCGCTGTCTTCGTCGATCCCCGGACCGGTGTCCTGCACCGAGAACGTCCACCGGTCGGTGTCGCGCCCGCGGTCGAGTCCCCACGTCACGGTCACGCCGCCTTGCGGCGTGTACTTGATGGCGTTGAGCAGCAGGTTCTGCAGGATGCGCAGGACTTTGGTTCTGTCGCCTTCGACCGGCAGCGTGGCCGGCCCCTCCATCTTCAGAAACAGGCCGCTGTCCGTCGCCGCCGTCTGCGAGGCCGTGCAGAAGTCGCGCAGCAGCTCCGCGGCGTCGAAGGTGGTGATCTCGCGTTGCTCGTGGCCGGCCTCGAGGCGGGCGAGGCTCAACAGGTCCGTGAGCATCTCGTGCAGCGAGGCGACGCTCTTGCCGAGCATGTCCACGACTTCGACCCGCTCCGGGTCCGGCGCGCCCTGAAGCAGTGTCGTCGCCCCTTTCACCACGGTGACGCTTCCGCGCAGGTCATGCGCGGCCGTCCTCCACGCCTCGGCACGCGACTGCTCCAGCGTCTGGAGCGCGCCGAGGGCCTTTTCGAGATCGTTGACGTGCCCGGCCGATTCCGCCTGATGGAGGTGCCAGTACTGCGCCGCGCTGTCGGTCATGCCGTCGGCGCAGAGTTGCGACCAGGCGCGCCGCGCCGCCGGCATCACGCCCGGCTCCAGCTCGGGGTGGCTGGCGGCGTAGCGCTCCAGCTCGTCGGAGACGCAGATCTGCAGATGTCCCCACTCGCGGATCAGCTCGCGCAGCTGATAGCCCTGCTGCCAGCGCTGCAGGCCGTGCTCGCACACCCGCTCGGTCTGCGTCTGTCCGGCCAGCGCGGTCTGTTCGTCCGGCCAGGCCTCGATCGTATGCGCCAGGCAATCGAGAACGGCCGGAACGTGGTCGTTGAACTGCGCGCGTGAGAGCGAGGACGCGACGCTGCGCCCGGCGGCGGACTCGCCGGCGGCGCGCCACGCCTCGAGAATCGCGTCACGCCGTGCGAGCAGTTCGGAGGCGAGCGCGCGCAACTGCTCGCGCGCGCGGCTCGACGCCGGTGCCTCGACGGTCATGCGGTCCCTCGCGCTAGCCTGCCCACTTCATGGGCCAGGTCCACGGGATCGATCGGCTTCTGGCGGAAGACGTCGAAGCCGGCGGCGGTGATCCGCGCCTGTTCGCCGGGGCGTCCGAGCACGGTGAGCGCGAGCGCGGGCGTGGTGCTGGCGGCGTCGCCGCGAGCGCGCAGCTCCCTCAGGAACGCGCAGCCGTCGAGGTCGGGGAGGCCGATGTCGCAGATGAGCACATCCGGCCGCCAGCGGAGCATCAGGTCGAGCGCGCCGGCCGCGGTGGCGATGCACTGGACTTCGGCGCCGCTGTGCCGGAGCGCGGCGGCGACGACTTTGCGATTGTCGATCTCGTCTTCCACGATCAGCACGCGCACGCCGTTCAGTTGCGGCAACGCAGCGGTTCGAGCGTGGGCATCGCGATGCGTCAGATCGCTCGCGGCGGCGGGAGTCGCGTGCAGCGGCAGCTCGATCGTGAACGTGGAGCCGCGGCCCGTGCCGGAGCTCGAAGCCGCCACCGAGCCGCCGTGCATCTCCACGAGGTGGCGCGTGATCGAGAGTCCCAGCCCGAGGCCGCTCTGGCGCTCCACGGCCTCGCCGTCGCCCTGCCGGAAACGCTCGAAGACGTGCGGCAGCAGCGCCGGCGCGATGCCGCGCCCCGTGTCCGTCACTTCGATGCGCGATGCCGATCCGTGATGCTCGAGGCGCACGCGAACCTCGCCGCCTTCAGGCGTGAACTTGATCGCGTTGGTGATGAGATTGCCGATGGCCTGCTGCAGCCGCGCGGGATCGCCGACGGCGGGGTGAGAGTCATCGCCGCGGTCCGCCGAGAGGGTGATGCTCTTCGCCTCGGCCGCGGGCCGCGCCTGCGACATGGCGTTGGCGACGACGATCCGGAGATCCAGCGGGCGCAGATCGAGCCGCAGCTTGCCGGACGCGATGCGCGACTCATCGAGCAGGTCTTCGATGAGCTTCGCCTGCGCGAGCGTGCTGCGCACGAGCGCTTCGAGCGCCTCGCGGTGCGTCGGCTCGTCGAGGTCTCCCAGCGCGAGCATGCGCGTCCACCCGAGGATCGAGGTCATCGGGGTGCGCAGCTCGTGCGCGATGACGGCGATGAACTCGTCCTTCAGGCGATCCACTTCGCGCAGCGAAGACAGTTGCACGAACGACGTCACGTCTTCGACGGCGTGAATGATGTACGCCACGCGGCCGTCCTCGAGGACCGGCGTGTTCACCGGGTTCCAGTACCGTTCCGCGAAGCCGCCGCCCTCGGACTCCGGTTTGCGGATGTCGTATTTCTGGACCGCCATCGTGTGCGGCTCGCGCGTGCGCAGCACGATCTCGAATGAAGCGCGCAGGTTGCGCGTGCCGGTCGCGGCGGGATCGTTCGGATTGTCGGGAAAAACCTCGAAGAGGTCGCGGCCGACGATCTCCTCGCGCACGGTCATCGTCTTCTGGAGATAGGCGTCGGTCGCCGCGACGATGCGGAGATCGGGGTCGAGGACGAGGTAGGTGCCTGGCGCAGACTCGAAGAGGACACGAAAATCCAAAGGATTGGCCATGGGCAGGCGTTTCAACAAGCAGATGCGAACGAAATGCCCGCGGCGTCGCGCCGCGCTCCGACGCGCAACCTAAAATGCCGGAAATGAAATGCGTGATCCAGCGCGTCCGGCGCGCATCGGTATCGGTCGGCGATGAGCTCGTGTCGGAGATCGGCGTCGGGATGCTCGTCCTCGGCGCGGTGGAGAAGGGTGACGCCGAACAGACGATGCTCGACGCGGCGAAGAAGATTCGCGAGTTGCGGATCTTCGGGGACGAGGCGGGGAAAATGAATCGCGACGTGAAGGAGGCCGGCGGGGCGATCCTCGCGGTGTCGCAGTTCACGCTCGCGGGCTCGATCGCGCGGGGGCGGAGGCCGAGCTTCGACAATGCCGAGGAGCCGGAGCGGGCGCGGATGCTGTTCGAGCTCTTCACGCGCGAGCTCGGGGCGACGGGCGTCGAAGTGAAGAGCGGGCGCTTCCGCGAGATGATGGTCGTCTCGCTCGAGAACGACGGGCCGGTGACGTTCGTCTGGCCGTGACATTGCATTTATGGACCGCGGGGACGGAGAGAAAAGAGGCGCTCGGCAGGGAGCGCCAGATGGAGCAACTTCTTCAGGTTTTCGATAAGCCGGTCGCCGATGCGAACGGTCTTTACAAAGTCTTCCTTTACGGCCGCAGCCGTCCCGCCGACACGTGGCAGGGCTGGCTCGTGTTCGAGCGCGTCTCCGACGGCAAGCGCTTCTCGACCGACGTCGAGACGACGCAGCCGAACGCGGAGGCGGTGCTCTACTGGGCGACCGGTCTCAGCGACACGTACTTCGACGGCGCGCTCGACCGCGCGCTGCATCCGCGGCCGCATGACGCGAGCGGGATCGCCACACCGGCACCGATCGTCGGCGGAAACGCGGACATCCGCCGGCGCCGGCTCGGCGTGCTCGAGCATGCGGTGCTGAATTGCTTCCGCCGCCATGCGACGACCCGCCTTCTCACGCGAACGCTCTTCGACGAGCTGCGCTACCAGCACGCCGACGTGGTCCGCGCGCTGGAGGATCTCCAGAAACAGGGCGGCTTCGTCGTCCGGACGACGGAGGAGGGAAACGACTGGGTTTCCCTCACCCCGGCCGGAGCGAGCTTCACCGCACAGGAGCAGGAGCTTACGGACAGATCCCTGCGCCGCTGAATGCGTTCACATCCTGAATCGGCTGGAACGGCGTTCCCTGCGGGTTCGTATAAGTCTTCACCTGTCCGGTTCTGACATCGGTGACTTTCACCACCGTGTTCACGTCGGTCAGTCCGCCGGCGAAGACCCAGTAGGCGTTGTTGATCCCGCATCCGTTCAACACCTTGACGACCGCCTCGACGTTCGACGCGTTGAAGAACCAGAGGTAGCCTGTTTCATCGGTCAGCCTGACGCCGTTCGCGGCGCCTGAGGCGGAGGCGGTGGTGTAGGTCGCCTCGACTCTGAAGCGGCCGTTGAGGCAGAGCGCCGTCGCGGAGGGGACGCATTCGGGAATCGGATCGACGCGGATGCCGAACGCTTTCGACGAAGCGCTTCCGGGGATCCAGGAGAAGCCGTTGGTCTCGCTGAGGTACACCGTCTGCAGCGCGGTCGCCGGCGAGGTGTCGAGGGAGATGGAGACGTTGGGGCCGCTCATCCGGATGCCGGCGAAGATCCCGTTGTCGGGGAGCGCCACCCCGGTGACGTCGGCGGAGACGAACATCGCGGTCGCACCCCCGCTAAAGGTCGCGGTTCCGCTCACGGTCTTGAGCACCGTTCCGGGCCGTCCGTTGGGGCCGTTGTCGTCGAAGAGCATGATGTCGTACGGAACCGTGGGCGCCGCGGAGGCGGCGCGCTGAATGCGCACGCAGACCTGCCGCAAACCGGTCGTGCCCTGTGGAAGTTCGAACCTCATCACGGCGATCCAGTCGGGGTTGGCAGAGGTGACGGACGCATTAAAGACGCCGCTGTCGTATTTCAGACCGAGCGCGCATTCGGGACTGTTGGGTTGGAGCTGTGCGGCCAGGGGAAGAGCGGCGAGAAGAATGATGACCAGAACCATGAGTTTCCGCATGAGAGAGCTCTCCTTTTTGCGAATCTGACCTCGCGATCATTGCATGAGCGCGCGGTTATACTCCCGCGCTTATGCAATACCGACCCACGGACATCGAGCCGAAGTGGCAGCAGCGCTGGGCCGAGGCGCGCGTCGCCGAGATCGACGTCACCGCGCCGGGCGACAAGTTGTACATGCTCAACATGTTCCCGTATCCCTCCGGCGACCTTCACGTCGGACACGGCCGCAACTACATCCTCGGCGACGCCGTCTACCGCTACTTCCGCATGCAGGGCCGCGCGGCCCTCAATCCGATGGGCTGGGACGCGTTCGGGCTGCCCGCCGAAAACGCGGCCATCAAGCGGCGCATCCATCCCCGCGAGTGGACCGTCGGCAACATCGCACGCATGAAGAAGCAGTTCGCGCGCTGGGGCATCCTCTACGACTGGTCGAAAGAGATCGCCAGCTGCGAGCCTGACTACTACAAGTGGAACCAGTGGCTGTTCCTGCAGTTGTACAAGCGCGGCCTCGCGTACCGCGGCACGGCGCCGGTGAACTGGTGCCCGCAGGATCAGACCGTGCTCGCGAACGAGCAGGTGATCGAGGGACGCTGCGAGCGCTGCAACGCGCTCGTCGAGCAGCGCGAGCTCTCGCAGTGGTTCTTCAGGATCACCGACTACGCCGACCGCCTCGACGCGGGACTCGACACGCTCACAGACTGGCCGGAGAAGGTGAAGCTGATGCAGCGGAACTGGATCGGCCGCTCGATCGGCGCCGACCTCGAGTTCCCGGTCCCGGTCCTCGGGCATCCGCTCCGCGTCTTCACCACGCGTCCCGATACCGTCTACGGCGCGACGTTCATGGTGCTGGCGCCGGAGCACCCCGACGTGCCGGCGCTGATCGCCGATCACCCGCAGCGCGAAGAGATCGAGGCGTGGATCACGACCGTGCGCAACCAGACGCCGCTCGAGCGGCAGGAGAAGGGGAAGGAAGGGCGCTTCACCGGCCAGTACGCGATCAATCCCTTCACCGCGGAGGAGATCCCGATCTGGCTCGGCAACTTCGTGCTCGCGCAGTACGGCACGGGCGCGCTGATGTCGGTGCCCGCGCACGATCAGCGCGACTTCGAGTTCGCGAAGCAGTACGACCTCCCGATCCGCATCGTCGTCGCGCCCAGTGGAGCGGCGGGCTTTAGCCCGCCGAACGAGGCCGGCGGGCTGAAGCCCGCCGCTCCACAGGAGGAGGCGTTCACGTTCAAGGATGAAAGCGGCGTGAGCGTGAACTCCGGCCCGATCAGCGGCCTCCCGGTCCCGAAGGCGATCGAGCGGATCATCGAGATCATCGAGGAGCGCGGCATCGGCAAGGGGACGGTGCGCTACCGGCTGCGCGATTGGCTCATCTCGCGCCAGCGCTACTGGGGCACGCCGATCCCGATGATCTACTGCGATCGCTGCGGACTCCAGCCGGTGCCGGAGGATCAGCTGCCGGTGGAGCTGCCGCTCGACGTCGAGTTCACCGGACGCGAAGGCAATCCGCTGGCGCGGCATGCGTCCTTCGTCAACGTCAATTGTCCGAAGTGCGGCGGCGAGGCGCGGCGCGAGACCGACACGATGGACACGTTCGTCGACTCGTCGTGGTACTTCCTCCGCTTCATCACGCCGCGCGACGGCGAGAGGATCTTCGACTCGCCGCTCGTGGATCGCTGGCTGCCGGTCGATCAATACATCGGCGGCATCGAGCACGCGATCCTGCATCTGCTCTACGCGCGCTTCGTCACGCGCACGCTGTTCGATATGAAGCTGATCGGCTTCGAGGAGCCGTTCACGCGGCTCTTCAACCAGGGCGTGATCACGAAAGAGGGCTACCGCGACAAGAGCGGCAACTGGGTCGCGCTGGATGAAGTGGAGTGGCGCGACGGGAAGCCGTATCGCGGCGATGAGGAGCTGGCCGCCGAGACGACGAAGATGTCGAAGTCGCGCCTGAACGTCGTCCCGCCGGACGTGCTGATCGAGCGCTACGGCGCCGACACGGAGCGCGTGTACACGCTCTTCATCGCGCCGCCGGAGAAAGAGGCGGCGTGGTCGGACGAGGGCGTGATCGGCGCGTACCGTTTCCTCGGCCGCGTGTGGCACATGGGCATAGCGCTCAGTGGAGCGGCGGGCTTTAGCCCGCCGAACGATACCGGCGGGCTAAAGCCCGCCGCTCCACAGGTCATCCGCAAGATGCACCAGACCATCGACGCCGTAACCACGCGCATGGAGCGCTTCGAGTTCAACACCGCCATCTCCGCGCTGATGGAATTCTCGAACGCGCTCGCCGAGGCGCCGTCGCGGGAGGCGTACGAGACGCTGCTCCAGCTGCTGCATCCGTTCGCGCCGCACATCACCGAGGAGCTGTGGGAGATGCTCGGCAACGAGGGGATGGTGCTGACGTCGCGGTGGCCGGTCGCCGATCGCGCGCTGATGCAGGAAGAGAGCGTGACCATCGCGGTGCAGGTCAACGGCAAGCTGCGCGCGCAGATCACGGTCCCCGCGCCGGCCGAGGAGCAGCGGGTGATGGATGCCGTCTTCACTAATGAGAGAATCCGGCAGTGGATCGCAGAGAAAGAGATCGTCAAGAAGATTTACATCCCCGGTAAGCTCGTCAATATCGTCGTGAAATAGGAGGCTGTGATGCGTCGGTCCCTCGTGGTGGTCGTGCTTTGCGTGCTGCTGACCGGATGTTTCGAGATCGAGCAGTCCATCAATCTTCAGAAAGATCTCTCCGGCACCGCCGACTTTCATCTCGGCATCGACATGGAGCCGATGGTCGTGATCATGGCCCAGGTCGGACGGGAGATGGAGGGGAAGAAGGGCCCGATGACCGCGGCCGAGCTGGCGAAGGCGAAGGCCGACTTCAAGAAGAACATGAAGAAGTCGGAGTCCGGCAAGCCGTCGCGGGAAGACGTCTCGAAGGACATGCCGAAGGGCGTGAAGCTGCTCGACTTCAAGGCCACGGAGAAAGACTTCGGCATGGCCACGGACATGAAGTTCGGCTTCGAGAACGTGAAGAGCCTCGTCGGCGTGAAGCTGCCGTCTAAAGAGGGCGGCGATCCTTCGCAGAAGAACGTCATCGATACGCCGTTCGAGGGGCTGGAGGTGATCGAGAAGGGGAACCTGATCACCGTGCAGACCAAGCCGACCAATCCGGCCGAGAAGGTGAACGAGCAGGCCGAGCAGGCCGCGGAGGGCGGCGGCCCGAAGATCGATCCGGAGATGGAGAAGATGATGAAGGACGCGTTCGCGAAGATGCGCGTCGTCTATCGCCTGACCGCGCCGTTCACGATCGTCTCCCACAACGCGACCCGCAAAGAGGGGAACACGCTGATCTGGGAGTACGACATGAAGCGCTTCGAAGAGATGTCGAAGACCAAGAAGAAGATGGATGATTTCGGCGTGAAGGTCGTCTACAAGCGATGAGGCGACTCCCGCTCCTGGGCCTGCTCCTGCTGACCGCGTGCGGCTACGCGCTGGTCGGCAGGAGCAACCTGCTCGATCCCGCGATCAAGACCATCTACGTGCCGGCGTTCGTGAACCGCACGACGCGCGTGGAGCTCGAGCAGCGCGTGACGCAGGCCGTGGCCGAGGAGTTCGTGTCGCGCGGCCGCCTGCGCCTGGTCTCGAACGCCAACGACGCCAACGCCATCCTGCGCGGCTCGATCGACACGTTCAACATCTTCCCGGTCGCGTTCGACCAGGGCCGCGCCACGCGCTACCAGATCTCCATCACCGCGAAGATCGAGCTGCTCGACCACCGCAACGAGGACAAGGTCATCTGGCAGAACGACCAGTACCGCTTCACCGAGAACTACGAGGTGAACCTCGCCAGCACCGACGCCTTCGACCAGGAGAGCCGCGCCATCCGCGAGATCGCCGTGCGCTTCGCGGAAGGACTGGTGACGAACCTGCTGGAGGGGTTCTAGGAAATCCTGCGTTGCCCTGTTGCCGGTGATTTCGGCTCCAGTTTCACGACCCTGTCGGCATTCTGACGCTCGATCTCGCAAAGGTACGCGTAGAGAGTCTCGAGATCGCCGCCGAACTCGGCGTCGAGCTGGCGCCTCGCCTCACGAGTTTCTTCGACGATTGGATCGTCCATGATTCAGCCTTCCATGAACTCCTGCGGAGTATAAATCAGCGGTGGCTCGATGCCATGACTTCGGCAAATGGCGTTAACACGCGGGATCGTGACCGCATTCGCTATATGCGTGCAGTTCCACGTCAGCAGGTAGTCGAGACCGTTGGTGGCAGCCGTCGCGATGTGGAGCGCGTCTTCGTTCGCTTTCTTTGGAACACCGGAACCTGCGACCAATGCCGCCGCGAGATCGAGGGCTTCGCGCGTCACCTGCGCCAGCCGAAGCTCGCGCGCGATCGCGACACGCGCCGCGGCAACGGTGAGATCACCACGCTCGGCTTCACCCAGGACGATGGCCGATGCGTACAGCTCGAAGTTCTGGCGCCGTGTCTGCCACCACGTGTGGGTGAGGTCCTGGTTCGATGCCACGCGCGGGTCTTTGCTCCGGCGAGCGACCAGGTAGCTGATGACACTCGTTTCGATGTAGACCGTTGGAAGCACAAACCAACGCTAACTGATCGAGTGGCCGAAGGGAATGAGTGGGTGGGGAGGGCGGGCGAGACGCCCGCCCCCCTTTACTTCGAGGACGCGCGTTTGGAGGCGGCCGAGAGGCGGGCCTTGTAGCGGTTGGCCGTGTTCTCTTTGATCAGGCCGGTTTTGGCGGCCTTGTCGATCGCGGAGAAGCTGCTCGACAGCGTCTCCTTGTCGGCGTCGCCGCCGGAAATGGCCGCGCGGCCCTTCTTGAGGGTGGTGCGCAGCGACGACTTGCCGGCGCGGTTGCGCGCCTTTTTCTTTTCGGCCTGTCGTCTCTGTTTCTCGGCCGAGCGAATGTTCGCCATGTACTGACTCCTTCTTTTACTGAGTATCGACGCCGAGCTGCTTCAGTTTCTGCCGCGCCAGCGAAGCTTCCTGTGACTTCGGATGTTCGTGAACCACGTATTGGAGCTGCACGATTCCCTGTGCACGTTCCCCGAGGCTGATGTATGCGTATCCCTTCTTCAGAAGCGCGCCCGGCACCTTGTCGGACCTGGGATACCTGGTGACGACGCTGTCAAACTGCGCAATCGCCTCGCGATATTTCTTCTGCGAGAAAAGGCTCTCGCCGATCCAGTACGCGGCGTTGTCGGCCATGTCCGAATTCGCGTTGTCCTGCACGAACTCGCGGAAGCCCTCGATGGCCAGGTCGTAGTTGCCGCGCTGGTAGTCGCGATAGGCCGCCTGGTAGGTCTGCATCGGGTCGGCGCTCGGTGCCGCCGGCGATCCGGGAACGGTGAGCTCGCCGGACGACGGCGTCGCCGCGGTCGCGGGCGCCGGCGTGGTCTGCAGCGCGGTGATGCGCGCGCGCAGGTCGTCGACGTCGCGCTTGACCTGGGCCAGTTGCTGCGCGAGCTGGTCCATGCGGTAGTTCGACTGCTCGATCGAGCCCTGCGTGTTCTGCACGCGCTCGTCGATCTCGTTGACCTTCGAGACCAGCGTCGCGTTCGACTTCAGCAGCGTCTCGGTCTGCTCGACGATGCGCGCGTTGACGCCCTGCACTTCTTCCTTGCCGGCGGCGGTGCGCTTGACGTTCGCCAGCTCGTCCTGCAGCTCGGCGACCTGCCTCTGCATGGCCTCGAAGTCGGAGGTGGAGATGCAGCCGCTCGCGGCGAGGGCCGCTGCGGCTACGACGATTGATCGAAAGAGTCTCATCTCTCTACTGAACCAGCACGAGATGCGCCCGGCGGTTCTGCGCCCACGCGCTCTCGTCGTGTCCTTCCTCGAACGGACGCTCTTCGCCGTAGCTCACGGTCTGCACGCGCGAGGCGTCGACGCCGAGGGTGGCCAGGTAGTCCTTGGCGACATTCGCGCGGCGGTCGCCGAGCGCGAGGTTGTACTGCTCGGTGCCGCGCTCGTCGCAGTGCCCCTGGATCAGCAGGCGATAGTTCGCGCCCTGCGCGCTCTTGAGCCAGTTCGCCGACGCCGACAGCGCGGCCTGCGCGTCCGCGTCGAGCGTCGACTCGTCGTACGTGAAGAACGCGTCGCGGATGTAGCCCTTGTCGTGCACCCAGCGGTTCAGCTCCTCGATGCCGGTCGGAATGACTTCTTCCGCGACCGTGTCGGTCTTCACGAAGTCGTCGGGCGGCGCGACCGTGGTCGCGGTATCGGTCTGCACGGCGATCTCCGGCGGCGGCGGCTGGGTCGTCTCGACGACCGGTTTCGTATCCACTTTCTTCTTCGTGGTCTTGCACGCGGGCGCGAGCACGACGAGCACGATCACGAGGCTCGTCAACAGGGCCTTCCAAATTCTTGTCATTGCTGGTTCCATCCCTTCGCGATGATATCGCTTACTCCGGTTTCTTCGACCAGTCCGGTTCCTTGTTCTCGCTGGTGAACGTGAGCTGCAACAGATCCGAACCATCCGCGCGCATCCGGTAGACCTGCCATTTTCCGCTGCGATTCGATTGAAACGCGATCCACTGTCCGTCCGGCGACCAGGTCGGCTGTTCGTTCGATCCCTCGCCGGCGACGATGTGATTCTCGCTGGTGATCAGGTTGGCGATGCGGATCTGGAAGCGCCCGTTCACGCGTGAGGTGTAGGCGATGCGCTCGCCGTCCGGCGCGAACACGGCGTCGTCATTCCAGTTGCCGTCGTAGGAGATCCTCCGGACGTTCGTCCCCTCGGCATCCATGACGTAGATCTGCGGCGAGCCGCTGCGTCCGGACGTGAACGCGATCTGCCGGCCGTTCGGGCTCCACTCCGGCGTCGACTCGATCGAGCCGGTGGAGGTGAGCCGGCGGACGTTCGTGCCGTCGTCCTTGATCAGGTAGATGTCGGGATTGCCGCGCACCGAGCCGACGAAGGCGATGTCGTTGCTGACCGGCGAGAACGTCGCCGAGGTGTTGAGCGCGAGTCCGCTGTGCACGGAGACGCGCCCGCCGCCGCGGCGGTTGATGATGTACATGTCGCTGGTGCCGCGCGCGAAGGAGGTGTAGACCATCCGCTCGTTGTCGGGCGACCAGCTCGGAAGAATCGAGAGCGCGTTGTGGAAGGTGATGCGGCGCTGGTTCGCGCCGTCCCAGTCCATCAGCCAGATCTCCCAGTTGCCGGTGCGGTTCGACGCGAACGCGAGCTGCGAGAGGAACACGCCCGGCCTGCCGTTGAGCGCCTTGAGCAATTCGTTGGCGAGGAGATGCGCGGTGCGCCCGAGCGCGCCCGGCGTGCCGCGATAGCGCTTCGCGAGCTGCGTCGCGCCGCTGGCGTCGATGAGGCGCCCTTCGACGACGTACTCCGCGCCTTCGAGCCAGACGTTGAGCTTGAGGTAGTACTGCGCTCCGACGCGCTTGAGCAGATCGGGCGTGACCGGCACCGACGGCGGCAGCACGGCGATGGCAAAGATGCCTGAGTAGGCGATGTCGCGCGTGAGCGGTCCGTAGAAGCCGGTGCGCACTTCCTCGGCGTTGACCGGCGCCGCGGCCGCGCCTGTGGAAGGGGCGAGCTCGGGAAACGGAACGGCGATGCGGATGACCGGCGCCGCCGACCCCGCGCCGATGGTGGTCGTGACTTCGGTTTGCGCGAATGCGCTCGTGGTGACGAGCAGGGCGAGAACGGTGAGGATGTTTTTCATTTGAAGATCAGGTGCACTCCAAGAAAGTTGCCGTTGTACGCGAACGGCAGGGGCGTGAGCGGACTCGACGAGCGAACGGCGCTGAGCGCGGCGCGGTCGAAGGTCGGGCTGCCGCTCGAGGTCTCTACACGCGATTCGACGATCGTGCCGTCGCGCAGGATTCGGAAGTAGACGACGACCGCCGCGCCCGCCGCGACCTGCGGGCGGAACCAGTTACTGCCGATGCGGCGATGCATCGACTCGAGATAGAGCGTGTACGGAAAATCGCCGCCTTCGAGACCGGCGACACCGGAGCCGCCCACCGGAACGTCCGGGCTCGTTGTTGTGGATGGGGGTTGGGGGGCGGGGGTGGGGGGAGCGGGCACCGGGGCTTCGGAGCCCTTCTTCGTCGAGCGGCCGAACGGCGAGAGCGGAACCGTGTTCTTCTCCGGCGGCTTCGCCACTTTCGGCGGCGTCGCCACGACAGGCTTCGGTTCTTGGATCTTCGGTTTCTGTGGAGCGGCGGGCTTTAGCCCGCTGTCTTCGGTCCGGCGGGCTAAAGCCCGCCGCTCCACAGGAGCGAACTGGATGCTCACCATGGCCGGCTTCTGCACCGGCCGCGCGTGCAGCGCGGCATACACGACGACGGCCGTGAGTCCGCCGTGCAGCAGAACGGAGAGCGCGATCGCGACGCCGGCGCCTCGATCCAGCGTCGCGCGCTGGGCGAGGACGTCAGCGACGCGGTCGTGCACGGCGCTCCCTCGGCTGCGTGATCATTCCGAGCTGCTCCACTCCGGCGCGGTTCATGACGTCGAGCACGGCGACCACTTTCCCGTACGGCACGCCCTCGTCGGCCTCGAGCAGCGCGCGCTTGATGCGCCGCGCGCGCAGCATCGGCCCGAGGCTCATGTCGAGGTCCGCCGAGCCGACGGCCGTGCCGTCGACGTAGACCGCGCCCGCGGTCGTGATCGTGATCTTGGCCGGATTGTTCGTCGCCAGCTCGAAACTCTTTCCTTCCGCCTGCGGCAGTGCCACCTCCAGCCCCTGCTGCAGCATCGGGGCCGTGACCATGAAGATGATCAGCAGCACGAGCATGACGTCGACGAGCGGGGTGACGTTGATTTCGGCCATGTCGCCCAGATCGTCACTGTCGCGGTGTAGACGGAAGGCCATGGTTCTTAGACGGGTTGCCCGGTCGCCCGGTAACCCGGTCGCCGGGTAGGGTTGCTGCCGGGAAACCGGGCAACCGGGTGACCGGGCAACTTCACGTAAAGTTTCGCTCCGTCAAATTCATGAACTCCAGCGTAAAGTCCTCCATCTCCCCCCGCGCCTGACGTAAGCGCTGGACGAAGTGGTTGTAGGCGAGGAGGGCGGGGATGGCGGCGAAGAGGCCTGCCGCGGTATTGATCAGCGCCTCGCTGATGCCGGGCGCGACCGACGTGATCGACGTGGAGCCGGTCGTACCGATGGTGCCGAAGGCGTCCATGATTCCCCAGACCGTGCCGAAGAGGCCGATGAACGGCGTCGCCGCCGCGGTGGTCGCGAGAAACGGCACGAACCGCGAGAGGCGCGCCGACTCGATGCGCGTCGCGCGCATGAGCGAGCGCTCCACGCTGTCGAGCGACTTCACGGTCTGCCGCCCTTCAGCGTGCGAGATCTGGGCCTCGATCTCGGCGTAGCCGGCGCGGAAGAGGCCGACCAGCGACGAGTGCTGCAGCATGCCCAGCGCCGACTGCACGTCCGCGAGGCGCTTGGCCTTGCGGAACACCGACACGAACTTCCGCGATGCCGACTGCGAGCGGCGGAAGCGCTGCCAGACCGCCAGCATCACCGCCCACGAGATCACGGAGAAGAGAAGGAGGATGGCCAGGACGGACCGCCCCACCCACCCCGTATCCTGAAACGCCGTCCACAATTGCACTGCGCCTCAGGTTAGCACGCCGTGCGCTTCCTCTTCATCACCTCCCGCATCGTTCGCAGCAACACTGGTGTGTCATAAGGTTTCAGCAGCACCGCGACGTCGGCGCGGCTGATGAGCGTGTCGGCCCTGGACGCGTGGCCGGTCGAGAAGATCACCGGCAGATCGGAGCGCAGCGCGGCGATGGCGTCGTAGACGCGCATGCCGTCGATGTCGGGGAGGCCGACGTCGAGGACGACCACGTCGAACGCGCCGTTGTACACCGCGCGGATGGCGTCGGCGCCGTTCGACGCCACCGTGACCTGGACCTGTTCGAGCGAGAGCAGCGTCCGCAGTCCTTCCGCGACCGCCTCGTCGTCTTCGACGAGGAGCAGGCGCAAGGGGTCCGAATCCGTCGCCGCCTGCTCTCTCGTCTCCGACGTCACCTCCACGTTCTCGGTCGTCAGCGGCAGCAGGATGTGGAACGTGGTCCCGCAGCCCATCGTGCTCTCCACGGAAATGTCGCCTCCGTGCCGCGTCACCACCTGATGCGCAACCGCGAGCCCGAGGCCCGTGCCGTTTTTCTTGGTCGTGAACAGCGGCTCGAAGATGTGCTTGCGCACGTCGGGGGTCATGCCGCACCCGCTGTCTCTGACGATGAAGCGCGCAAAGCGGCCTTCGGCCGCGGCCCTGATCGAAAACGTCCCGGCGTGCGGCATGGCGTCGCGCGCGTTCAGGATCAGGTTCGTGAAGACCTGCTGGAGCTGGCTGGCGTCGCCGTCGATGCGCAGCTCACCGTCGATGGCCACGCTGACGTCGCAGTCGGGCGGAAGCAGCGTCCGCGCCTCGACGGCGATGCCGTCGAGCCAGGCCGCGACGTCGAACGGCGCGCGCACCGGCTCGGCGTGCTGCGTGAAGCGGAGGATGTCCGAGGTGATGCGCTTGCCGCGCTTGACCGACTGCGCGATCTGCTCGATCGCCGTCGGGATGTTCTTGCCGCGCCGGATCATCTCGCCGAAGGAGCCGATGCCCATGAGGATGTTGTTGAACTCGTGCGCGACCGTCGCCGCGAGGCGGCCGAGACTCATGAGGCGGTCCGCCTGCGCGAGCCTGGCCTCCAGCTGCCGGCGCTCGTTCTCGATCCGCCGCTCCTCGGTGACGTCGCGCGCGAAGCCGTAGATCGCGGTGGTGCGGCCGTGCTCGACTTTCGGGAACGAGGTCAGCTCGACGTACGCCGCCGACTCGCGGCCGACCAGCGTCAGCGTGTCGCGCACAGCCTCCTGCCGCTCGATCACCGCGCGGAAGACTTCGCGCGAATGCGCGCGCTCGTCGGGATGCAGCAGCTCGATGTACGGCTTGCCGAGCCAGTCCGCGACCTTGTAGCCGGTGACTCTCTCGAACGCCGCGTTGATGGCCAGCAGCCTTCCGTCGAGCGAGAGCGTGAAGATCACTTCCCACGCGCCTTCGACGACCTGGCGGTAACGCTCTTCCGAGGCCGCGAGCTCGTCGTCGTACTCGCGGACCGCCGGATACGGGAACTGAACGACCGTCATTTACGCCGCCGCCCGGACCGCTTCTTCCGCGAGGAGACGGATGAGGTTCCGCTCCTCGGGGTCGGCATGGAGGTAGGTGTCGCACAGCGTCTCGATCTCGAGCGCGCTCAGCGTCGCCGGCACGGCGAAGCCGTTCGGCGGCTGCTCGTGGTTCTGCGTCCAGGTCTTCTTCCACTGCCGGCCGATGAGCCGGCAGCGCAGAAACGCGCCGCCGCCGGAGCCGTTCTCTTCGCGCGGGTCGTCGCACCAGCCGTGCAGGTTGGAGATCCAGCGCCGCAGCTCGCTGCTGCGGGTGGTCTCGAGCACGCGCTCGAGCACGCCGCGCGAGCTCTCGCTCATCTGCGCGAAGCGGAGGCGCGTCTCGAACATCGTCGGCGCGCCGCCGCGGTCGCCGAGGCTCGCCACGCGCGACGCCAGCACCTCGGCCAGCGCATCGAAACGCTCCTTCTCCCACTCGAACGCGACGCGCATCTGCGCGCCGCGCATCGCGGCGATGGTGTGTCGGATGCGCATGCCGCCGCGGCTCACGTCGATGACCGAGCCGCTGCCGCGTCCGAACATCACGCGGATGGACGTCGCCGGACGCAGCCGCTCCGTCGTGCGCCGCTCGACCGGCGCCAGTTGTTCGATTGCGCTCATGGGTGTTCTGCCCTCCAGTGTGCCGCGGGGTTGGGACGTCCGAAGTGATAGCCCTGCGCGAAGTCGACGCCGAGGCGCAGGGCCTCGTCCGCGGTCGCGGCGGACTCGATTCCCTCGAGCACGGTCTGGCAGCCGAAGTCGCGCGAGAGCGACGCCATGTGCGCGACGATGCGCTGATGGGTGTCGTCCTGCTCGAGCTTCGTGCCGAACGTCGTGCTGATCTTGATGAACGACGGCCGCAGCTCATCCATCAGCGAGAGATGCGAGTACGCCGAGCCGTGATCGTCGAGCGCGAAGCGGATGCCTTTCGCGCGGATGGAGTCGAAGAGCGGAACGACGGTGCCGGGATTCTCGAAGTCGCTGCGCTCGGTGATCTCGAGCACGATGCGCGAGAGCGCGACGCCGGCGCGTGCCGCGGCGCTCTCGATGACGCGCTGCAGCTCGGGGCAGAAGGCGAGGGGATCGACGTTGATGAAGATCGACGCCGACTGCGGCAGGGTCGCCGCCGACTCGATGGCGCGCTCGACGGCCTTCAGATTGAGCTCGCGCAGACGGCCGACGCGTCCGGCGTAGTCGAACAGCTCCGCGGGGCCGCCGCCCGCCCAGTCGCCGCGCACGCGCGACAGCGCCTCGAACGCGGCGACCGTGCCGCCGGGCGTCATGCGCACGATCGGCTGGAAAGCGGTGTCGAGATAGCCGCCGGCGAGAATCTCGTCGAGCGGCGCGACGCGCTTCATCTCGTAGTCGCCGCTGTCGCTATGGTCCGTGGTGCCGAGGGCGGCTTCGAGCTCGTCGATGTCGAACGGCTTGGCCAGCATCGCCAGCGCGCCGTGCTGCAGCGCCGTCGCGCGCAAGGCGTCGCTGGCCTGTCCGGTGATCAGCACGATCCGGCATTCCGGCAGCCGCGTGCGCACGCGGTCGAGAAAATGCAGTCCCTCGTAGCCGAACGGACCTGAGAACTGCACGTCGCTGACGAGATGCGTGATCGGCGCGCGGCCGAGCATGATCTCCGCCGACTCGATGTCCGAGCAGACGATCGTCGTGCGGCCGGGGCGCTCGAGCAGCACCGCCAGTGCCGAGGTGACGCTCTCGTTGTCGTCCGCGATCAGGATGTGCTCGCGGGTCATGCGGTCTTCTCCAGCAGGCCGTTCTCCAGCATTAAGCCCTGCGCCAGCATCAGGCCATGGTTCACGAGGTAGTGCGTGGCCAGATAGAAGCGGACGTCTGATGGCGTGAGCGCGTACAGCACGCGGTCGCCCCCGCGGCCGGTCGCGCTGAGATAGCCGGCGCCGGCGTCGTCGATGCGCAGCACGTCGCCCGAGAACGCCGCGGGGAGGTTGGCCAGCATCTGCAGGAACGTGTCCGCCGATGCCGCGCGGTCGACGATCAGCCGCTCGGCGTCGAGCGTCGGCTCGTGCAGCGCGGCCAGCACCGCGAGGTGCATCACCGGACCGCCGCCGATGAATGCGACGCGCTGCCCCGCGTCTTCGATCCATTCGAACCGGTCGGTGTCGTTGCACGCGATGAGCGTGAGTCGCGATTTGTTGGACATCTGCGTCATCGGTGGATCGCCTTTGCGGCTTCCGCGATGAGAGGTTGCGGGGCCGGGAGCTCGACTTCGCCGAAGCCGAACTGGTTGAGCGGCGCGCCGCCGAGCGGCAGCGAGGTGTTGTTGACCCGGTAGGTGGTCTTGCGCCGGTCGGCGATCAGCTCGATCCACCCTTCCTCGGGGATCGTGTACGTGTCGCCGGCGTAGCGGAACTTCTGTCCCGGCTTGCCGGAAAAGCGGTAGCCGACGGTGCGGATGCCGCACGTCGCATGCGCGTCGCTGACGCGATGGGCGTTGAAGAGGCCCCCGAGGTCGATGGTGATGGCGGCGGTGAGAGTGACGGCTGCGATGATCATGGCAGGCCCCTAGTCCAAAGTCAGTACCACGCCGCAAAGTGCACTTAAGTGTCTGATGGGGATCGTCTTAGGTGTAAATTGCTACTGATGGCGATTGTTCAATCACCGAACATGTGTATGATTTCCGGTCATGACTGAATTCCGGAAGCGCATCCTGATCGTCGACGACGACGAGCAGGTGGCGGGCGGCCTGGCCGCGCTGCTCGAAGACGAGTGGGAGGTGCGGAGCGCGGACAACGGCCGCCAGGCCGTGCTCGCGTTCGCGGAGTTCTCGCCGGACGTGGTGCTGCTCGATGTCGGCCTTCCGGACACGTCAGGCATCGACCTGCTGCATCAGTTCAAGATGTATTCGGAGACCGTCGCGGTGATCATGATGTCGGGCGGCGGGACGCTGGAGCGGGTGATCGAGTCGATGAAGCTCGGTGCGGAGACGTTTCTGCAGAAGCCGTTCGACTACGACGTCCTGACGGCGACGCTCGAACAGGTCTCGCGCATCATCGCCACGCAGCGCGAGCTGATGGCGCTGCGCCGCGGAGGCGCGCCGAACGTCGAGCGCCTGCCGGGCATCTCGCCGGCGATCGCGCATCTCAACGAGATCCTGCCGCACATCGCGCGCGCGCAGTCGCCGGTGCTGCTGGAGGGAGAGTCGGGAACGGGCAAGGGCGTGCTGGCGCGGCTGATTCACAACCGCTCGACACGCGCGCGCGCGCCGTTCGTCGATCTGAACTGCGCGGGGCTGTCGAAGGAGCTGCTGGAGTCGGAGCTGTTCGGCCACGAGCGCGGCGCGTTCACGAACGCGACGAACACGAAGCCCGGCCTCTTCGAGATCGCCGGCGAGGGGACGCTGTTCCTCGACGAGATCGGGGAGATGGAGCCGACGGTGCAGGCGCGGCTGCTGAAGGCGATCGAGGAGAAGAAGTTCCGGCGCGTCGGCGGGATCCGCGATCTGCGCGCCGATTTCCGCCTGCTCGCGGCGACGAACCGCGATCTGCCCGCCGAGGTCGCGGCCGGACGTTTTCGCAGCGATCTCTATTACCGCCTCAATGTCGTCCGTCTGCGCATGCCGCCGCTCCGCGAGCGGATGGAGGATCTGCCGATCCTCGCCGACGAGCTGCTCCGGCCTCTGGCGAAGGACATGGCCCGGCCGATGCCGAAGGTGAGCCCGCGCGCGATGAAGAAGCTCGAGAGCTATCCCTGGCCCGGCAACGTGCGCGAGCTGCGCAACGTGCTCGAGCGCGCGCTGCTCACGCTCTCGGGCGACGAGATCAGGAGCGACGACGTGAGCATCGAGAGCGCGGCCGCGCCGATGCCGGCCGCCGGCGGCGGACTGCCGTCGGAGGAGTGGGAGATCCAGCCGCTCGACGACGTGATCGCGAACTACATCGCCGCATCGGTGGAGGCGACCGGCGGCAACGTCCGCAAGGCCGCGCGGCAGCTGCGCATCAGTCCATCGACGCTCTACGCGCGCCTCAAAGATAAGCCCGCGTAAGCTTCTCCGTCTCTGTATACTTCCGTCAGGAAGTAAGAAGTAGCTTCATGCCCGGAATCGTGATTGTCGATGCCGGCGATCGGGTCGCGTACTGCTCCGCCGACGCCGCGGCCATCCGCGGGCGATCTCCGGAAGGACTGATCGGCGCGCCTCTTTCCGGCTGGATCGAGGGCCTGCCGCCGGCGGGCGAAGACGGGATCGCGCGCGTGCTTCGCGGCGACGGACGTTGGGTCCCGGCGCGCGCCCGCATCGAGGAATGGACGTCCGGCGGCCGTTCCTTCTGCACGATTTTCCTGAACGCGACCTCGGACGATGAAGCCGCCCGCGACCGAGATGACGCCAGGCGCATGCGCAGCCTCGGGCGCGTCGCCGCGGCGATGGCGCACGAGTTCAACAACGTCCTCGCCGGCATCGGCAGCTTCGCCGAGTATCTCAATCGCCGCGCCGCCGACGACGGGACCCGCAACGCCGCGATGCACATCGGCACCGCGGTCCGCCGCGGGAAGAGCATCACCGACGAGATCCTGGGCTACACGCGCGCGAAGCCGCCGGCGCTCGCGGTCCTCGACGTCCACGCCTGGCTCCAGGGCTTTCTGCCCGAGGCCAATGCCATCACCGGCGGACGGACGCGGCTCGATGACGGCGCGCGTCTTTTCATCCGCGGCGACGCCGCCCAGCTGAATCTGGTGTTGATCAACTTATTGACCAACGCCCGCGACGCCTCGGCGCCGGAGACGCCGATCGTTCTCCGCGCGACGACGGTGATGCGCGAGGAGTCGGAGATGCTCGACCTCGCGGTGATCGATCGCGGGACCGGCATCGCGCCCGAGATCCGAGACCAGCTCTTCGAGCCGCTTTTCACCACCAAGCGCTCGGCGACCGGCCTGGGATTGCCGCTCGTCGATCAGGTCGTGCGCGCGCACGGCGGCGTCGTGCGCCTGCGGACGGAGGTGGGAAAGGGGAGCGAGTTCCACGTCCTGCTGCCGCTGCTGCCGGTGAAACCGTTGTAAGATTGCGAAATCCCATGACATCTCTTCTCGCGCTTGCGCTCGCCGCGCAAGACGCGCATGCGCGACTTGCAGCATCGGCGGACGGGCTGCCCGAGGAGGGACGGTTCCTGATCGCCGAGGTGGAGAAAAAACTGGGCATGCTCGTGGCGCGGGTGCGCGATCACGACGCGGGGCTCGACTCGCTGCGTGAGGCGATCTCGGACCGGATGAACAATCTGCTCATGGCCATCAAGACCGCCAGCGACCTGCTGCGCGGGGAAGAAGGCGAGACCGCCGCCGCGGTGCGCGAACGGCTCGACGCGACCGTCGAGAGCGGACGGCAGTCGGTCAAGCGCCTGCGCGACGCGGTCGACGACGCGCTCTAACCGCTTGATTTTCTTGAGCATGGTGCGAATTTCGCATGCCGCGCGCCTGCAGTGCCTTCGATTCTCGTTGTTGAAGACGATCCCCTGATCCGCCGTCTGCTCGCGACCGCGTTCGCGCGGACGGAGTTGCTCGTCGACACGGCGGCCGACGGCACCGAGGCGCTGGAACACCTCGAGCGCTCGGAGTACGCCCTGCTGGTCATCGACCTGATGATGCCGCGGATGAACGGCTTCGAGTTGATCGAGGCAATGGCGGCGATGGAGCGCCGGCGTCCGTTCGTGTTCGTGCTCACCGCCTACGACACCGCGCGGACCGAGGGGCTCGATCCGAGAATCGTGCACGCGATCGTGCGGAAGCCGTTCGATCTCGAGACGCTGGTGGCGATCGTCAGCGAGTGCGCGAAGGGCTGGACTCCGAGCGCCGGGCACTCCGTCAGTCCGGCTCGTTCTTTTTCGCTCCCCGAATATTCACGACCGCCAGAAACACCTGCAGAATGATGAGCGCCCACGCGCGCGCGTCGTAGGCCCAGACGATCCACAGCGCGTTGCTGGCCAGAAAGATCCAGAAGCCCCACTTGCGGCGCCACTTGCTCGTCGAGCCTGTGAACCAGGCCGCGATGACCGTGACCACCATCGCCGGCCACTGCAGCCACGAGATCCAGTCCGTCATTCCGCCAGCACCGCGCCATGCCCGGCGAGCAGCTCGCGCAGCAGCGAGCGATGGCACCGCGACGCGTCCTCGCAATAGCAGCCGACGGAGAAATTGGTCTCTTTCGACATCGCCGCGAGCAAGGTCAAAAGGCGTGCCGCGGCGGGCGCGCGCATCTCGCCGTGGTACTTGCGGCGAAAGGTGTTCCATCGCGAGGGGGTGAACGGCTCGGAGAACGCCCACGACACCAGCTCCGCGCTCGGCGCGAGCTCCGGCACCCAGACGTCGTAATAGTCCTTCTTCGCGAAGTCGCTCTTCGGCACGCCGCGCGGCGGGCGGCGGACGGTGCCGAGCCGCAGTCCCTCGCCGCGAGCGCGCGGAGTGCCGAGGCGGACGATTCGAATGGCCATGGCTGATTTCCCGGCTCAAAGGTTAGACTTGATCGTGCCCATTCCACCAGAAGTACGCGCACAGGCCGAGACGGCGCTCGAAGAGTTCTGCGCACAGCATTCGTCGGCGCCCGGCGCCGACCGGCTGCGCTACAAGTGTCAATTCGAGACGAGTGCGGCGCTGCTGCTCGAGCAGCGGCCCGGATTCATGAATCCCGATGACTGGGTCTCCGTGCCGCGGGCGAAGTTCCGCTACTCGCAGGCCCGCAACGAGTGGTCGCTGTATTGGGCCGACACGAGCAGCCGCTGGCACCGGGTCTCGAACGTCAAGGCCGCCAAGGACATCCGGGTGCTCCTGGAGTCGGTCGTGGCGGATCCGCTCGGCGTGTTCTGGAGCTGATGCTCGCAGCGCTACTCGTTCTCGCAAGCGTCGTCGATCTGTCGCCGGAATTGCGCACGGCGGCGGACAGAGCGAGTCTGCCCGCGATTCAGGCGACGGTGACGAAGAGCGCGGGTAACGGCGCCAGCGGCACCACGGGAATCGCCGTACTCGACCGGCCGATGCGCGTTCGCGCCACCGACCCGTTTCACATCGGCTCGTGCGCGAAGCCCTTCACGGCGACGATCGTCGCCATGCTGGTCGAGGAAAGGAAGCTCGACTGGGAAACGAAGATCGCCGACGTCTTTCCCGAATGGAAGGACGTCATGCAGCCGGCGTACTCCTCGGTGACGCTGGCCGATCTCCTCAGCCACGAGAGCGGGCTGCCGGCGTTCGGCGATGACGCGGATTTCGTGGGTCTTCCTCCGTTTCCGGGCGCGACCGTCGAGCGGCGGCGCGCCTTTGCACGCTACGTTCTGACGCTTCCTCCGGCCGCGCCTCCGCGCTCGGCTTACGTCTATTCGAACGCCGGCTTCGTCGTCGCGGCGGCGATGGCCGACAAGGTGTCGGGCCGCCCGTGGGAATGGTGGATCCGCAAGCGCATTTTTCGTCCGCTGCACATGCGCAGCGCCGGCATCGGCTGGCCGCGTCGCGTCTGGGGCCACGAGGCCGCCGATGACGGCAGGCTGACTCCCGTCGACCCGCGCGGCAAGTATCAGCTTCCCGACTATCTCGCGCCCGCCGGCGATCTGCAGATGTCGGCCGACGACTTGGCGGCCTTTCTCCGTGCGCACCTCCGCGCGATGCGCGGCGAGAAAACGCTGATCTCTCCGGCGACGTCCGCCGCGTTGCACACGAAGCGCTTGCGCAGCGCCCTCGGATTCGGGAGCGCCGCCGTCGCCGGTTTCGAGAACGTCGCCACCTACAGCGGCAGCGCGGGAACGTTCTTCACCGTCATCGCCATCGCCGCCGATGGCGACGTCGCGGTCGCGGTGTCGGCGAATGCGGGCAATGAGGCGGCGCAGAAAACAGTCGGACAGCTGTTGAAGGGATATCTCGCGCGGTTCGCGACTTCGAAGGCGGAGTAGGCGTTAACCTAGTCTCCGGTGCCGCACGAACTGAGTCTCATCACCACGATCGCGGCCGGCTTCGGGCTGGCGCTGATTCTCGGCTTCGTGGCCGCGCGTATGAATCTGCCGCCGCTCGTCGGGTACCTCGTCGCCGGCATCCTCATCGGACCACACACGCGCGGGTTCGTCGCGGACGTCGCGCTGGCGGGACAGCTGGCGGAGATCGGCGTGATGCTGCTGATGTTCGGCGTCGGACTCCACTTCTCGCTCGACGATCTCGCCGCGGTGCGCGGCGTCGCCGTGCCCGGCGCGATCATCCAGATTCTCGTCACCACGGCGATCGGGTCCGTCGCGGCGATGTCGTGGGGCTGGAGCTTCGGCGGGGGACTGGTGTTCGGCCTCGCGCTTTCGGTGGCGAGCACGGTCGTCCTGCTCAAGGCGCTGGAGGCGCGCGGCGCGCTGGCTACGTTCAACGGGCGGCTCGCGGTCGGCTGGCTGATCGTGCAGGACCTGATGATGGTCCTCGTGCTGGTGCTGCTCCCGCCGGTGGTGGGTCTCCTCGGCGGGAAGGCGCACGGATCGGACGCCGCCGGCGGCAGCGTGGGAGCGGTGCTCGCGATCACGCTGGCGAAAGTCGCCGCGTTCGTGATCCTGATGCTCGTCGTGGGGCGGCGGCTGTTCCCGCGCATCCTGTGGCTGGTGGCGAAGACGGGATCGCGCGAGCTGTTCACGCTGTGCGTCATCGCCGCCGCGATCGGCGTGGCCTACGGCGCGGCGGCGCTGTTCGGCGTCTCGTTCGCGCTCGGCGCGTTCCTGGCCGGCATGATGATGCGCGAATCCGATTTCAGCCACCGCGCGGCCGACGAGTCGCTGCCGCTGCGCGACGCCTTCGCAGTGCTCTTCTTCGTCTCCGTGGGGATGCTCTTCGATCCGGGCGTGCTGGTCCGGGAGCCGCTGGCGGTGCTGGCCATTCTGGCGATCGTCATGTTCGGCAACACGCTCGCGGCGGTGGCGCTGGTGCTCCTGCTCCGCTATCCGCTCACCACGGCGCTGACGGTCGGCGCGGGCCTCGCGCAGATCGGCGAGTTCTCGTTCATCCTGGCGCGGCTCGGCGTGAAGTACGGGCTCCTGACCGAGGAAGGGCAGAGCCTCATCCTCGCCGGAGCGATCGTTTCGATCGCGCTCAACCCCGCGATCTTCGCGGCGGTCGAGCCGGCGCGGCGCTGGATCCTCGCGCGATCGGAAACGGCGCGGAGGCTGGAGCGGCGCGCCGATCCGCTGGCCGAGCTGCCGGCGTCCGTCGACGCGGCCTTGCTCACAGGCCACGTGGCGATCGTCGGATACGGCCGCGTCGGACGCCGGATCGCGGAGGCGCTGGCGGAGCGCAACATCTCTTACACGATCGCGGAGCAGAACCGCGAGCTCGTGGAGAAGCTCCGCGAGCAGCACGTGCACGCGGTCTCCGGCGACGCGAGCGATCCGGCCGTGCTCATTCAGGCGCACGTGGCACGCGCCGCGATGCTGGTCATCGCCACGCCGGACACGGTCGGCGTCCGCAAGATGATCGAGGCCGCCCGCCTCCTGAACCCGAACATCGAGATCCTCCTGCGCACGCACAGCGACGAAGAGGCTCGGATGCTGCGCCAGGAGAACGCCGGCGTCGTGTTCATGGGCGAGCACGAGCTGGCCAAGGCCATGACGCAGCACGTGCTGGGGCGGATGGAGAGCGGCGCGGGGGAGTGAATCCATAGTCGCTAGCCCGCAACCGGTGGTGCCCCGACCCCCGAGGCAAGCCGGTTGCCTCGCGAGACGAGAGGCCCCGCCCCGCGAGATAAGACCTCTTGCCTCGCGAGACAAGGGTCCTCGCCTCGCGAGGCAAACCTTTTGCCTCGCGGGTCGAGCGGTTTGCCTCGCGATGTAAGACCCTTTGCCCCGCGATATGAGACCCCTTGCCTCACGACATAAGACCCCTTGCCCCGCGAGGCAAGACCCTTGACCTCGCGAGGCGACGCTCTTGCCTCGTGAGGCAAACGTCCATTCGTGAAATGCGGAAGTTTCGGGCTAAGGGTCGGGCATCGCCGCCTCGCGAGGCAAAACTTTCCGCGCGAGGGGCTAACCCCTTTGCCTCGCGAGGCAAACCGTTTACGTCACGAGGTAAGACCCCTTATATCGCGAGGCAAGACCCCTTACATCGCGAGGCAAGGGGTCTTATGTCGCGAGGCAAGCCTCCTCGTCTCGAGGGTCGGAGCTCTTGCCTCGCGCGGCAAATTTTCGAGGACACGAGGCCACGGCATCCGCCACGCTTGCGCGAACGAGGCGGGCCGTCCGGAACAGCGATCGTGCTAACGTTGTTGGCCCGCACGTGTGACCCCGTAGCTCAGCACGGATAGAGCAGGAGTTTCCTAAACTCTTGGTCGGAGGTTCGAATCCTCTCGGGGTCACCAACCCGCGCGCTACTTCTGCGACTTCTTCACGGCCGCGAGCTTGATCGTGCTGGCGGTCTTGCCGTCTTTCGAGATCGTCACGACGACTCGTTTCCCGGCCGCGATCTCCGCCGGTTTCGCGACGTGACCGTCCGCGTGCAGGTACTTCGTCGTATCCGCCACGTCGACGTGGAACGTCTTCCCGTCGGTCTTCTTGATCATGAACGAGCCGTCGTCGTGCACCGTCGTGACGGTGCCCATGTAGGTGTGGACCTCGCCGGCGTGGCCGAAGGCGTTGAGGGCGGCGAGGAGGAGCGGGTAGAGGATGACTTTGCGCATGTCGGTTGCCCTTTTCAGTGGTGGTGTGCGGAATGGTTTTCAGCAGGGGCAGGCTCGGGCTCTTCGCCATCGCCGGCAAGGAACGCTTCCTCCGCCTGCATCTCCCGCCACTCGTCGGGTGACTTGGGGTTGAGTTTCTCCATCTCCGCGCGCTCTTCGGGCGTGAGCCTGGGGAGATGGCGGATGAAGTGGACGAGGGTCCAACTGCCGTATGCCGATTCGGCCGTGCCGCTGCCGAAGCCCGGCATGCCGGTGAGGCGCACGCCGTTCTCGATGATGGCGAAGAGCGCGCTGTCGGAGAGCGACTGGGTTTGCGCGCGCGTCATGTCCGGCGTCTTCGGGTACATCTGTTTGCCCATCCCGCTCTCTCCCTTGCCGTCGTTGCCGTGGCAGCCGGCGCAGTGGTCGGCAAAGTGCGAGCGGCCTTCCGCGAGAATCGCCGGCGTGAGCGGAAGGGGATTCTTCGCGTTACGCAGCTCCCTCGGCACGGCCATGCTCCGGACCCGGCGCGCCATGAACGCTTCCATCGCGGTGGGCTCTTCGTGCGCGCTGAGACCGGTGCGGACCATCGAGGCCATGGCCATGATCCCGCAGAGGAGCACGACCAGCACGAGGGCGATGACGATCACGACGCCGCGCTTCATTCGACTTTCCATGCCGACGTGCCTCGGGGCTGCCGGTACCAGCCGGGATCGCGGTCGTAGTCGATGTCGTCGCGAATCTTGAGGATCGTGAACATGCCGCCCATGTCGATCGGTCCGTACGGACCTTCGCCGCCGCGCATCGGAATGCTGTTGCGGGGAACGGGCATCATCTGCTGGTGCTCGGCCATGTCGCCCATGCCGGTCGTGCCCATGACCATCGTGCCGGGCGTGAGCGCATCGAGCCGCTGCTGCGTCGAGGCCGGATCGATGCCGAGGAGGTTCGGGAGGTCATGGCCCATCTGATTCATCACGTGATGCGACTTGTGGCAGTGCAGCGCCCAGTCACCGGGGTTGTCCGCCACGAACTCGATGTCGCGGTTCGCGCCGACCGGTACGTTCACCGTGTTCTCCGGGATCCACGCCGACTCGGGGATCGGTCCCGCATCGGTGCCCGTCACCCAGAACTTGTGGCCGTGGAAGTGGATCGGGTGCGAGTCCATCGAGAGGTTGGCGATGCGGATGCGCACGCGATCTCCCGTCCGCACGAGCAGCGGATCGGTGCCGGGGAACACGCGCGAGTTGAAGGTGAACGTGTTGAAGTCGAGCATCACCGTCGGGTCGGGCGTGGCCGTTCCCGGCTTGATGAACCATTCGTTGAGGAAGATCGCGAAGTCGCGATCGACCCGGCGCACGGCGGCGTCGCGCGGATGGATGATGAAGAAGCCGTGCATGCCGAGGGCGATCTGCACCATCTCGTCGAAGTGCGGGTGATACATCAGCGTGCCGCTCTGCTTGAGCGTGAATTCGTACGCGAACGTCTCGCCGGGCGCGATCTTCGGCTGATTGAGCCCGGTCACGCCGTCCATGCCGTTCGGCAGGATGAAGCCGTGCCAGTGGATCGACGTTCCTTCGGGCAGCTTGTTGGTGACGAGGATGCGCACGCGGTCGCCCTCCACGGCCTCGATGGTCGGGCCGGGCGTGGAGCCGTTGTAGCCCCAGCAGTTCACGTTGAAGCCGTCCACGAACTCGCGGCGCACCGGCTCGGCCGTCAGGTGAAATTCCTTCACGCCGTTCACGACGCGCCAGGGAAGGGGAGGGCCGACGTTGGGCGTGATGACCTGCGTCCGCGGTCCTGTGGTGGAGCGGGCGGCTCTCAGCCGCCCGGCCCTTTCGGCGGGCTGAGAGCCCGCCGCTCCACGAGCACCGGCGAGAGCGGCGAGCGACGAGAACAAAACACTTCGGCGCGAGATCGCCATTACATGCCTCCTTCGTTGATGCCCTGCAGCACGCGGTCGAGATCCGTGCGCGCGCTCCAGTACTCGCGCTGCGCTTCGATGTAGTCGCTCTGCGCATTCGCTTCGTTCTGGCGCGCCTGGAGGAGCTGAAAGATGCCGACGAGCATGGCGTTGTGCTCGAGCTTCGTCAGCTCGACGATGCGGCGCCTTCGCGGCAGGAGCACGTCGCGGTAGTACTCGACGCGTGCCCGCGCTTCGTCGAGCGTGGCCCGCGCCGCGCGCAATTGGGACGACGACTCCGCTTCCAGCGCGGCGAGCGTGTGCCGTGCGCGCAGGTACTCGGACTCGGCACGCGTACGCGCCGCGCGTCCGGTGTTGAAGATCGGGATCGGCAGCTCGATTCCGGGGCCGATGGTGTGCTCGCCACTCGGCTCGCTCTCGTAATGCACGTCGACATCGACTTCCCCGAGTGCAGCCAGGCGCGCCATCGGCACGCGCTTCTCCGCGATCTCGACTTCGCGGCGGGCGATGGCCAGGTCGAGACGCTGCTGCGCGGCGACCTGTTCGAGCTGCTGCTGATCTCGCTCGTTGGCCGGCAGCGCGGGGAAGGTGTCCGGCACGCGCCATTCCACCGACGTATCGCGGAGTCCAATCTCCCGCATCAACGCTTCGCGCGCGACGAGGAGCTGCCGCTCGGCGCGCGCGAGGTCGAGCTTCGCCTGTTCGTAGAGCGCCTGTTCGTTTTCCAGATCGAGGTCGGTGATGTTCTCGGCGCGATGCTGCTTGACCGCGACTTCCGCGGCCGTGCGCGCCGCCTCGACGATCGTGCGGCCCTGCGCGACGTGCTGTGTGGCCGCGATCAGATCGAAGTAGGACGAGCGGACGCCGGCCGCGAAACGCAGAACGCTCGAGCTGACGCGCATCTGCGCCGCATCGAACGCCGCGCGTCCGATCGCGCGCCGGCGCGGGAGCTGGATCAACTCGATGAGCGACTGCGCGAGGCGCAGCTCGTACGGGTGATACGGCTCGCCCGGAACGCGCCACTCGAACTCGAATACGGGATTCGTGATCGTGCTGGCTTCGATGAGATCCGCTCGCGCGATTCCCAGCTCGGCGAGCGTGACCTGCAGGCGCGGGTTGTTCGCGACGGCGATCGCGACCGCTTCGTCGGCGGTGAGCTCGTCGGCGAGCATCGCGCGCACTCGTGCCTCGTTCGCCTGTACCGAAAGATCGACGGTCTGATTCGTCCGTGTCGCGACCGCCTGCTGCACATCGCTCATGCCCGCGTCGCGCGGTACGCTCGCACATGAGACGAAGAGCGCGGCGGCCGCTGCGACGGCGACTGATGTGATTCGCTTCCTCACGTCACTTCTCCTTTTTCACGAGTGTCATGCCGCACTTCGGGCACGTGCCCGGCGTCGCGCTCGTCACTTCGGGATGCATGGGGCAGGTGTAGACCGTCTGCTGACTGGTCCCGCTCGCGCTTCCGTGTTCGTGTCCGCCGCCGCCCGCCGCCTTCTGCGCTTCTGCCACTGCAATCGGCGCGGGAGCATCGAAGTCGTCGGGTTGCAGCGTCGCCGCCGGTTGCGTTCGCGCAATCTCGGCGTTCGTGGTCGGCGCGGTCAGCACGACGCGCGGCGCGCTCGCGCCCGATTGCTGCATAGTGCCGTGTCCCGCGTGCTCCATTGCGCTCGACGGTTGTCCATGCTGCGCGTGCTGGTCGGTCGCCGCTCCCGACATCGCGCCATGCGCGGAGTGATCCATTGCGCCGGCCGCGGTTCCGTGCGCGGAGTGATCCATCGCCTCGCCTGTGCCGGTCGTGGCGGTGGCCTGGTGGCCTCCGTGCTCGTGGCCGCCGGAGACCGGAGTTCCTTTTGCTTGTGCTTCGCGGTAGGCCGCGGCGCTCTTCGACGCCATCGTCTGATCCCGCCCGCAGGCGAGAACGAACAGCGTCAACGCAACCAGCAGCGATCCGCGCATGATGTTCATGCATGTAGAACGCTTCATCCGGAGACTCCTTACAGCGGGGAAATCAGTGGCTGAGGGAGACGGCGCAGAGAAGGGAGGCGGTCGCCGGGCACACGTTTGCCCACGACGCCGATGCGCCAGGTGAAGGCGGGATCAAATGAGGAAGGATTCGACGAGAACGTGCAGCCCGACGTCGCGATCGCAGCGGACGGCACCGAGCGTGATGAAACTACGGTAGCCGGTCGCCGCATCCGGCGTTCCGGCAGGTGCCGTTCCCGTCAGACTGGCGAGGCGGAACACCTCCGGGACTTCGGTCGCGATCCGCTTCACCGGCTCCTGCTTCTCGCGCGCGGGAGGCGGAGTGGCGTCGTGCTGATGCTCATGCCCGTCGTGGTCGCCGCGCATCACGCTCGCGGCCATCTCGCAGATCGGCATCAGCTTGTGTGCGATGTGATGAAACGGCAGCACGCAGCAGCCGAACAGGAACACCGCCGCCAGCAGGAGCGGAACGGTCGTTCCCGTGATCCAGATCGCGGCGACGGTGCGGCGTGTCATCGAGCTTTGGAGAGCGTGCAAGTCGTGATCCTGAACAACCGAGCGGGCCGAAGCGTTCCCACCGAGGCGTTCCCGTCAGAATCGCCCACGAGCGACGTGGACGCGCTTGCTCTCCGCGCTCTGCTCGGTCCACGTGAAGTACACGTCGCGCCCGAGGCGTGCCGTGCGCGAGAACCCTGCCGCTCGCGCCGTGCTCGAATCGGCGATTTTCATCGACGGTCCCTTGTTGCCGTCGCGCCCGACGCGCCGCGTCCGGATCTCTCCGCCCGCACTGGTCTGTTCCAGCCACGTCACGAGCGCCGTTGATTCATCGAGAAGGAGCACGTCGAGCCTGCCGATCGGCTTTCCGTCGTCGATCTGCACCGGCTTCGCGAACGTGACGCCGCCGTCGTCGGAGAAGGCGACGGACGCGCGTCCCTTCTCCCGTGCGGCCGTGAACCACGCCGTCACCACACGCTGACCGATCGCGTCGGCCTGCGGTCCGTTGACCGGGCACGCGTTGATCTTCCAGTCGTCCGCGCTGACGCGCGCCGGCTTCGTCCAACCGCTCGCCGTCTTCGTGACGTAGGCGATGTCCCGTACCTCTTCGGCCGAACGGTCGCGGTAGACGATGACCGGACCGTTGCTCGTCATCGTCATGCCGGTCGTGCAGCACTCGCATGTCCGGTCGTCCAGCTCCACGTCGTTCGCAATCGTGCCATCCGCATCGACGGTCGCATACCGGATCCCCATGTCGCCGCCGCCCGTCATCTTCCGGCCATCGAGCCACGTCGCGGCGACGCCGCCTTCCGGCAGCACCGCGAGTGTGGCGAATCCGTGCTCCGCTTCCTTGCCGTCACGGTTGAGGAGGAACGATTCGCCCCAGCTCGCGCCACCATCGCGCGACGTCACCATGCGCACGTCGTACGCGTAGGCGCCCTTGCCGCTCTTCTGCAGCCAGTGCGCGAAGAGCGTTCCCTTCGCGTCTTCGACGATCGAGGGAAAGTCTGCCCAATTCACGAACAGGTCGTTACGCTCCACGATCGTCCGCGACTCGCTCCATCGACCCGCACGGTATCGCGCGAAACGCAGAGCCGTGCGATCCGTTCCTGCAACCGGCTCGAGCCAGCTCAGAAGCACGCTGTCGCGCGTGGCGAAGAGGAACGGCTCGGCCGCGCCCGCGCCGGCAGGAGAGGCGATCGCCTCCACCGCCGGCTGTTCGGTTGCGCTCTTCTCTTCAGCGCACGAAACGGCGAACAGGGCGAGCACCAGCAGAACGATCGTCCATTTCACGGCCCGCATTCTAGCGATGCTCAGATCCTCGCGCGCCGCAGACGCAATGCGTTGCCGATGACGGAGACGGAGCTGAAGGCCATGGCCGCCGCCGCGATCATCGGGCTGAGGAGCAGTCCGAGGAACGGGTAGAGCACGCCGGCCGCGATCGGGACGCCGATGGCGTTGTAAACGAAGGCGAAGAAGAGGTTCTGCCGGATGTTGGACATGGTCGCGTTGCTCAGCCGGCGGGCGCGGACGATGCCGCGCAGATCGCCTTTCACCAGCGTCACGTCGGCCGCCTCCATCGCTACGTCGGTGCCGGTTCCCATCGCGATCCCCACTTCCGCCTGGGCGAGGGCCGGTGCGTCGTTGATGCCGTCGCCGGCCATCGCCACGACGCGACCCTGCTGCTGCAGCCGTTTGATCGCATCCGCTTTCTGGTCGGGCAGCACTTCCGCGAACACCTCGTCGATGCCGAGCCTCTTCGCCACGGACTGTGCCGTGGTGTTGCTGTCGCCGGTGAGCATGACGATGCGCAGTCCGGTCGCATGCAGTTCGCGGATCGCATCAGGCGTAGTCTCCTTCACCGGATCGGCAACGCCGATCAGCCCCGCGGGCTTGTCGTCGACGACGACGAACATCACCGTCTGACCGTCAGCGCGCAGCGTCTCCGCGCGTTCGCTCAACTCGCGTGCATCGACGCGCAGTTCCTCGAGCAGCGCGCGGTTGCCGAGGGCGACGCGGTTTCCATCCACGACACCGCGTACGCCCTTGCCGGTGATCGACGCGAACTCCGTCGCCGCGCGGACCGTGGCGCCACGCGACTCCGCGCCGGCGATGATCGCCGCGGCCAGCGGGTGTTCACTCGCGCGTTCGACGCTGGCGGCGAGGCGCAGCAGCTCGTTCTCGTCGAAGCCGTCCACCGCCACGACGGCGGCCAGCTCGGGCTTGCCGAGTGTGAGCGTGCCGGTCTTGTCGACGACCAGCGTATCGACGGTGCGCAGCACCTCGATCGCCTCCGCGTTGCGGAACAGCACACCAGCGGACGCCCCTTTCCCTGCGGCGACCATGACCGACATCGGCGTGGCCAGGCCGAGCGCGCAAGGGCAGGCGATGATCAGCACGGCGACCGCGTTCACGATCGCGTAGGCGAGGCGCGGTTCCGGTCCCACGAACGACCACACGGCGAACGTGATCAACGCCACCGCGATGACGGTGGGGACGAACCACGCCGACACCTGATCGGCCAGTTTCTGGATCGGCGCACGGCTGCGCTGCGCCTGCGCCACCATGTTCACGATCTGCGAGAGGAGCGTGTCGGCCCCGACGCGCTCGGCGCGCATGAGCAGCGAGCCCGTACCGTTCACGGTCGCGCCGATGAGGGGATCGCCCTCCGCTTTCCCGACCGGCAGCGGCTCGCCCGTGACCATCGATTCATCGACGTTGCTCGTTCCTTCGGTGACGAGGCCATCGACCGGGATTTTTTCGCCCGGACGAATGCGCAAGATGTCGCCGGGATGGACCTCTTCGAGCGCGACATCCTGCTCCCGGCCGTCGGGGGTCACTCTCCGCGCCGTTTTTGGCGCCAGCCCGAGGAGAGCACGAATTGCCGCGCCGGTGCGGCTGCGGGCTCGCAGCTCCATCACCTGGCCGAGCAGGACCAGCGCCACGATCGCCGCCGCCGCTTCGTAGTACACGCCCACGTGCCCCATCGCATCGCGGAAGCCGGGCGGGAAGATGGTCGGCGCGACGGTCGCGATGACGCTGTAGATGAACGCGACCGCCACGCCGAGGCCGATGAGCGTGAACATGTTCAGATGGCGATTCACGAGCGATGTCCAGGCACGCTCGAAGAACGGCCAGCCACCCCACAGCACGACCGGCGTCGCCAGGGCGAGCTCGATCCACGGCGCCCACTGCAGCAACGTGTGTCCGAGGAGATCGTGACCGGCTGGCAGATGGCGCAGCATCGCGAAGATCACGAGCGGCACGGTCAACGCGGTGCTGACCCAGAACCGCCGGGTCATGTCCTTCAGCTCGGGGTTGTCCTCGTCGAGCGTGACGGTTTGCGGTTCGAGCGCCATGCCGCACCTGGGGCATGCGCCGGGTTTGTCCTGCCGCACTTCGGGATCCATCGGGCAGACGTACACCGCGCCCGCAGGAGCCGGTTTCGACTCCGGGCGCTTGCCGCCGGTGTATGCCGCCGGGTCCGCATCGAACTTCTTTTTGCAGCCGGGATTGCAGAAGTAGTACGTGGTGCCGCCGTACTCCGAGGAGCCAGCCGCATCGGCTTTGGAGATGGTCATGCCGCAAACCGGATCGACTTCGCCGACCGCGGCCGATCTCCGTAGGTCTCTGGTGTCAGTGGAATGGTTCATGGGTGTTTCCTTCGACTGAGCTAACGCATCACCTGCACCGGTCTTACACTTCGCTTCGGACAATCGCATGAATTCAGAACTCACGCTCCAGCTCGTCGATAACCATCGTCAATTCCTCGGCTTTCTAGAGCGGAGGCTGGGGGACCGGGCACTCGCCGAGGACATCCTGCAGGATGCGTTCGTGAAGAGTCTCGAGAAGCCGGACGACGCGCGCGATGAGACGTCCTCGGTGGCGTGGTTCTACCGCACGCTCCGCAATGCGGTGATCGACCACTACCGCCGGGACGGCGCGAGAAGCCGGGCGCTGGAGAGCTTCGCGCGGGAGATCGAGGATGCCTTCGAGCCGCCGCCGGAGATGCACGACGCGATCTGCGGGTGCGTGACCCGGCTGGCATCGACGCTCAAGCCGGAGTACGAGGCAGCCATCCGCCGTATCGATCTTGATGGCGCGCCCGTTCAGGACTTCGCGGCCGAGGCGGGCATCACGCCGAACAACGCCTCGGTGCGCGTGTTCCGAGCGCGCGAGGCGTTGCGGAAGCAGGTCAAGACCTCCTGCGGCACATGCGCCGATCACGGATGTCTCGAGTGTTCCTGCGGGAAGAAGAACCGTAATGCCTCCGGAGCTCATTGATCTCAGTCATCCGATCGAGCACGGGATGCTCACGTATCCCGGTCTCCCCGGTCCGGTGATCGCCGATCACCTTTCGCGTGCGGAGTCGCGGGAGCGTGACGAGTCCCGTTCTCACCGCCTCCGCCTGATTCGCAAAGATCGCCATCGCCGTGAGCATCCGTTTGAAGCCGAGCTTGCGGTATGTGAACGTCTCTCCGGGTGCGACTGGGCGCTGGGTCGCCTGCGTTCCGTCCATCGCGGCCGGGATCCGCAGGCCGTGCCAGTGAATCAGCGTCGGCTCGGAAAGGTTGTTCGTGAACTCGATCTCGACAGGAACGCCCTGTATCGCTTCGATGACCGGGCCGGGGACCTGGCCGTTGTAGCCGTAGCCGGAGATCGTGACCCCGGATGCGACTTCCCAGTCCGTCGGACGAGCTTCGAGGGCCACTCGGATGGTTTTCGGGAGTTGGTTTGCGTTCATGGGGTGCTCCTTTCGGTTTCACCACCGCAAACGCAGAGCGCCGCCTCGTCTTACAAACCGCTTTTGCTCGTGTCGTGTCCCGCGAACGGCTTGCCCATGACCCGCTCGAGCGCCGCGCGCGTGGAGGCGGAGTAGCCGAGGTGGATGGCGATCACCCGGTCTTTACGAAAAAAGTGGGGAGGGGCGAGCCATGACATCTTCGTGGTTCCGATGGTGCTGCCCCGCGCATCGACCTGTGCGGCAGCGCGTTCCGCCTCGGCGGCGCTGGCGAACTCGTACAACTGCAGGTCTTCGCCGTCGGCCGTGAAGATGTGAGCCGGAACCGCATAGAACGGCTGCTCGAGCGTCTCAACTTCTTTGACGTCGACGTTCTCCGCGCGCAGCGCCGCGACGACGCCGGAGAGAGAAGTCTCCATTGAAGCTGTGCAACCGGCGATGGCGATGGCGAGGAACAGAAAGCGGATTGCCAGCATGACCGAGTGTGTCCTCAACGATGGTGCCAATCCGAATCAATCTGAGAAGGGTCGCAAATTGACGCGAACGCGGGTCTGAAAGTGAGCCAATGGCGCGGACGTTGACCCATTGCGTATCCGGTCTCTGCGGTGTATCTTTTTGCAATCACAGTCACTTGTATTTTTGGGTGGGTTGGCGGCACGATTGCCTTAAGCAAGTCCCGTCTGCAAAAGACAAAAGTAGCAGGATCGAAGCAGGGTGTGCCTGTTTCAAAGCAACGGTCAATGTGAAAAAGGAGAATTCATGCATCGTCGCTCTCTCGTGTTCCTGGTTCTCATCGCGCTCGCCGCGGTTCCGGCGTTTGCGAACCATTCCTGGGGCGGTTATCACTGGGCGCGTACCTCGAATCCCTTCACGCTCAAGCTGTATGACAACGTCGATCCGGTCTGGGAGTCGTATCTGCAGACGGCCGTCAACGACTGGAACCAGTCGAACATCCTCGACTACAACATCCAGTGGCAGTCGCCGCTCTCGACGCAGCGCAAGTGCTCGTCGGCGGCTGGCGTCGTCGAAGTCTGCAATCTGAAGTACGGCCAGAACGGCTGGCTCGGAATCGCCGGCATCTCGATCAGCGGCTCGCACATCACCAAGGGCTACACCAAGCTGAACGACACCTATTACGCGATGGCGCAGTACAACACTCCGCCGTGGCGCCAGCTGGTGGTCTGCCAGGAGATCGCGCACGACTTCGGTCTCGCTCACCAGGACGAGACCTTCGACAACGTGAACCTCGGCTCGTGCATGGATTACACGAACGATCCGGACGGCGGCGCCGGCGGCGCGTCGAACAACGATCCGTCCAACGAGCACCCGAACTCGCATGATTACTCCCAGATCCAGTCCATCTATCAGCACCTCGACAGCACCACCACCATCGCGTCCGTTCTCAACGCCATCGAGCAGTCGCTCCTTCGCCCGGCGACGATGCCCGAAATCCTGAACAACGTCGACGAGCTCGGCGTCGCGATCCGTTACGATCGCGAAGGCCGCGCCACCGACTTCTTCAAGGCCGTCGGCTTCAACTCCTCGACGAATGAGATGGACGGTGAGCTCACCCACGTTTTCTGGGCTCCGGACGCACCGGGTTCGGATCGTCGTTTCGAGGACTAACAAAGTCACCAGTCGTTCATCGAAAGGGCGAGGCCGAAAGCCTCGCCCTTTTTGTTTGCGGGTCTAAAATTAGACCGACGTACGCCTCTTGACCCGGCATCTGCCCACTTCATGACCCATTCGACGTGCTGCGATCAGGCCGCTTTTTTCGTAAAGCACTGGACAGAAGTAGCTTAAGCATTTGCAGGCAGATGGCAGATCGTTTGCGCAAGCGCAGGAGCGATTTCGATGTCCATCGCCGATTCAATCCTCCCTTTGCGGGCCGAAGAGCGCGAGCTGCTCAGCGTTCGCGTCACCGCGAACGATGACCGGGCGGCGGTGCTGTTCTCGCCGCGCGGCATCATCGGCGAGGACGACTACGTACGCTTCGCGCTGCACTACTACGCGCGCGCGCTGTTCGAGCTGGTGCGGGTCTCGCGCTCCGCGCGCGATCTGCCCGCGCTGATCGACGCGATCGCCGATGCGGGGCTGGTGCCCGAAACCGACGTCTTCGGCCTCGCGGGAATGAGCGGCTCGCTCTGCCGGATCCTCGACGATCCCCACGCGGGCGACGCCGACTGCGTGTTCTTCAGCACCGCGCACCGCGAGTTTCATCTGCGCGGCGACTTCTCGCGTCTCGACAGCCGCGGCCTCGTGCGCTCGGTGATCGCGGTGATCCAGGCGGTGCTCGGCCGAATCTCGCCGGAGATGATCGACCTGCTGACCGCGGCGCTGGCGAACATGAACGCGTCGTACGGGGTCACGCATCGTTACTCGGACGCGCACAGCCTCGATCAGGTGCCGGCCAACGCGTATCACGCCGCCGCGTTCGTGTGAGGTGGAGCGGTGGGCTTCAGCCCACCGGGAAAAGACTGGGGAAAAGAAACGGCGGGCTAAAGCCCGCCGCTCCACAGGGACGAAAAACCAAACTTAGTACAGGTCGTTCTTGGCGTTGACGTCGTCGGTGGCCAGAGTGCGGTTTCCGGTGTTGCAGGCGCTGACGGACGGATACATCGTGGCGCCGGAGACGTTGGAGTGGCCGATGCCGATCACGTGGCCGACTTCGTGGGCCATGATGCCGTCGATGTCGTATTCGCCGCTGCAGCCCGCCTCGCGCGATGAATAGAGCGGCTGCGCGGTGTTCGTATAGACGTCGGCGTCGTAGATGCGGTCGTCGCCGGCCTGGCTGATGTAGTAGCCGGTGAGCGTCGCCGCGAGGCAACTGCCGGTGCAGAGGCCGCCGTTGGAGTTGAGCATGATCGTCGCCGGCGCGGAGCCGCGCACGGCCGCGGAGGTCGTGCTGCTGGAGCTGATGATGCCCCACACGCGGATGGCGCCGACGACCGCGGTCACGCCGCCGTCGCCGTCGGTGATGGTGCTGTTGCCGATGTAGTAGACCCGCACGGTCACGGGCGTGGTGGCCCAGCGGCGGCGCGGCGAGAGCAGCACGTAGGCCTCGGCGGGAAAGGCGGAGCCGAGGACGAAGAGAGCGGCAAATCCGAGGGAGAGAATCGTCTGTTTCTTCACGTCATTCTCCTTTCACGCGTCTCACTGCCGCTGCCGGTCGCGCTCGACCGGCGCGCCGGCGCGCGCGGCCTCGACCATCGCCGCGAACTCCGCGATCGTCAGGCTGTCGTCGATCGTGGCATTGGCCTGGAACCCATCCGGCCGCTCGAGGCGTCCGTCGCCCTGCTTGACCGGATCTTCAATCAGCACTTCCACGCCGGCGCGATCGCGCACCAGGTACTTACCCTGGTTGAACGCATGGATGCGGTACTCGGCGCCATTGTCCCAGCGCGACAGCATCAGCACGACCTGCTCGCCGCGCCGCAGCTCGGGGAAGCCGATCGCCTCCTGCGCGTAGCCGTCGACGATGCCGCCGGCCTCGCGCACCACCACCGTGTCCGGTCCGGTGGTCTCGCCGAAGTAGTGGCCCACGCGCACGGTGGCGTAGGTGAAGATCACCGAGCGGTCGGCGTTCCACGCACTCCAGGTGTTTTCAACGGTTCCGCGCACGATGAGCGCCGATTCGCGCGCGACCTGATCGAAGGGAAGTTTCACGAACTGCGAAGCGGAGAGCGGGAGGGCGAGAGCAACCAGTAGCAACCCGAGAGAGAGCAGTGTTCGACGATGCATCAAAGCCTCCTCCTTTTTTTGTGTTGCGGGGACGCCATAGATCAAGCGGCACGCCAGATTTCTGAAGGAGGGATGGAATTAGGAAGTGACTGATTAAAAGGGAGTTCGCCTCGTATGCTTTCGTCCGCCTGGTTACAAAAGCGGATCAACCATTGCGCACTCGTGCAACGGTTGACCCGCGTGCGGGTCACTTCCGCTCCCGACCCTCGTAACATGGAGCCGATGCGCCGTCTGCTGCTGATCCTGCTTCTCACGTCTTCCGCCTTCGCGGGAACGCTGAAAGAAAACGTCGTCACGCTGGCCGACGCGCGCGAGACCTACACGCTCTTTCTCCCGTCGTCCTACGATGCCGCGAAAAAGTATCCGCTGCTGCTGATCTTCGATCCGCGCGGACAGGCAACCGAGGCCGCGAAGGTGTTCGCGGACGGCGCGGAAGACTATGGATGGATTCTCATCAGCTCGACCGGCACGCGCAGCGACGAGTCGTGGGAGCCGACCGAGCGCGCCATCCGCGCGCTCTGGCCGGAGCGCACGCGCTACTCCGTCGATCCGCGCCGCGTCTACGCGACCGGTTTCTCCGGCACGGCGATGGCCGCCTGGCTCCTCGGCGTGCAAACTAGCGGACTCGCCGGCGTGATCGGGGTCGGCGGACGGCTCGTCGATGACCCGAGGCCGGAGCAGTTCTCGTTCGCGAACTACGGCATCTCCGGCGACACGGACTTCAACAACCGCGAGATGCGCGCGATCGACGCGATCCTGCGCCGCGAGGGCAAGGCGCATCGCTTCGCGTCATTCGCGGGTCCGCACAACTGGCCGCCGCCCGCGCTGGCGCGCGATGCAATCGCGTGGCTGGAGCTGATCGCGATGAAAGAGCAGCGCCGCCCGCGCGACGAGGCGCTGATCGCGAAGCTGTACGAGCGCGAGCTCGCGCAGGCGAAGACGTTCGTGCAGTACCGCGCGCTGCTCGAGACGTTCGACGGCCTCCGCAACGTCGACGACGTGCGCGCGACCGTCGCGCGGCTGGAGCGCGATCCCGCCGTGAAGCGCGAGCAGGAAGAGCAGGAGAAGTGGGACGCCTGGGAGGCGCGCTACACCAGCGAGACCCTCGGGCGCACCGCGCAGATCTTCGGCGCGCTGCGGCAGGACGAGCGCGCCGACGCGGCCGCGCGGCTCAAGCGCGAGTTCCGCATCGACGAGCTCAGGCGCCGCGCGGCGCGTCCCGGCGCGGAAGGGGAGGCGGGACGGCGCATGCTCGCGATGATCCGCGGGCAGATGGGTTTCTATCTGCTGCGCCAGTTCCGCGAGCGCGGCGAGAAGCGTTTCGAGGACGCGGTGCTGGCCGTGGCCGCTGAGATCCAACGCTGAGCGCTGCACGACCGTATCAGTGGCATGAGGCCCACGGTGTTGTTCGCGTTCTTTGCAACGGTCTGGCAGTTTGGAAACCTCTCCGTTCCGAGCGCCGGCCACACGGCTGTTCTTCAGAGTGACGGCCGCGTCGTCGTGATGGGAGGGACCGATACGCGCACGATCGAGTTGATCGATCTCCGCCGGCGATCGCGCTCCATCGACGCGATCGCCGACGCCACTCCGGTTCCGCTCGACAGCCATGCCGCGGCCATCCTCGACGACGGCCGGATTCTGCTGACCGGCGGCAGCTTCACCGGCGACCGTACGACGATGACCGGGACCTGGGGGAACCGGCGCGCCGACCTTTACGATCCGGGACGCGGCGAGGTGGTGCCGGCCGGGACGATGAACGATGCGCGGCAGAGCCATGAGGCCACGCGCCTCGCCGACGGCCGTGTGCTGATCACCGGCGGCGCCACGATCAGCAAGACCAGCTTCATCGTCCAGACCTTCGTCAGCGATCGCGCGGAGCTCTTCGACCCCGCGACCGGCGCGTTCCGTCCGGTCGGGCCGATGCGGTCGACGCGTTACGGTCACACCGCCACCTTGTTGCCGGATGGCCGCGTGCTCATCACCGGCGGCTCGGCATACCGCCCTTTTCCGCAATGGTCTGAGCCGCTGGCGTCGACGGAGATCTTCGATCCGCGAACCGAGACGTTCGAGCCGGGGCCGGACATGACGATGAAGCGCATCGGTCACACCGCGACGCTGCTCGATGACGGCCGCGTGGCGATCGCCGGTGGACGCGCATGGCCCACCGCTCCCGCGACCGGCTCCACGGAGATTTTCGATTTCAGGACGAACGCGTTGACGCAGGGTCCCGACATCGGCGCGAGAGCCGGCCATACGGCGACGCGCTTGCCGAGCGGGCGCGTTTTGTTCTTCGGCGGAGCGGACGATGCGGTACTTTACGACTTTCGCACCGGCGCGCTCGTCGAGCGCACGCCGCTGGCGATCGCGCGAGCGCATCACGCCGCGACGCTCCTTTCCGACGGCACGGTGCTCATCACCGGCGGCGTGCTGGACTCGACCAGACTGCGGGACATCCTCGTTTACGGTCCGACGACGCCGCGCCGGCGCTCGGTGCGCTGACCCTCTCTGGACTGCGGCGGCAAGGCCGCCGCTTTGAAAGCGGCGACTGGCGTCGCCGCACTCCAGATCTGGCCTCGCGTTCGCAGTGTTATTTGAGCGTGATGATCGCCCTCGTACTGGCAGCAATGCTCAGCACTGACATCGAAGGACTACCGACCGAGGCGCCGCGCAGCGGGACCGTGATCACGGTCGACCTGTCGACGAATCAGGCCTACCTGTTTCGCGACGGGGAGCTGATCCGTAAGTCGAAAGCGGCGACCGGTTCGGAGAAGATTCTCAAGCAGGGCCGCCGCGTGTGGTGGTTCCGCACGCCGCGCGGACGCCACACCGTCGTCGGCAAGGTCAAGGATCCCGTCTGGACGAAGCCCGACTGGGCTTTCATCGAGGAAGGGAAAAAGGTCCCGCCCGAAGACTCGCCGCTGCGCAAGGAGAAGGGGAAGCTCGGCAAGTACGCGCTCGACCTCGGCGAGCGCGTGATGATTCACGGCACCAACGAGCCGGCGTCGATCGGCAAGAAGGTCACCCACGGCTGCATCCGCCTCCCGCACGACATGCTGTCGCTGCTGTGGAAAGAGGCGGAGGTCGGGACCTCGGTGTTCATCTTCGAGAGCGATCCGTCGGTGGCGATGGGGAAGGGACTCAACGATCTGGAAATGACGCGGTGATTGGTCCCCCGGTCGCCCGGTTACCCGGTCTCCCGGCAAACCACCGGGCAACCGGGTGACTGGGCAACCGGGCAACCTACTTTCCTTTGAGTTTCGCCCTCTCCCGATCCTCCCGATCCTTCATCAGCACGGACGCGATCAGGTACACGGCGGCGGCCGCGGCGATCAGGTAGCCGGCCACGGCCAGGCCCGGATAGCCGACGATCGTGAACCGGCTCGGGACGCGCATCATCATCGCCGACGAGATCAGCAGCGCGGCGATGACGATGCCGATGGTGATGCGGTTGGCGATCTTGTGGATGCCGCCGAGGAACTCCTCGGCCTGCGTGAGCTTGATGCCGAACGTCAGCCGTCCGGCGGCGGTCTGGTCGACGATCTCGCGCGCGCGGTGCGGCAGGTCGAGCACGAACTGATTCAGATCGAGCAGCGCGGGATAGAAGTTGCGCGGATTGAACTTCTGCCTGAGCTTCAGGGTCATCAACTGCTCGGCGTAGTCGCGGATCACGCGATGCGGGTCGTAGTCGGGATGGAGCTTCTTGGTGATCGCGTCGAGATGCAGCAGCGTCTTGGCCATCATCGTCAGCTCCGCGGGCGCCGCGAGCTCGTTGTTGTTGGCGATGGCGATGACGTTGAAGATCAGCTGGCCGGTGTTGACGTCGCTAGCGTTCGCGTCGTGCACCGCGGCGACGATGGTCGAGATGTCGTGCGTGAATTTCACCGGGTCGAATTTCTCGCGCACCTCGGACATCCGCACGCACGCATCGGCCACCTCGGCGCCGCGGTTCGACGAGATCGCCAGCAGCAGCTTGATGACCTCGTCCTGGAACTCCTGGCTGATGCGCGCGACCATGCCGAAGTCGAGCAGCACGATCTCGGGCTGCCCTTCGTCGTTGTCGCGGATGAAGACGTTGCCGGGATGCGGATCGCTGTGCCAGATGCCGTCGACGCAGATCTGCTTGAGATACGCGCGCGTGAGGACGTCGGCCAGCTCGGCGTAGTCGCCCTCGACGAGCATCAGCGGCGTGAGCTTGGAGACCTTGCGTCCCTTGACCAGCTCGGTCGTCAGCACGCGCGCCGAGGTGAAGTCGTGCACGACCCTGGGGATGGAGATCTGCGGAAACTGCGCGAGGTTCTCGCGCAGCGTCTCGGTGTTGCGCGCCTCCTGCAGGTAATTCAGCTCGCTGAACATGGCCAGCTTGGCCTGCTCGATCGCGCCGACGAGATTCATCTTGCGGCCGATCTCGGTGTGCTTCTCGAGCTCCTCGGCGATGTCGCCGAAGATCTCGAGATCGCGATGCACCTGGGCGGAGACGTCGGGGCGCTGCACTTTGACGACGACTTCGCGGCCGTCCCGCAGGGTGGCGCGATGGGCCTGCCCGAGGGAGGCGGCGGCGAGGGGAGTTGACTCGAAGTTCTCGAACGCCTTGGAGATGCGCACGCCCAGTTCTTCCTCGACGATGCGCTCGACGTCGGCGAAGGAGAACGGATCCATGTTGTCCTGCAGCGACTCCAGCGCGACGATGTACTCCTGCGGCACCATGTCCGGACGCGTGGAGAGGAGCTGGCCGAATTTCACGTAGGTCGGCCCCATCCGCTGCAGCGCGGCGGCGAACGCTTCCGCGCGCGCCTTCACGTCGGGCTCGATCTCGCCGGTGGTGGCCTCGGGGGCGAAGAGGTCTTCCGCCGAGATGTTGAGCTTGAAGTCCTTGCGTCCGTAGCGGGTGAAAAGCAGGAGCAGATCGCGGTAGGCGCCGATGTGGCGGGTCTTGAGCATTGGAGGCAGACTGTGCAAGCCGCCCGCCCAACCGGTTCCTATGCTACGATTCGCTATTCTTCAGTACCTCCTCAAGGAGCACAGCAACACATGACCAACTACCGCACCCTCTTTACCTCGGAGTCTGTCACCGAGGGGCACCCTGACAAGATCGCGGACCAGATCTCGGACGCGATCCTCGACGCCGTTCTGGCCGAAGATCCGCTGGGCCGCGTCGCCTGCGAGACGCTCGTCACCACCGGCCTCGCGATGATCTCGGGTGAGATCACCACCAAGACCTACGTCGACTTCCCGTCGATCGTGCGCAACACGATCCGCGAGATCGGCTACACGCGCGCGAAGTACGGCTTCGACAGCGAGACCTGCGCGGTCATCTCCTCGATCGATCCGCAGTCGCCCGACATCGCCCAGGGCGTCGACACCGGCGGCGCCGGCGATCAGGGGCTGATGTTCGGCTTCGCCGTCCGCGAGACGCCGGAGCTGATGCCGCTGCCGATCACGCTCGCGCACAAGCTCGTGCGCCGGCTGACCGACATCCGCAAGTCGGGCGACGTCGACTTCCTCCGCCCCGACGGCAAGTCGCAGGTGACGATCGAGTACGAGGGCAAGCGTCCCGTGCGCGCCAGCGCGATCGTCATCTCCACGCAGCACTCCCCGAACGTCAGCAACCGCGATCTGCACGACGCCATCCTCGAGAAGGTGATCAAGAGCGTCGTGCCGGGCGAGCTGATCGACGACCGCACGGTCTTCCACATCAATCCCACCGGCCGCTTCGTCATCGGCGGACCGCAGGGCGACACCGGCCTGACCGGACGCAAGATCATCGTCGACACGTACGGCGGACGCGGACGCCACGGCGGCGGCGCGTTCTCCGGAAAAGATCCCACGAAGGTCGACCGCTCTGCGTGCTACATGGCGCGCTACATCGCCAAGAACCTCGTCGCCGCCGGCATCGCCGACGAAGTCGAGGTGCAGCTCGCGTATGCGATCGGCGTCGCCGACCCGGTGTCGATCTACGTCGACACGTTCGGCACCGGCAGGATCGAGCAGTCGAAGCTGGTCGATCTCGTGCGCGAGCACTTCCAGATGACGCCGCGCGGCATCATGGAGTCGCTGCAGCTGCGCCGCCCGATCTTCAAGAAGACCGCGGCCTACGGCCACTTCGGGCGCACCGAGCCGGAGTTCAGCTGGGAGCGCACCGACAAGGCCGAGGCCCTGCGCGCCGCCGCCGGCGTCGACGCGGTCGCCACCGTTTAATCTCTATTCGAACATCGGCATCGCCGCGTTCTCGGGGGACTCCAGGTCCACGATGAGCGCGGCGATGCCCAGCTCACCTTTCCAGAGCGCATGCGCGCGCTGCGTGGTTTTTCGCGCGGCGCCCGCGGCGTGATTCGCGAGGTGACGCGCGCGCGCCAGCCACTCGCGATCGCCGGTGTGCTTGTAGAGGTTGAGCAGCGCGTATGCGCGGCCGGCCGATCCGCAGCAGAGATCGGCGTGATGCAGCGGCTCTTCCCACGCGTTCCACGCCGCTTCTTCCGCGAGCGCGAGCCAGCGCTCTTCGTGCAGCGCGTCGTACGCGGCGGTCCATGTGAACACGTGGCCCGCGGCGCCGTTGCACCAGCCGGGCATCATGTCGTGCAGTCCGCCGCCGAGCTGGCGGGGCCACCACGCGCCGCGTCCGCGCGCGACGCGTAGCTCCGCGAGCTCTTCCAGACGCGCAACGAGCATCTCCGGCAATGGGTTTTTTGATGCGAGCGACCAGCGCAGCGTCGCGTAGAGATACCCGCTCCAGCCGTGAGCGATGCCGAGGTAGGTGTCGCGCGGCTGCTCGCGCAGCGGCGGCTTCGTGTCGAGGCGTTGCCACAAGTCATTGGCGATCGCGTTGCCGAGGTCGTGGACTTCGTCGCCGAGCTCGCGCAGGAGCGCGGCGGCGAGGAGCGTGCCGCTGCGGCCGAGCGTGAGATCGAGCGAGTCGCAGGGCAGCTGCACGGTCTCGAGGAACGCCTGCGTCGCGGCGCCCTGCGAGAACCGGTCGCTGCGCGCGTGCGCCAGCATCGCCGAGGCCGCGTGCAGTCCCGTGGGGGAGTGATACGGCGAGACGTCGCCGAGCATCGCGTGCGGCATGTTGTCGTCTTCGTCGTACCAGCCGTCCGGCGACTGCAGGTGAGTCGCCGCGCGCGCCCGCCATACGTCGGCGAGCGCGAGGAGCCTCGGATCGTTGCGCACGATGGCGACGCGCAGCAGGCCGAAGGCCGCGCCGGCGGCGCCATAGTTGATCGAGGCGTGCGGCTTCGGATAACCGCCCGCGAACTGCTCGCCGCCGCGCGACAGCGTTTCGATCTCCTCCTCGACGAGCTCGCGCGCGGTGCCGGTGAGCGCCTCGTCAGCGAGGTGCGCGTTCCGGAGCGCATCGGCGAGCTCGCGCATCGACGCGAAGCGCTTCGCCGGATCCTTCTCGAGCGCGCGAAAGAGGATCGCCTCGACTTCGGGCCACGGCGGAATGCCGCGCGACGCGAACGGCATCGGCGGCTCGTCGACGATCTGCCGCATCATCTCCTCGCGCTCCAGGCGGAAATCGACGTAGTGCGAGCCGGTGATCAGTTGATAGAGCAGCGCGCCGACGGCGTACTGCTCGCCCGCGAAGGAAGCGGGAGCTTGCTGCGCCAGGCACTCCGGCTCGAAGAACGCGTACATCCCGCCGCGCGGCATCCGCGACGGGCGGCCTTCAATGCGCGAGAGTCCGAAGTCGATGAGCCGCACGGTGCGCGACGCGCCGACGATGATGTTGCGGGGATGGACGTCCGCGTGCACGACGCCGCGCTCGTGCAATTGCGCGTAGACGCCGGCCACGGAGGTGCAGAGCGCGAGCATCGCCGCGCGGTCGTGGCGTCCGAATGACGACGCGACGTTGGCGTCGTTGCCTTCGCACCATTCGATGACGAGATAGCCGCGTCCCTCGTATGCGCCGGCGTCGAGGAGGCGGGGGGCGATGGTGCCGTCGAGGTACTGGAGGATCTCGATCTCGTTGGTCAAAAGCGGCGGCGTTGCCGCCGCGGTCCATAGCTTCATGGCGCCTTCGACGCCGTTGCGGCGGACGCGGTAGATCGCGCTTTCGTCCATCGCGTGCACGCAGCGGACGATTTCCCATCCCGCGGCGAAGGTGCCGTTGGCGAGCGCGCGCTGTTCTTCGGTTCCGAGCGGCACCAGCACCTGGCTGCGCAGGAATCCGTCGAGATGCGGCAGCAGCTCTTCGAGCCAGGGACCGGGCTCCTTCGCCAGCTCGCGGCTGTTGCGGATGACCGCTTCGACGATCGTGGTCGGCCGGCGGAAGAGCTGCAGCAGCGCGGCGGTCTCGCCGTCGACGATCTGCGACGGCATGCGTCCGTGCAGGCGCGAGACGGTGTAGTCGCCTTCGTCGTATTCGATTTTCGCGCGCACCTCGGGCGCGAGCTCGGTGACCGGCACGAGCACGACGTCGCTGCGCAGTACCAGCGGATCGCTGACGTTCATGCCACCGATCTCCAGAGCGTGTCCATCGGCGTCCAGCTGTCGACGTCGACGCCGTGGCGCCGCACGCGCTCGACCGCGAATCGCCACGGCTCGACCGACGGACGCGTCGCGCCCTTCGCCATCGCCAGCGCGCCCGCGAGCGACTTCGCGATCCACAGCCGCCAGCTCTCGCGATCGAGCCAGCTGAGCGGACGTTGGGAGTCGGGCGGATCGATGCCCCAGGAGAGGAGGCCGTCTGATAGCGGTTGCTCGGTTGCTCGGTTGCTCGGTTGCTCGGTCCCGCCCTCCCGAGGAACCGAGGAACCGAGGAACCCTGCAGTGAACGGCACGCCGTGCGCGGGACATCCTTTCAATTCGATTGCTAGCGCGCGCGCCGCGCTGCCGAGGTCTTCCCGCGTCCGGAAGTACGCCACCAGCTTGTCGGGACGCAGCAGGCCCGCGGCGTCGTGGCCGATCTTCATCTGCGAGCCGGGAAGGTTGGCGAGCACGCGCACCAGCGCGCCGAAGGCGTCGCCGAGGTGTTCGGGGTGCGGGCTCACGTAGAGCTTCCACGTCATGGCGTGCTGGGTGCTGAGTGCCGGGTGCCGGGTGCGGGATTGCCAGGAGATCCAACTATTGCCGGGATCGGGGGGCGTGCGGACCCAGTGGCAGTCGAGCAGCGCCGCCGTCGCACCGCGTACGGCGCCGATGTGCGCGAGCACGGCGTCGCGGTCGGGAAAGCGCGCGATCCATGCGCGCGTGCGCGGCATGCGGTTGTACGTGTAGAGCGCGCTGGTGAGCTCGGCGGCGTCGCGCGTGGGCAGATCGCCGGCGTACTGCAGCGCTTCGCGCGAGAGCATGCCGATGTGGCCGTGGTCGACCGGAGCGGGAAGCTCCGAGGCGACGATGCGAAAGGCGTCGGCGCCGGAGCAGAACGCGCCGCCGATCTCGATCTCCAGCACGCCGTCGAGCACGAGATCGACGATGTCGTCGCGATACGACGCGTCGTCGAGCAGCGACGCGTCGAGACGCGCGGGCGCGGCGAGCGATCGGAAGAGACCCGCCGTCTGCGAGCCGACGGACTTGATGTTCGCCGAACCCGCCGCGCGAGGCACGAGCAATCCGTAGAAATCGGCGTCGCGCTGCAGCTCGCGGAACGCGTGCTGTTGTTCCGCGGGCAGTTCGTCGAGCCGTTTCAGGTCGAGCGCGGGGCTCGACCTGAAACGTGAGGCCATCCAGGTCTGCATTATTTCTTCTTCAGTTTCGCGCGCGCGCCTTTCAGCTTCGCGAGCTCCGCGTTGAGCTCTTTCTCGCGCGCGTCGATCTCCTCGGCGGTCTGCGGTCCGAGCTGCTTCTCCACTTCGTCGAGCTGCGCGAGCTGCGCCTGCAGCTGCTGGCGGAGCTGATCGATGCTCTGCTGCGTCAGTCCGCCGCCGCCGGCGGGACGTCCCCACGGATCGCCCCACGAGCCGCCGCACGGGGTCTGCCACGTGCCGCCGCATGGCGTCCAGGGGTTGTGCGTCTGGAACCGGCAGGCCGGTCCGATCGGAGAAGTCCCGCAGATGCTGAAGGCCACGTGCGTGCAGTCGGTGCAGAACTGCGGCGAAGTTCCGCAGATGCTGAATGGCACCATCGTGCAGTCCGTGCACGGGCGCGGTCCCGGAGTGGTGCCGCAGATGCTGAACGGCACCATCGTGCAGTCGCTGCAGCCGGCGCCGGGCCGCGGCATGATCGTCAACCGCGCCATCTCGTTGGTGCAGCTCGAACAGGCGTTGGAGTCGTCGGTACAGCGGCCGACACCACCTTTTTCAGGGACGACCGTGACACCGAGGTCTTTGACTTTGGGCATAGTCCCTCCTTCTTCGGCCTCCAGGGCTCAATAGGAGGAGTGACGGAGGGAAGGGGATCCCTACCCTGAATTGGTTGCTGGGTTGCTGAGTTACTAGGTTGCTGGGCTGGCAAAACCACCCTGCCTTTAGCAACCCAGCAACTTAGCAACTCAGCAACCCTTACTAGATCGGCTCGAGCGCCGCCCGCAACCTCAAAATGTCCTCAATAATCGCTCTCGCTGCCTCCGGCCGCAGCTGCGTAGTACGGTCGGAGAGGGCGGCGGGCGGGTTGTCGTGGATCTCCATGAAGAAGCCGTCGGCGCCGGCGGCGGCGGCGGCGCGGGCGAGGGGGCGCGCGAACTCCGGGGTGCCGCCGGTCTGCTTTCCTTCGCCGCCCGGCTTCTGCATCGAGTGAGTGATGTCGTAGACCACCGGCGCGCCGAAGCCGCGCACGATCGGGAACGCGCGCATGTCGACGACCAGGTTCTGGTAGCCGAACGAGCTCCCGCGCTCGGTGATGAACACCTTCTCGTTCCCGACCTCCGCCCCCTTCTCGAGGATGTTCTTCGTCTCCTCGGGTGAGAGGAACTGCCCCTTCTTCACGCCGACCGCCTTTCCCGTGCGCGCCGCCGCGGCCACGAGATCGGTCTGGCGGCAGAGGAACGCCGGGATCTGCAGGATGTCGAGCACTTCCGCCGCGGGCGCCGCCTGCCACGGCTCGTGGATGTCGGAGAGCAGCGGCAGCCCCGTCTCTTCCCGCACCGCGCGCAGATGCTCGAGCCCTTCTTCCAGTCCCGGCCCGCGAAACGATTCGATCGACGAGCGGTTGGCCTTGTCGAACGACGACTTGAAGACGAGCTGAATCCCGAGCTCGTCGCGCATCTTCACCAGCATCCGCGCCATCTTCAGCACATGCTCGCGCGACTCGATCACGCACGGCCCGGCGATGAAGAGGGGAGGATGGTCGCCGCCGAACCGGACGTCGGGCGTGATCTCAATGGTGCGCGTCATGCGGCACGGATCTTATAGGATTGATCCATGAAGAAGATCGTCGCCCTCCTCACCATCCTCTTCGCGACCTGCGCCTTCGCGGACGACCTCGCGGACATCAAAGCCGAAGTCGTGAAACGACACGACGAGGCGGTCAAGCGGCTGGTCGACTGGATCGCGCTGCCGTCGATTGCGGCCGAGAACCTGAACTATCCCGCGGGCGCGGAGCACATGGCCAACCTCGCGCGCGACGCGGGCTTCCAGACGGTGACCGTCATCAACACCGACGGCAAGCCCGGCGTCTTCGCGATGCTCGACGCGGGTGCGGCGAAGACGGTCGGGCTCTACTTCATGTACGACGTGAAGCAGTTCGATCCGGCGGAGTGGACGTCGCCGCCGCTGGAGTCGCGGATCGTCGACAAGCCGAACGTCGGCAAGGTGCTGGTCGGGCGTGGGGCGGTGAATCAGAAGGGTCCCGAGGCGGCGTTTCTGGCGGCGCTGCACGCGATTCGCGGCGCCGGCAAGAAGATGCCGGTGAACCTGGTGATGGTCGCGGAGGGGGAGGAGGAGATCGGCTCGCCGCACATCGGCCAGCTGGTCCATCGTCCCGAGGTCGAGGCGGCGCTCCGGAAAACCACCGGCGTGTTCATGCCGTCCGCGGCGCAGGATCTCGACGGCGTCGTCACGGTGAGCCTGGGCGCGAAGGGCGTCGTGGAGCTCGAGCTCGTGTCGAGCGGCGAGAAGTGGGGACGCGGGCCGGGGAAGGACATCCATTCGTCGCTCAAGGCGATGATCGACAGCCCGGCGTGGCACCTGGTGAAGGCGCTCGACACGCTGGTCTCCGCCGACGGCAACACCATCACCATCGAGAACTATCCGAAGCCGCGCCCGCTCAGCGCGGAAGAGAGGGCGATGATCGCCGAGTCGGTGAAGCTGCGGAGCGAAGCGCAGGCGATGAAGGCGTACAGCGTGCAGCACTGGATCGACGATCAACCGTGGCAGCAGGCCAACGAGCGGCTCGAGTCGCAGCCGACGGTCAACATCGAGGGCCTCGTCGGCGGCTACACGGGACCGGGCGGCAAGACGATCCTGGCCCATCGCGCGGTGGCGAAGATCGACATGCGCCTCGTGCCCGACATGAAGTTCGCGGACGCGGTGGCCGCGCTCAAGGCGCATCTCGCGAAGCGCGGTTTCGGCGATATCGAGGTGAACGTCACCGGCGGGTACGATCCGACGAGTACGGTCGCGAGCGCGCCGCTGATCCAGGCGCAGGTGTCTGTGCTCAAGCGCGCGGGGATCGATCCCGTGCTCTGGCCGCGCAACGCCGGCTCGTATCCCGGCTACGTCTTCACCGGCGCTCCGCTGGGACTCGCCTCCGGCCACTTCGGCCTCGGGCACGGCAGCGGCGCGCACGCGCCGGACGAGTATTACCTCATCGAGTCGTCGAATCCGAAGGTGCAGGGCTTCGACGGCGCGGTGATGTCGTTCGTCGAGTATCTGTATGAATTGGGAAAGTGAACGGAGCTTAAGCGTCAGGTCGCGGAACGAAAGCGTCAGTTCCCGGATCGAAAGCGTTTGATCGCGGATCGAAAGCGTTTGATCGCGGAACGATAGCGTTTGATCGTGGATCGAAAGCGTTTGATCGCGGAACGAAAGCGTCAGTTCCCGGATCGAAAGCGTCTGTTCGCGGAGCAGAACCGTCAGTTCGCGGAGCAGAACCGTCAGTTCGCGGAGCCTTAGACCGCCTTAGACGCGCTACGGCAGCTCTTTGAGCCAGCGGATCGCCTGAGGGACGCCCTCCTCGATCATCGAGTCGTGATGATCGCCGTGCGTGCCGCGTACGAAGGTCACGTGCGGATTCGTCTTCTGCAACGCCGCGACGAACGCCTCCGACTCGGCGATGGCGATCACGCTGTCATCCTCGGCGTGGAACACGAACGTCGGGCAACGCAGCTTCCCGATCTGCTCGACGGGAGAGGTCTCCTTCAGAAACTCCCGAAAACCGGCGAGATTGGATTCGAGATAGCGGCCGGCGTCGGCCGCGTTCTGCTGCACGCGGCGCTCGGTATCGGTGACCGGAGCATAGGCAACGCACGCAGCAATGCGCGGATCGCTTTCCGCGAGAAGCAGCGACATCCGGCCGGCGGAGCTGTGGCCGGCGCTGTAGAGCCGCTTCGGATCGACGGCCGGAACCATCCTCAGGACATAGTCGATCGCGTGACGCGCATTGAGCATCCCGGCTCCGGCATTCTTGAACGCCGTCGCGGCAGCCGCGACCTGCTCGTACGTCACGTCGTCGGGATTCGCGAGCTCGCCATCGGCGTCGTAGGCGACCACGGCGAAGCCCGCGTGAACGTATGGCAGATGCTCGGGGTGTTTCTGCGTGTCGAGGTCCGTGCCGAATCCGTTTCCGATGATCGGCGGGACGCCCGCCGGTGCGATGAAGACGGCGGGGATCGGCGTTGCCGGCAGCTTCTCCGGAAGATAGATCCAGATCCGGCCCGCATTCTCACCATGTGCCAGCGAGACCTGATGGACGACGACTCCCCGTTCGACGCGCCTCGCGGCGCCGAGGGGAGGAAACGTCTCGAGAGGCGCATATTGCGCGGCGCTCTCGTGACGCTCGCCATGGCAGCCTGCCAGAACACACAGCGCGGCGGAGATCAGCAGTAAGCGTTTCATGCGGTCTCGCGGAAAGTGTATCCGCACTCTGTGCTACGATCCGGGGAAGTTATTTGTGCGGAGGAAGTGGATGAACCGGCTCCTGGTTCTCTCCGGCGTTCTTCTCCTGGCAGTCTCCCTCGAGGCCGCCCCGCGGCGGCGGTCGGTCGCCCATCCCTCGGTGCCGAAACAGGTTACGGCGTGGACTCTCGAGATCATGACCGCGGGCGGGATCGCGCCGTCGATCCGCACCGGCGTTGTTCTTCAATCGACAGGCGCCGCGGCGCTCGTGAATGACGCCGGGCTGCCTGTTTGTGCGGCGGCGATGAAACCCGCGGACCTGGAGTCGCTCGGCAATGTGGTTGCGAACGCGCAGCCGGAATCGTGGGAGCGCTCGTACGGCGAGGACGGCTGCTGCGATCTGATTCGCACGTCGGTGAAGCTCACGCGCACCCTGCTGGGCGAGCAGCCGGTGGCATTCGAGACGGTCTGGTTCGACGGCCACGGTCCACTGCCGGCCGGGCTGACCGCGCTCTATGAGGCCGCGCACGGCCACGACAGCCTGCGAGCCCGTTTCGATCCATCCTGCTTCGGCAATACCCTCCCGGACAGCTGGTCGCTCGAGCTCACCAATGAAGGCGGCGTGGCCTATCGCCACCACCGCATCGAAGTCGACTCATTCGGCAACGTGGCCGTCCAGCCGAACCTCCGCGACCCCGAGTGCCGCTCCACGATCGACGCCGGCGACACGCAGTCGCTCGGCGCTCTCGTGAAGAACGCCAATGCCGCTGCCTGGGCGCCGTCGTACGTGCGGCCGGAGAATCCGGACGGCTGCTGCGACCAGATCCACACGACCGTGCGCCTGACGCGCAACGAGGCCGGCCACGCCGTGACCTACGTGACGCACTGGTATTCCGATCACCCGACGCTGCCGGCCGATCTCGAAACGCTCGGCGAGCGGCTCACGCCGCTGTTCCAGCGATTCGGTCCGGCCTGCGGGCCGATCTTCTAGCCGGCGAAGCCGCTCATGCGCTCCTCCGGTTCCTGCCGCAGCTCAGACCTGCTCCGTCACCGCTGCCGGCGCCTGCACCATCGTGGTCTTGTTCGCGCTCTTGAAGCCGCGGGCGGCGGCGATGAAGGAGCGGAACAGGGGGTGGGGGGCGGTGGGGCGGGACTTGTACTCGGGGTGGAACTGGCAGCCGACGAACCAGGGGTGGCCCTGGAGCTCGATGATCTCGACGAACTTGCCGTCGGGTGACGCGCCGGTGACGTGGAAGCCGCGCTCTTCGAGCTGCGGGACGTATTCGGGGTTCACTTCATAGCGGTGGCGGTGGCGTTCCTCGACGAGGTCGAGGCCGTAGGCCGCGCGCGCATGCGAGCCTTCCTTCAGCTCGCAGGGATACTTGCCGAGGCGCATCGTGCCGCCGAGGGCGTCGACGCCGATCAGGTCGCGCAGCTTGAAGATGACCTTGTAGAGCGCCTCGTCGTCGAACTCGGTCGAGTTCGCGCCGACCATGCCGCAGACGTCGCGCGCGAACTCGATCGTCGCGCACTGCATGCCGAGGCAGATCCCGAAGAACGGCACGCGCCGCTCGCGCGCGTAGCGGATCGCGCGCAGCTTCCCTTCCACGCCGCGCGAGCCGAAGCCGGGACCGACCAGGATGCCGTCCACGCTTCCGAGTTCGCCGTGATAGCCCTCTTCCTCCAGCGACTCCGAGTCGATGTAGACGATGCGCACCTTCACGCCGTTGGCGATGCCGCCGTGGGTGAGGGCCTCGTTGAGCGACTTGTACGAATCGCCGAAGTCGACGTACTTGCCGACGAAGCCGATGCGCACCTCGTCTTCCGGATGGCGCATCTTGCGCACGATCTCTTCCCACTTCGTCAGCGAGCCGATCTCCTCGTGCGGCAGGTGGAGCTTGTCGAGCAGGATCTCGTCGAGCCCCTCGCGCGCGAACGCGAGCGGCACCTGGTAGATGTAGTCGACGTCGTACGCCGGGATCACCGACTCTTCCTCGACGTTGCAGAAGAGCGCGATCTTGTTCTTCATCTCCTCGGGGATGGTCCGCTCCGAGCGGCAGAGGAGGATGTCCGGCTGGATGCCGATCTCGCGCAGCTTCTGCACCGAGTGCTGCGTCGGCTTGGTCTTCAGTTCCTCCGAGGCCTTGATGTACGGCACGAGCGTGACGTGTACGTTGAGGGCGTTGCCGCGTCCCGCCTCCTGGCGGAACTGGCGGATTGCCTCGAGGAACGGCAGCGACTCGATGTCGCCGACCGTGCCGCCGATCTCGACGATGACCACGTCGACGCCTTCGCTGACGTCGCGGATGCACTTCTTGATCTCGTCGGTGATGTGCGGGATGACCTGCACGGTCTTGCCGAGGTAGTCGCCGCGCCGCTCCTTCTCGATGACTTTCAGGTAGATGCGGCCGGTGGTGTAGTTGTTCTTGCGCGTGGCGCGCATGGAGGTGAAGCGCTCGTAGTGGCCGAGGTCGAGGTCGGTCTCGGCGCCGTCGTCGGTAACGAAGACTTCGCCGTGCTGGAAGGGCGACATCGTTCCGGGATCGACGTTGATGTAGGGATCGAATTTCTGGATGGTGATCTTGAAGCCGCGCGCCTCGAGCAGGGCGCCGATCGAGGCCGCCGCGATGCCCTTGCCGAGGCCCGATACGACGCCGCCGGTGATGAAGATGTATTTCGTGCTCATGTGCGCGCCTCCTGATGGTTTGGTTGCAAGAAGTGGAGCGGCGGGCTCTTAGCCCGCCGAAGCGCTCCCCGGCGGGCTGAGAGCCCGCCGCTCCACTTCTTTTTTGGGGGGAGTGAGTTTGGATACGTCGAGTGTGATTCGTAGCTAGTGAGCACTCGGCTCACTCGCATCCTCCGATATCACGCATGCAGTCTCGCAAGTTCGCTCTCGACGCGCGCCACGTCCTCGGGGCGGTCGACCCCCAGATGCGGCCTCGTTGTTTTTAACACGGCAATTTTAAGGCCGCCTTGCAGTGCCCGCAACTGTTCGAGTGATTCTGCCTGTTCCAGAGAGGACGGCGGGAGGGCCACGAAGCGCTCGAGCACGCTCCGGCGGTAGGCGTAGACGCCGATGTGCCGCAGCGCGGTCTCGCGCGAGCCGATCGCGGCGCGCGAGAAATAGAGCGCGTTGCCGACGACGTCGAGCACCACCTTGACCACGTCGCGCGCGTGAAACTCGTCGTCGGTCTCGAGCGGCGAGCCGAGCGTGGCCATGCCGCTGATGGACGTCTCGATGCGGTGGATCAGCGCGTCGACGGAGGCGATGTCGATCAGCGGCTCGTCGCCCTGCACGTTCACGACGATGTCGAACGGCGCGCCTTCGAGCGTCTCGATGATCGGCAGCGCCGCGGCGATGCGGTCGGTGCCGCTCTGATGGTCGCCCTCCGGCTTCACCGCCCTGCCGCCGAACTCGGCGACGTGTCCGAAGATGCGGTCGTCGTCGGTGGCGACGTAGACGGCCTGCGCGCGCTGTGACTTCGAGGCGCGCTCGTAGACGCGCTGGATCAGCGAGACGCCGGCGATGAGCGCGAGCGGTTTCCCGGGAAAGCGCGTGGATGCGTATCGCGCCGGAATTACAATCACCGCCCGCATGACCGCCGGCGATTCTATCAGTGCACGAGACCGCGACCTGATGAAGCGCCTGACCATCGTCCTGCTCTTCGTGTTCCTGCTCACGGCGGCGCTCTCGCAGCTCAATCGCATCTACTCGCAGAAGTTCCTGGCCACGACCGGCGGCGCGCAGTGGATCTGGGCGCAGCACCGGATGAGCGATGACTGGCCGGTGGCGTTCTTCGCGGCGCGCGACTTCGAGCTGCCCGCCAAGCGCTACTACACGCGGCTGCGCATCGCCGCCGATCCGGAGTACGAGCTGTTCATCAACGGCCGCGAGATCGCCGGGCGGCAGTCGGGCGTGCAGCCGGAGCTCGACCTGTTCGACATCTCCGAGCTCGTGCACACCGGCCGCAATCGCATCGTCGTGGCCATCCGCTCGCCGCGCGGCGTCGGCGGCCTCCTGGCGTCGATCGACATCGCGCCGGAGACCGAGAACTGGATCGTGAGCGACGGGTCGTGGACAATCTACAGGCGGTGGAGTCCCGAACTGCTGTTGCACGACGTCGCAGGGTTGCCGTCGGAGCGCCCGCATCTCGTCGGTCCGCCGCCGATCGGACGCTGGAACTATCTGACCGTCGTCCGCCGGGAGCTCGCGCCGCCGCCGGAGAAGGTCATCGCGCCGCGCGCCTCGTTTGCGATGGTCGGGTATGTGCCGGCGATCCGCACGCAGAGCGGCATCGCCCTCGCGGTCGCCGATCGCGTGCGCGCGACGGTGTTCGACTTCGGCTTCACGCGCGGCCGCGTGCGCATCACCCGCGAGCACGCTTACGGCGCGAGCAAGGTCATCAACATCCGCTTCGCCAACATCCGCGACGAGCTCGCCCCCGTCGAGTCGAACCTGCGCCATGTCGTATTCGTGCCGGGGGAGACCGCGGTCACCACGACCGAGGTGCACAGCTTCCGCTACGTGATGGTGTTCGCGCGCGGCGCGCGCGCTGAAGTGGTGCAGTAGGAGGGAAGACGATGGCGGTCATGAAACGGAACGCCCGGATCGCCGCGGCAATCGTGCTGATGGCGATAGTCGCCTCGCACGTCGGCGCGCAACAGGCCGAGCTCGAACGGCTCCGCAAGGAGCTCATCGACACCGAGATCGCCCTGGAGAAGTTCCGCTACAGGATTCCTCCGTGCGGCGGCCCGTCCGATCTCGCGGAGTCCGCGGCCAATCACGCGAAGGTGGAAGCGGTCGACGGATCGGAGCCGGTGGCCGGAGCTCCGCTGCGGCTGCGGCGGCTGGACATCAGCGGGCGCAGCGCGTTCGCGGATGCGCACCAGTTGCTGCACCGGATCGCGATGCAGAGCGAGTATCGGACGCTCGACGTCGAGTCGCTGAATGTGACCGCTGAAGACGGCGAAAACGTGCGCTTCTGGGCGCGGATCGCCGAGGTCTGCTGGTCGGATGAAGCGCCTCCGGCGGCGACGACGCCTATGCCGCGAACACCGGAAGCGATGTACCGCCGCAAGCTCGACGAGCTGAAGGCGACGATGAGCGCCGTGACGCAGCTCGACGAGCGGATGCGGCCGCTGCGCGTCGTCGACTGGCTCGGGGAGCTCGACGCGCAGTGGGGCGATCACGCCGTCCTCCTCGGCGAGCTTCACTACGCCGCCCCGCAACTGACGGTGAAGGGCATCGCCCTCGGCAGCGCGGCGAGAAAAGCAATCGAGCACACGGCCGAGGTGAAGTGGGCGGCGGCAGGCGATTGCCGCGCCTTTACCGCCACCGCGCGCGTCCCGGCGCGCGATTTCGAAGAGCATCACCTCGCCGGGAGGGTTCCCTTCGACGAGCGTACGGCGACGCTCTGCGGCTCGAGCGCGCCGGCGCAGGTGAAGATCGCTGTCCCTCGCGGCTCGGGCAATCTGACGCTCCACGCACGCGGCATCGAGCTCCCCAACCTCTTTCGCGTGCTGCACGACCTCGATCCGTCCGACGGCTACGTCGTGGCGCCGGGCCTGGCCGGACGGATCGACGCCGACATCGAAAGCGCGACGATCGGCGAAGTGCTCGACGCGATCCGCGCCGCGACCGGCGCGTTCATCAGTCCGGGCCCGCTGCATCGCGTCTGCAAGTCGGACTGCGGCGCGTCGAAGCAAACGTACAAAGGGGAGCCGCTCTCGATGATGCTGGGCGATGCCGAGGTAGGAGACGTCGCGCAGGCGATTGCGGGTGCGACGCAAACCGACGTTCGGGTTCCGGGCGATCCGAGGGCGAGAATCGCGATCTTCGCCAGCGAGAGGCCGTGGGATCAGCTGCTCGAGGCGATGATCGCCGTCGTGGGGCAGACGAAGGCGGTCGCTTCGTCGCGCCGAGGCCTGGCCGTGTGGGACGTGAAAAAGCTCGGCGTCGACGACGTGCGCCTTGCGGTCGTGGCCCGCGCCGGCGGCGAATCGAAAGCATGGGCACACGCCCTCGGCTCATCGAGCCTGTTGCTCGCCCTCGAGCCCGGCGCCGAGCTGTTCGACGGCAGCGTCGTGTCGGTCGGCGACGGGAAGGTCAGGCTTCGGACCAGCGCCGGGCGCGAGCTGGATGTGCCGCTTCAGTAGATGACGTTGCGGATGAAGTAGTCCTGCTGGGAGATCGTGTGGTTCACGATCGCGATGGCGTCCGCGCGTGACATCTGGAAGCGGCCGGCGGCGCCGCCGGTGGTGGTCTTCATGAACAGCTCGACGCTGTCGATCTGCGCCCCTTCCACGCCGGCGTTCTTCACCATCAGGTACGACGTCGCGGAGATCGCATTGAAGACGCGATCCTCGGTATCGACCGTCAGATCCGCGCGCAGGCTGTGCGCGCCGGTCGAGACGATCTTCCGCTCGAAGATGCTCATGTTGTCGAACGCCCGTTCGAACTTGTCGATCACCGACGGCCCGAGCCCGCCGCCGGCGGCCGATGCCGCGGCCGGCGCCGTCGTCGCCGCTGCCGTCGTTTCAGCTTTGCGCTGCGACGGCTGGCGGAGCTTGATCGTCGAGCCGAGCGTGCCCGCTTTCGGGGCGGTCGACGTCGCCGGGGGGAGGTTCGTGTTGAGGTCGATGATGCCGCCGGAGGTGATGCCCATCTTCGTGAGCTCCTCCGATTTCGGCGCGTCGATGAACGCCGGATCGACCTGCAGCGACTGCCCGTTCTCGAGCACGATGATCGCCTTGCCCTTGACCATCGTCCATTTCGCCTTCGCTTTGTAGCGGGTGCCGTCCTTCATGACGACCATGTAGGTGGCAGACGCGTTCGCACTGATGAGTGCGGCCAAAGTGAAGAGCAGCAGAGATTTCTTCATGGAATGGTCGATTATACTTCCCGCAATGCTCGTCGTCATGGAGGCCGGGGCCCGGCCTGAACAGATCGAAGCTGTCGTCCGCCACATCGAGAGAATGGGCTTTCGGGCCCATCCGATTCCCGGCGCGTTCCGCACCGCGATCGGCGTCACCGGACACAGCGGCAAGGCCGACCCGTCCGTCCTCGAGAACTTCCCCGGCGTCAAGGAGATCATCCCGGTCTCGCACGCCTACAAGCTGGTCAGCCGCGAGGCCAAGCCGGACGACACGATCGTCACCGTCGGCGGCGTGGACGTCGGCGGCAACGGCATCGTGGTGATCGGCGGGCCGTGCGCGGTGGAGTCGCTCGACCAGACCCGCACGGTCGCGGAGCGGATCAAGGAGGCCGGCGGGCAGCTGATGCGCGGCGGCGCGTACAAGCCGCGCACGTCGCCGTACTCGTTCCAGGGACTCGGCGAGGAGGCGCTGGAGATTCTCGCGCGGGTGCGCGAGGAGTTCGATCTGCCTGTCGTCACCGAAGCCATCGATCACGACACGCTGCAACTGGTCGAACAGTACGCCGACTGCATCCAGATCGGCGCGCGCAACATGCAGAACTTCGCGCTGCTCAAGAGCGCGGGACGAGCGCGCAAGCCGGTGCTGCTCAAGCGCGGCATGGCCGCGACGCTCGAGGAGCTGCTGCTGTCGGCCGAGTACATCATGGCCGAGGGGAACTACGCGGTGATGCTGTGCGAGCGCGGCGTGCGGACGTTCGCGGATCACACGCGCAACACGCTCGATTTATCGGTCGTTCCGGCCGTCAAGCGCATCAGCCATCTGCCGATCCTCGTTGATCCGAGCCACGGCACCGGCAAGCGCAACAAAGTGCTGCCGATGTCGCGCGCCGCGATCGCCGCCGGCGCCGACGGCCTGATCATCGAAGTGCACCACAAGCCGGAAGAGGCGCTCTCGGACGGACCGCAGGCGCTGCTCCCGGAGGCGTTCGCGCAACTGATCCGCGAGGTGGACGCGATCGCGCAGGTGGTGGGCCGGTCGCTACAGCCGGCGTTGGCCGCGAGGTAGCGCGTCCCTGTGGAGCGACAGGCTCTTAGCCTGTCGGCCTCGGCGGGCTAAGAGCCCGCCGCTCCACTTAGATGATGGCGACGGCCTTCAACAGCGGCTCGCCGTAGGGGCCTTCGATCTGCACGCGGTCGGCGACGGGCTGGCGCGTGAAGAGGCGCCAGGCGGTGTCGCCTCGCATGGTCACGATCGTCTGTGTGGACTGCGGCGGCAAGGCCGCCGCTTTGAAAGCGGCAGCTGCGGCTGCCGCAGTCCAAAGCGTCCAGCGGGAGTCTTCGCGGACGAGCGACCAGGCGCCGTTGCCTTCATCGGTCACGCGCAGGAGCACGGTCGTTCCCGGCGGGGCGTCGACGTCGCGATAGGCGAGCGGCAGCGAGTAGACGAAGGTCTCGATCACCGGCGCGAAGTAGACGGAGTCGTACAGCGGCGGGCGGCCGGTGGCGTCGCGGATCTGCTGCTGGTGATGCCAGCGCTCGGTGAGCTCGCGGGCGACGTCGAACCAGGCCGGCGAGGCGTCGTCGCCGGCCCAGGTCACGGGGATGAGCGCGGGTGCCAACGGATCGAGCGACGCGAGAAAGCGCGCGGCCTCGCGCCCGTAGCGATCGATCAACTCGATCAGAACGGGCGGGCTGACGCGGCGCATCGCGGTGACCCATTCGGAGTTCCATCGGTTCGGCTCGAACGTGCCGTCGAGCACCGGTCCGGACAGCCGCCGCATCGACGTGTCGAGCAGATGCGCGGCGATGTCTTTCACCGTCCACGATCCGGCGACGGTCGGCGCGTTCCACTCCGCGGCGTCGAGGCCGCGCAGCAGCGCGACCAGCTCGTCGTTGAGCGGCGCGAAGAGATCAGCGACGAGAATGGGCTTCACGGAACCGCAGTTTACAATCCGCGATCCCATGATCGACGCCCTAGTTCTTGCCGCAACCATCCTCGTCAACATGAGCCGCGAGCGCGCGGGCACGGAGCCGGCACGCTTCGTCGCCGTGGTCGGCGACTGGGTCGTCGCCGCCGACGGCGCGCAGAAGGTCCTGCAGGTCGACGGACGCCGCTGGATCAAGGGCCAGCCGTCGGCCGGCCTCGCGGCGAAGGCGCGCACGATCTACGGCTCGCGCCACGAGGAGTTCATCGACGGCGTCAAGGCGTACGCGTATTTCCCGTACGCGATCGCGAAAGACGTCCCCGATTTTCAGAACGGCGAGATCTCGATTCGTTTCCGCCTCCTCGGCGGGCAGCTCGATCAATGCGCCGGCATCCTCTTCAACCTCAAGCCGAACGGCGACTATCAGACGGTGCGCTTCAACGGCAAGGAGGACAACCTCGTGCTCTGGACGTTCAAGAGCGGCAAGCGCAGCTTCGTGAAGCGCGGCAGCGAGAACGTGCCGCTGAAGATGGGCGAGTGGCACCGGATGAAGATCGCCGTCGACGGCACGCAGCTGCGCGGCTGGCTCGACGACAAGCTGCTGCTCGAGTACACGCTCGAGGCGCCGGTGGCGGGGAAGGTCGGGACGTGGTCGAAGACCGACAGCGTCAGCCAGTTCGCCGACTACGCAGTAACCACGCGGTGAGCACGCCCAGCGGCCACAACACGTAAAAGATGAGCGCCGCACTCGCGGGCCGCTTCGCGAGAGGGTACCCGGGATACTCGTCTCCTGTGGAGCGGCGGGCTTCAGCCCGCCGGATTCCTGGCGCGACGCCGGCGGGCTGAAGCCCGCCGCTCCACAAGGACGAAATCGTTTCCAGCACGATTTCCTCCGTGGTCGAGCGGCTGATGGCAGTTTTCCCGCCGAGGCGGTAATGAATCTCGCCATACCGCGGATCGTTCTCGAACAGCGCCGACGAACCGCCGAACGGATAGTGCACCTCCACGCGCATCGCACGCCGCAGCTTCACCAGCACGTTGTTCTCGAAATCGCTCATGCGCGGGTCCTCGGCGGCGAGGAAGACCGTGACCTCGAGCGGCTTGCCGATCGCTGCGAGCATCCGCGCATCCGCGGCTCCGAACGAGTTGCGGCGATTCTCGGAGAGGTCGTAGCTCGTGTGGACCTGCGCGGCGAGAGCGATGGCGACGAGCGCGATCGCAACCGCGATGGCGTCGCGCAGCACGCGCTCACGAACCGCGCGCCCGAGCTGCAGCGCGATGCCGGCCAGCGCGAAGAAGCAGAGAGACAGGAGCAGCAGGATCAGCACGACGTCGACGCGAAAGAGGCCGCGCTCGAACGCGCGCAGCGTCGCCGTTGGCGTGAACGTCGCCAGCTTCTGCACGAAGCCTCCGCGGCCGGCGGCGAGGAAGTCGAGCGCCCACGTGCCGATGGTGATGCCGAGGACGAGCACGGCCGCGTTCGCGGCGCCCGGCATCATCGCCGCCGCGGCGACGGCGAGCGCGGACGTCAGCACGAAGCGAAGTGTGTAGCCGGCGACGACGTTCAGCGTCTCGCCGGCGTCGAGGTGTCCGCCGTACGCGAGCCACAACCCGGCCGCGATCGCGAACGGGATGAGCGCGATCAGCCACGCCACCAGCAATGCGACGAGCTTCGACGCCAGCTGCGCGCGCATCGTCACCGGCCACTGCAGCATCAGCTTCAGCGCGCCCGACGACTTCTCCGAGGCGACGAGGCGGATCGCGACGAACGGAAAGAGCAGCGTGATCGCGAGGTCGTACGCGCCAAGCACCGGCGTGACGAAGCCATCGAGCGGCGAGAGGCCTTGCGCCAGCGCCGCAACGCCGCCGCCGATCCCGCTCGCCTCGGCATACGCGTTCACGGCAGTGATGAAGCTCTGTCCGACCAGCAGGCCGACGATCAGCAGCAGGAGCCAGAACGCACGTCCCGCGAACAGCTCGTCGAGCTCTCTACGCAAGGAAGCGCTCCTCGAGATTGCCGCCCAGCTCCGCGAGCGTCCCTTCGCCGGCCGTGCGGCCGTTGTCGAGCAGCAGAAAGCGGTCGCAGACGCGCACCGCGTCGCTGAGCTGGTGAATCGAGAGGACGAGCGTGCGCTTCGTCGCGCGCAACACCTCGATCGCGCGCCGCGTCTGCCGGAAATCGAGCCCGTCGAACGGCTCGTCGAGCAACAGCACCGGACGCGGCACGACGAGACCGAGCGCGATCCCGAGCCGCTTGGCCTCGCCCTTCGAAAGCGAATGCACCGGCTGATCGAGCAGGGCCGTGAGATCGAGACTCTGGACTGCGGCGGCGATGCCGCCGCTTTCCAAAGCGACAGCGAAGCTGCCGCACTCCAGAGTCCAGCGCACGGTCTGATCGGGCCAGGGACGGATGCCGTCGGGCACGTAATAGCGTGGCTCGCCCTCGATCGTGCCGCTCGTCCGCGGCAGCACGCCGGCGATGCATTCGAAGAGCGTGGTCTTGCCGGCGCCGTTGGGACCGATCACGCCGAGGATCTGGTTGGGGCGGGCGGTGAACGAGATGTTGGTGAGGATGTCGCGCGAGCCGCGGCGCGCGGAGAGATTCGAGACCGTGAGCGCCGCGCCGCTCATTCGGGCTGCATGAGCAGCGACGCGATCCGCCACTGCTCGCCGCTGCGGACCAGCTGGAACGCGCGCACGCCGCGCGCGAAAGGCTGCGGGTCGGTCGTGGCGTGCCGCGATTCGTAGCGCGTCCACACCTGCGCGACGTCTCCCGCGTGCTCGATCTTCGTCGCCACCGGATGCTCGAAGAGTCCCGTCTTCTGCAGCTCGTCGTTGACGCTCTTCTGAAACTCCTCCGGCGTCAGCTCCGCGCCGTTCGACACGATGCGTCCGTTCGGTGTGAAGAGCTCCTTGAACCTGTTCCAGTCGCGCCGCCCGGCGGGTCCGGAGACGACGTTGTACGCGGCAATCACCGTCGTCTCGATGTCGAATTCGGGCGTGCCGGGCGCCGCGGCCTGAGGCGCAGGCGCGGTCGTGCAGCCGGCCGCGGCGATCAGGAAGAGAACGATGAGGCGTCGCATCGGGCGAAAGTATAGATAGACTTCCGCGCCGATGCGCCGTACGAAAATTCTGGCGACCCTCGGGCCGGCGAGCAGCAGCGAGGAGATGATCGACCGCCTGCTCACCTCGGGCGTCGACGCCTTCCGCCTCAACTTCTCGCACGGCAGGCACGAGGAGCACGCCAGGGTCGTCCGCACCATCCGCGACGTCGCCACCGAGATCGGGCGCTACGTGCCGATCGTCGGCGACATCCAGGGACCGAAGCTGCGCATCGGCGACGTCGAGGGCGTCGTGGAGCTCGAGAACGGCCGGACCTTCGTCATCACCACCGAGCCGGTCCTCGGCACCGCGCGCATGGTCTCGACGAACTTCACGCCGCTGCCGAACGAGGTGCGCATCGGCCAGCGCATCCTCATCAACGACGGCCTCGTCGAGCTGGTCGTCACCTCCGTCGACGCGACCCACGTCACCACGCGCGTGCTGCACGGCGGGCCGATCTCGTCGAAGAAGGGGATGAACTTCCCCGACTCCGAGCTGTCGATCCCGGCGATCACCGACAAGGACAAGATCGACGTGAAGTTCGCGGTGGAGCAGGGGCTCGACTACATCGCCGCGTCGTTCATCCGGCGCCGCAGCGACATCGTCGACCTGCGCGAGCTGCTGCACACGCACGGCGGCGACGAGATGCACGTCATCGCCAAGCTGGAGAAGCCGCAGGCGATCGACAACCTCGACGAGATCCTCGAGGTCAGCGACGGCGTGATGGTCGCGCGCGGCGACCTCGGCGTGGAGCTGCCGCCCGAGGCGGTCCCGATCATCCAGAAGCAGATCCTCTCGCGCGCCAGCCGGTCGGGGAGGTTCGCGATCACCGCGACGCAGATGCTGGAGTCGATGACGGTGAGCTCGCGGCCGACGCGCGCCGAAGCCTCGGACGTCGCGAACGCGATCTTCGACGGCTCCGACGCCGTGATGCTCTCGGCGGAGACGGCCTCGGGGAAACATCCGCTGGAGGCCGTGCAGATGATGGCGCGGATCGTCTTCGCCGCGGAGGCCAACCGGCAGTTCGTCTCGTACGCCTTCGAGCGCGAGCCGTTCCGGAAGATCTCCGAGACCGACGAGTTCACCGACGCGCTCGCGGGCGCCGCGAACTACGCCGCCGAGCAGCTCGACGCGAAGTACATCGTGGTCTTCACGCAGACCGGATTCGCGGCCCGGCTGATGTCTAAGTTCCGCCCGAAGGTACCGATCATCGCCCTCACGCCGTCGAGCTGGGTCGCACGGCGGATGAACCTGCTCTGGGGCGTGCAGCCGTTCGTGCTCACGCACACGGGCGACTATCACGAGCAGATCGTCGACCGCGTGGACGAGTTTCTCCTCGCGAAAGACATCGTCCGGCCGGGCGACCGGCTGGTGATTCTGATGGGCTCGCCGATCTATCAGAGGGCAAAGACCAACCTGCTTCGAGTCCATCGCGTGCGGGACTGACACGCTTTTGTCACGAAAAACGGGTGTACGATTCTCCGAGCACAGACCAGCCGGGAGGGGGAGGGGTGCATTTTTAAAATCCAGCGGAGGAGGCTTATGCGCCGGTTACGAGCCACTGCCATAGCAGCCGCGATGATCATCATCGCCGCACCTGCTCAGCCCGCGGCGCCGCTACCGGCGGTCCTGCAAGTCCTCGGCACCGTCACCAACTCCACCCACCCGGTCGCCAACGCCCTGGTCATCGCCCTCAACCTCACCGACTTCGCGGCCACCCAGACCTACACCACCGCCGACGGCAGCTTCACCATTCCGATGCTGCGCTCCGGCATCTACAAGATCATCGCGGTGAAGCAGGGCTTCGTCCCCGCGATCGCCACCATCCTCCCGACCTCGCCGAACCATCACCTCGCGCTCAAGCTGCAGAGCGACCGCGGGAAGAAAAACAGCGCCAACCAGGAGATCTGGGAGCTGCGCGGCTCGCTGCCGGCCGACGTCCTGCGCGACCTCGACAGCGTGATGCAGCCGGCGGAGATCGTCGCCTACGAGATCCCGCGCATCCGCGGCGAGATGCAGTCGCTGACGGGCGTGAGCAACCAGACCGCGAACCCGGCGTTCGCGCAGACCTCCCTCGGCGTGCAGGGACGCCTCAACGAGACCTGGCAGGTCGGCATCCGCGGCAACCTGCAGCGCTTCGAGGACCCGAATGACGAGGCCACGTTCGGCCCGCCGCTCGCGGAGTCGAACACGATGTCGATGGAGCTCCGCTCGTCGCCGACGTCGTCATATCGCGTGGCCTCGACCAAGAGCAAGTGGATGTACAACGACGGCGGCGAGGGCTCGCGTGAGGCCGACGTCCGCGCGCACAACTTCGAATGGAAGCACGGCGCCTCGCGCGTGCAGGTGCGCTACCTCGAGCAGCAGAACCTCTTCCGCGACGTGACGATGGGCTCGAACCTCATCGAGATCGCCGGCGACGTCCCGATCATGCAGACCCGCCGCAGCGAGCTCGGCGTCGCCGTGCGCGTGACCCAGGAGACCGTCGACAGCGCCGCGCAGATTCTGCGCACCGCCGACGTCACCGCGAACGGCACGGTCTCGCTCGTGCCGTCGCTCATCGTGCACTACGGCATGGCCAGCCGCATCGGCGTGGATGGCCAGGAGTGGGCGCCGCGCACGGGCGCGGAGTGGAAGCTCACCGACAACACCTCGATCATCGGCTCGGCGATGGTGAAGGTCGTCGACCGCGATCCGGCGGCGATCAACCTGCCGTCGCTGGTCTTCCTGTCCGAGGACGCGCGCGTGCTGCCGAAGTACACGTACACGATCGGCATCGTGTCGGGCAAGGACGGGAAGAACCGCCTCTCCGCGGTTGCGACGGTAACGGCGATCGATGCGCCGCTGCGGGTCGTGTTCACCGACGCCTACGATCAGTTCTGGGACGGCCTCTACGTCGACACCGGCGACGTCCGTCGCGACATGCGGGTGGCGTATCGCCGCGAGTTCGGCAACCGCTTCGCGGTCGACGTCGCGACGACGGCGGGCACCGCGACGCATCGCGACGCGGTGCTGCGCAACCGTGAGAAGACCTACGTCGTCGGCGACCTGCAGTCGACGTTCAACCCGACCCGCACGACGCTCGCGGTCTCGTACCGCGAGATCCAGCAGCCGCGCGAGAACGGCGAAGAGAACTACCACACCGAGCGGATCAACGTGCGCATGGCGCAGTCGCTCTACCTGCCGATCGACATCAAGCTGCTGATCGGCCTGGAGCTGGCCCGCGCCGACAACTCGCCGTACCTCATCGACACGCTCACCCCCGAGGGGAAGTCGAAGAAGTACATCGGCGGCCTGGCGCTGAACTTCTAGCTTTGGACTGCGGCGGCGTTGCCGCCGCTTTTGAAAGCGGCGGCGCAGCCGCCGCAGTCCATACTCCTAGAAGATGTAGCGCACCTGCAGCTGGAACATGCGCGGCGGGTCGATGTTGGCGAACGCGGGGAGCGCGTTGGTCGCGCTGCCGACCGCCACGAGCTGGCCGAACGTCGAACTCGGGGTCGCGGTGTCGCCGTACACGGTCTGCCCGCGGCCGAGGTAGTTGCCGTGGTTGAGGAGGTTGAAGCCTTCGAGCCGCAGCATGATCGTGCGCGAGAAGACGTGCAGGCGGCTCTCGACGAACGCTGAGATGTCGGAGGTCGGCGTCCCGCGGAAGGCCGATTTCCGGAGGACTTCACCGTTGACGACCGGACGGTCGTTGTTCGCGCCGTCGCCGTTGTTGTCGATGCCGGTCGTGGCGTTGAACGGACGCGCCGAGGCGAACTGCATCAGCGTGCCGGCGGTGATGTTGAACGGCAGCTGGTAGCTGAACGTCAGCACCGCGCGGTGGCGCTGGTCGACGACGCTCGGTCCTTTTTCCTCGTCGTCGAGCCGCGAGATGATGGCCTGGTTCGGCGCGATGCCGTTGCCGTCCGGCTCGAAGGTGTTGGTCGCCTTCGAGAGCGTGTAGCTGATCGCGGCATACAGGCGCGGATTGCCGCGATAGCTGACCTGGGTCTGCAGGCCGTCGTACCACGCCTCGCCGAAGTTCATCAGCACGTTGACCTGCCGCACGCCGCCGTTGACCGGCAGGATCGGGCGCGTGGCGTTGGCCGCGGCGACCGTGCGCGTCTGTCCCGGCGCGGTGCGGTCGAACGCCGACGGCGCGTTCAGATCGAGCGTGCGGTCGAGGTCCTTCCAGTGCTGGTGCACGAAGTCGGAGCCGACGAACAGTCCCTTCATGAATTCCCGCTCGGCGCCGAGCGACATCACCTGGCTCTTCGGATTCAGCAGCCGGTCGGGATAGCTCCCCAGCTTGTTGAAGTCGAGGCCGTACTTCGCGAACTGCTGCTCATAGAACGAGCGCCGTCCCGCGCGGATGGTGATGTCGCGCGCGGGCAGCTGCGAGGCGGGGAGGGTGCGCGGATCGAACGACAGCGGAAGGCAGGGGCCGGTCAGGCACGTCGGAAAGCCGAGCTGTCCCGGCGTGGCGGTGTAGGTCGTCAATCCATCGAGGCCGTTGACGAGATAGCCGGCGACGGCGTTGGCGCGGATCTGCGTGTAGTACATGCCGTAGCCGCCGCGGACCACGAGGCGCGCGTCGCCGCGGGGATGCCAGCCGACGCCGACGCGCGGCGCGAAGTTCTTCGTCGCGTCGGTGAGCGTCTGGCGGTCGTAGCGCAGGCCGGCGTCGATCGTGAGGTCGCTGCCGAGGTGAAAGCTGTCCTGCACGTACGCGCTGTAGAGGCGCTGCGACAGCTCGTAGCTGTCGATGCCGAAGTCGATCGGCTGCGTGTAGGACTGCACGTCCGCGAGCGTGAGCTGATCGAAGGGCGCGGTGGTGGTATTGCGGAACGTGAACGTGCCGAGGATCGCTGTGCCAGGCTCGCTGCCCGTGCCGCCTGACGTGTGGTTGATCAGGCTGCCGCCGAAGCGGAGGTAGTGATCGCCGCGCGACCACGACAGCGTGTCCGACAGCTGCCACTGGCGGCCGTGGAGATCGGAGGCGCGCGACTGCCCGATCGTGAACGGCACCGAGCCTGCGCGCGTGTACGTGGTCGACAGCGTCTGCGCCTCCCACTTCGTCACCGGGTCGCCCTTCAGATAGGCGATGCGTCCCTCGTTGAGCAGGTTCTCGCTGAAGACTGAGGTCGCGTTGACCTGGCCGGTCCACGACTTGCGCGAGTAGCGGCGCGCCACACTCGGAGCGTTGGTTCCGCCGACAGCGTCCTGCGGGTTATCGTCGTACATCCGGTCGACGTTGACGCGCGCCATCAGTGTCTGCGTCGGCGAGAGCATGTGATCGAGGCGGCCGTTGAACAGCGTCTGCTGGTAGTGGCCGGTGTACGCGAGATTTCCGTCCGCCGGCAGCAAGAACGCCGGGAGGCTGCTGGAGAGAAACGTCGTGCGGTCCTGCTCCGTGTAATCGGCGGTGACGAAGAAGAAGGTCTTGTCGCGGACCAGCGGTCCGCCGATCGAGCCGGAGTACTGATTCAGCTTGTCGGGGATGTCGACCGGGTTGATCGCCTGCAGCGTCGTTGGCGTGACGCAGCTGTCGACCGAAGACGGACAGAAGCCCTTCGTCGAAAACGTCTTCGCCTGCGACGTGCCGGGGCGCAGCAGGAACAGCACTTCGCCGTCCATGTCGTTCGTGCCCGACTTGGTGACGATGTTCACCGCGGGGCCGGCGGTCCAGCCGTACTCGGCGGAGAACGCGTTGGAGAGGACGGTCACCTCCTGGACCGCGCCGATCGGCACGGTGGCGATCATGGTCTGGCGTCCCCACGCCTCGTCGTTGTTCGCGCCGTCGAGCGTGAACGTCGTGGTGCGGCGCGAGCCGGCGCCGGTGATGAAGTACGTCGCGTTGACGAACAGGTCGCCGGTGCCCTTGCCCTGCCGGAATGCGGAGTTCAGGAGCGGCAGCGAGGTGATCTTGCGGCCGAGGATCGGCGTCTCGTCGATCTGCTCGCTCTCGAGACGGCGGCCGATCTGCGGATCGGCGCGCACGCCTTCCGCCGTGCCGAACACGGTGACCTCGCCGGTCTGTTCGCCGACCAGCATCGTCACTCTCAGCGTCGCGGTCTCGCCGGAGCGCAGCGCGACGTTCGTGCGCTCCTCGTCGGCGAAGCCTTCCCGCGTCACGCGGACGGTGTAGGTGCCGGTCAGCGACAGCGCGGGAAACGTCGCGCTGCCTTCGCTGCCCGACATCGCCTCGCGCGCGGCGCCGGTCGCGGTATTCACCACCGACACCTTCGCGTCGGTCATCACGTTGCCGGTCTGATCGACGACGGTGACGACCAGCGTCGCCGTGTTCGGCGACTGCGCCGCCAACGGCAGCGCGATCGACGCCGCGATCGCGATCAGTAACAGGAGTCGCTTCACTGGAGGACCTCCACTTTCATCACTGGATGGATTTCGAACCATTCATGGTCCGGATTCGAGTCGTAGCGGCTCACGCCCCACACGCGGATGCGCGCTCCCGTTTTCGGGGGACGCAGCGTGCCGTCGAGCACCTCGCAGACCACGAAGTGGCCGGGGTCGTTCGGGTCCGTCAGGCGGAAGCGGTGGCTTCCCTCGCCGGCGTCGCCGACGAAGTCGGAGACCACGCCCTGCACGATGACGTGCGGATCGTGCGTGGCGGCGACGTCGCGCACCGCCACCCGTCGGAACGACGAGGCGTCGAATGTGCGATTCCGCGCCGACGCCGTGTGCGTGTACAGAAACGTAAAGGCGACGAACAGTCCCGAGGCCACGAGCGCGTCGGCTGCGAAGTGGCGCAGCAGCGGCGGGATGCTCCACGAGACGCGCGGAGCGCGTGCGGCCGGCCGGGCCATGAGGCGCTCGAAGTTCGGGGCGTCGAGGCGCGGCAGCTCGCCGAGCAGGTTCTTCGCGTCGCGAAGGCGCACCAGGCGCGCGCGGCATTCGCCGCAGCCGAGCAGATGGCGTTCGATGCGCTCGACCGTGGCCGGCGATGCGGCGCGGTCGAGGTAGAGCGGCAGGGAGCGTTGAAGATCGAATCGAAGGCAGGCCATGATCAACTCCTGATGATGGGGCGGAGCGTCTGCTCCAGTTTGGTGAGCGCCCGGGCGAGCCGCGAGGAGACGGTCCCGATCGAGCACCCGAGAATTGCGGCGATCTCGTCGTACGGCATCTCGTCGACGTACCGCAGGACCACGACGGTTCTCAGTTTCGGCGAGAGCTCGAGCAACGCGCGCGCGACGATCTCGTCGATCTCCTTGACGCCGTGCCGCTGTTCCGGCGTGGCCGCGTCGTCGGCCCAGCCGAGGATCGCGTCGAGCGGCACTTCGACCCGGTCGGTCCGCTTGCGCCGGCGCAGCTCGTCGTTGCATTGATTGACGGCGATGCGCCACAGCCACGTGCCCGGCGCGGCCTGGCCGCGAAAGGTCGCCAGGCTCTGCGACGCCTTCAGGAAAACCGTTTGCACCACATCATCGGCCGCGGCACGCGAGCCGAGGGTGTAGCGGGCGAGCGTCCGAATCCGGGGGGCGTACTTGTCGTACAGCTCCCGGAGCTCGTCGGTGGCGACTGTGGGCATTGTCGTATTAGACGCCTGGCGTCGAATTCTCTTCCCTTGCTTATCATTCCGGATGCTATCGCGCGAGGAGATCGCCGCCGCCGAGGGGAAAACGATCTCCGACGTGATCGCGCCCGGGCTCGACGTCCTCTTCTCGGGCATCAATCCCGGCCTCTACACCGCCGCGGTGGGACATCACTTCGGTCGTCCCGGCAATCGCTTCTGGCCGGTGCTGCATCGCGCCGGTTTCACGCCGCGTCTCTTCGCGCCGTCCGAGCAGCGCGAGCTGCTGAAACTCGGCTACGGGATCACCAACGTCGTCGCGCGCGCGACGACCGCCGCGGACGAGCTGACGCGCGAGGAGTTGCTCGAGGGCGGACGGACGCTCGCGCGCAAGGTGCGGCGATACAAGCCGCGTTATCTCGCCATCGTCGGCATCGGCGCGTACCGCACCGCGTTCGAGCGCCCGCGCGCGAAGCTCGGCCTGCAGGAAGAGACCATCGGCGCGACGAAGATCTGGGTGCTGCCGAATCCGAGCGGCCTCAATGCGAACTATCGCCCCGCGGAGCTGGTGGAGCTTTTTGCGGAGCTGCGGCGCGCCCTGTAACCGTTCATGTTTCGTTCATCCGCCCCTCGCCAGAATGCGCGGCCAAGGAGGAACACAACATGAAGTCGTCACGCATCATCATCATCTCCCTCGCGATCCTGCTCATGGTCACCGCTGCTTACTCCGCAACCACCACCAAGGCTCCGGCGCCGCACGGCAAGAGCGTCCACGGTACGGTCGGGAAGCTCGACGAGAGCGCGAAGACGTTCACCGTCACCAGCGCGAAGAAGAGCTGGGACCTGCAGTGGAACGACGCCACGAAGGTCTCCGGCGGCACGCTGAAGGACGGCGAGGGCGTCACCGTGCGCTACATGGTTCACGCCGGGAAGAACGTCGCCACGTCGATCATGATCGCCGGTCCGAAGAAGAGCTAGCGGGGAGGCGGACGCGGAACAGCGCGCCGCCTTCCTCCGAATCGAGGACCTCGACATTCCCGTCATGAGCGCGCACGACCTGATCGACGATCGCCAGCCCGAGGCCGGAGCCCTCGGGATGATCGCGCCGGCCTCCGGGCAGGCGCACGAAGCGCTCGAAGATCCGTGCGCGCTCCGCCGCGGGGATGCCGGGTCCGGAATCGGCCACACCGATCTCGCAGGCCTTCTCCAAGGTGCGTGTGGTCACCCGGACCCGGCTTCCGCGCGGCGAATAGCGGACGGCGTTAAGGATGAGGTTTGCTACCGCCCGCGCGACACCCGCGCGGCTGCCGGCCACCCGGCAGTCCGCGCGGCCTTCGCGGACGAGGGCGATGCCACGCTCGCGCGCCAGCGCCGAAGACGCGGCAACGGCATCGTCGACCGCCTCGTCGACGTCGAACTCGATGCCCTCGGACGGCTGCACCGCGGCGGCGTCGCCGCGGGCGAGCTCGAGGAGATCGTCGACTTCGCGTGCGAGCCCCGAGGCCGCGTGGGCGATCGTCTGCTGCGCTTCGCGCGCTTCGTCGGGCGACAGATGGCCGCGCGCGAGCTCCTGCGCTTCAGCGGCGATCACTGCCGCCGGCGTCTTCAGCTCGTGCGCGACGTCGGATACCAGCCGCCGCTGCGCGTCGAATGAAAGCTGCAGCCGCTCGATCAGGGCGTTGATGACGTCGGCGAGGCGATGAAACTCCTCGCCCGCGGCGACGACCTCGACGCGCTGTGAGAGATCGCGCGCGGTGAGCCGCCCCGCGAACGCCGTCACTTCCTCGACCGGATGCAGCGCGCGGCGCATCGCGAAAGCGAGGATCACCGCCGTGGCCGTGAATCCGGCGAGGACGAAGAGAGCCAGCGCGACGTCGACGAGATCGAGCGTGCGCGAGATCGTCTCGATGGAGCGGAAGATCACCAGGGTCGTGCCGGCGGCGTTCTGCCCGAGGTGCGCGACGCGGAAGCGGCAGAGCCGGCGCTGTCCGGTGAACGGCTCAGGCGCGGTGAACGGTTTCTCGCCGTGCTTCTCCTCAGGCCGCGCCAGCGCGCGGAGGTCGGGGAGGCGGGCGTGCCGCGCGAGGTCGCCGGTGGCCGCGATCACGCCGCGGTTGTTGAAGAGCACCGCCGCGTGATGCTCGAGGCGATAGACGAGCGTGTTCGACTCCATCCCGGCGCGCAGCGCCTCGTGCGGCAGCTCGGCGACGCCGCGCATCTCGAGATCCGAGGCGATCGCGATCGAAAGCGTCTCCAGCTCCTCATCGAGGCTGCCGAGGAGAATGCGGTGAATGGCAGTGCGCGCGACGATCGCCGACAACGCGAGCACGACCAGCGTGACCAGCGCGCCGGTCGCGGCGATGCGGGTGCCGGCCTTTCGGAAGCGAAACATCATCGGCTGCGCATCCGGTATCCGACGCCGCGCACGGTCTCGATCGCCTCGCGCTCGCCCGCGGCTTCGAGCTTGCGGCGAAGCCGGGCGATGAGGACGTCGATGGTGTTGCTCATCGGCTCCTCGTGCTCGCTCCAGGCCTGTTCCATCAGCTCCTCCCGCGACACGACCGCGTCCGGCGCGCGCATCAACGCCTCCAGCAACCGGAACTCCCGCGCGGTCAGCGTCAGCGCCGCGCCTGGAGTGGTGTGCGCTTCCAGCGCGCCCCCCGAAGGCGCGCCTGAGGCGCGCACCACTCGAACGAGCCGCTTCCACGGATCGAGCCGCAATGCGCCGTTCGCGAGCACCTCCTGCGGCCGCCGCTCGTTGCGCCGCAGCAGCGCCTTTACGCGCGCGGCAAGCACGTCGACGTCGAACGGCTTGCCGACGTAGTCGTCGGCCCCCTCCCCAAACCCCTCGATCGTCGACCGCGCGTCATCGAGCGCCGTCAGCATCAGGATCGCGTTCGCAAACCCGCGCTCGCGCGCCGCGCGGCAGAGCTGCACGCCGTCTCCATCCGGCAACCGCCGGTCGAGCACCAGCACGTCATAAGGATGCAGCTCGATCAGCTCGTCCGCCTCGGCAATCGATCCTGCCTCATCGCACGCGAGATTCATTCGCGTCAGCGTGCGTCGCACGATCTGCCGCAGGCGTTCGTCGTCTTCCACGATCAGGGCGCGCATTTTCGGGGCGGTGGCGGAGGCCAACGTCTGCTCCTAGATTAGCGCCGTCGGGCTCTACTTGGGGGATGTGTCTCATGCTTGGTAGTAAATGCCTCGGCTGTGGCGTGAAGGGTCACGGGGATGGACGGCCCGTTTGTCGAAGACGTGATGTCGAATATCTTAGATGGAGGTCACCATCTAGCCGGCGGATGGTGTCTCACCAAGCGGTCCGAGCACGGAGAAGTCGCCGATTCGTCTGCAGTGGTATCTCGAAGGGAGCGATCGCGACGGCCGAGATGGATGGACGCTATCCAGAAGGATCTAGAACGGAGGAGATGTTAAAGCCTAGTGGGACAATTAGGCGCACAAAGTCCACGGCAGGTAGGGAATTCTCCTCTAGGGACACTCCTCCGGTGGAGGGTTCACATGTTGGAGAGAGCCTTGGAGGAGCATAGCCTCGAGGTGCGACGTCGTCTGTTCGCCCACCAGGATTACTTCGGCAATATCATACCTAGTTCGTGGTTTGTGCTCGGCACACTGACCGGCGCTTTCGTGTTCTACCAAAACCAGCTCCAGGGCGTCGCAAAAGCCGTTCGCGAATTCATCGAGCCATTCGGCGAACCAAGCACCGGTGTCGACATTTTCTTGGCCGTCGTTCTGCTGATGGCGGCATTTAACGTTATTTACATCCTTGGACAGCTGCTCAACGGGTTAGCGGCTATCTTGCTGGACCGCATAATACTCAAGAAATTGTTGCAATACCCATTTACGCTTTACGAGCTGAAATGGACTAGCAGGCATCTCGCCAAACTAGATTCTGCACTGTTTCGCGATGCGATGCTAAATGCATCATATGGCGTGTTCTGTGTAAACCTAATACCCGTCGTTTTCTTTGAGCTATCTTTGCTGGCGTTCGCACTGCAAAATCCGCGCACAGATAGTTGGGTGCATGACCATGAAATTAGAAGTTTGATATCGAGTGCAGTGCTTGTTGTGATTCACTTTGGGATACCGAGTATCAGCAAGGCGCGGGATGTCTGTCGAAGTACACTCGACGCGAAAGACATGACCGTGCAACTCGTCATCGGTCACATCTTGCTTATCGTTGTTGGCGCGGTGATATTGGCTATGGCAGTCGTTGCAAATGGCTTCACGTGGTTTATCTTGCTGCTACCAATTGCAAATTTCGCTATGGCATTAGGTGATCGAAAGATGGTTAAGCAGTATGGCATGCTGTATAAAACACCCGCTATGCGCTGTGTGTTCATGTACGCAAGGCGAACCTTTGTCAATCCGGCATATTTTGCTGCGAAATTAGTAGGTTACGGCTCGGGACCGGCGGCGGAGTTGATTGGTAAGGCACTGCAAGCCGCCCGTTATGGGAGTGCCGCAAACGATTTTTATTGGATGTGTCAGCTTCGGGTAGAAAATGATGCGCCACGCACCTATGACACCGCGTACCACGGCATGGCGATGTATACAATGAATCGGAATCTCTGTAATGCGACTGCGATCGTTATCGTCATCTCGCTCATCGAGTACTATATCCATTGGCCGGATAACTATCGGCACATGCCCCTCTTTTGGATCGCCGCGCTGTGCGTAATCACTTACGCGTTTTTTATTCGTTTTCTCTATTTGTTCTCTGGAGCGTATTCAAAATACATCATTCGAGCAGCGGCGTTTGTGACGGATCGCGAGCAAAGGGTAATCGTCGAGCCGAGTGGTGCCTAATCTAACGGCTCTAGCTAGCGCCCGGCGGCTCAGCTTCGACCCGGCACTGAGGCGCCTTGTTAACCTTCCAGCGTGGCCGGCGGCATGCCGGCCGACGTCCTTCCCAACGAAAGTGGTATATCGACCGTGAAGAGTCGATGAGCATACGGTAAGATTCGCAGATGTCTGACAACAAGACCACGGTCGAGCGTTACATGGATGGGTTTCGAACCTCCAACCATGAACAGATCCTGTCTTGCCTGACGGACGATGTCGAGTGGGTAATTCCGGGAGCTTTTCACATTGTCGGCAAGCAGGCCTTTGATCGCGAGATTGAAAATGAAGCGTTCGTAGGTTCACCCACCATCAATATCGACAGACTCGTTGAAGAGAACGACGTGGTGGTGGCGGAAGGTTCGGTTCGCTGCCGGCGGCGCGACGGCGTGGTGCTGACTCTCGCGATGTGCGATGTGTTCGAGATGCGCGGCGGGAAAATCAAGCGCCTGACGAGCTATCTGGTTGAGACCCAGAGCTCTGCATCCTAGGGCGGGGTGTCCGGAACGACCAGATGTTGATTCTCGCGGCGCCAAAGCATGGCGCTGATGCGCCACGTCCCTTGATTCCTGTAAAGCTGAATGCTCTTGACCGCTCGTGCGATTGCGTCGCCCTCGCGGGATGTTCGCATCTCGTACGCGCTGAGCACATGGGCAATGTCGCCGAACTCAAAGGTCTGGCGCCAAAGCTCATGCTCCCAAAAACTTCGCAGGCCGGAATCGATCATCGATTCCAGGTTCTGCCGGAAGGTCTTCGGGTCGAATTCGAAGATGCCGTCGTCATTCACGCGGACCAGACGTGCGTTGTCGGCGAAAACCATTGTCTGCAGTCGCCAATCCGGCCGCCCGTCCTGCTCGAAGCTCATGGAGGCATACATCGCATCAACGACCGCATCAACGTTCATGTGGAACGGCTCCGTAGGGGATCGAAGTTTGCAACCCGGCCTTGCCATGATTCGCAAGCTCGCATCCGGTCAGTATCGACTCTATTCGCGCAAGAAGGATCCTGCGACCGGGAAGCGGAGAAACCTCGGGACCTTCAGCTCCCTCGCGGCGGCCAAAAAACACGAGCGCGCGGTTCAGTACTTCAAACGGCACTGAAGCAGCCGGAATGAAGCAGATCGCGAGATGGGTGTCGATCGTCGCGCATCCCTTCGTCATGGGGATGGTCGCGGTGTTCGGCATGGCCTTGCACTTCGGTACGCCGAGCGATGCGCTTCGGACTCTGCTTCTGTTCGTTCTGATCGCGCTCCTGCCGATCGGCGTGCTCATGGCCCGTCAGGTCCGCAGGGGCTCATGGACGAACGTCGACGCATCCAATCGCGCTGAACGGCCGGTGCTTTTCGCAGTGAGCATCGGCGCTTTCGCCTTGCTGCTCGGGGCGGTGCTCGTCTTTCGGCCAGCCTCGTTTCTCATTCGAGGCCTGATCGGCGTCCTGCTCATGCTTGCCGTCTGTGCCGCGGCCACGAAGTGGGTGAAGGTCTCGCTGCACATGGCATTCGGGGCCCTCTCCACAACGACGCTTCTTTTCGCCGGCTCACCCGTCGGCTGGGTGTTGCTGGCGGTGATGCCCGTCCTGGCGTGGTCGCGGCTGGCGCTCGAGCGCCACAGCTCCTCCGAGGTCGCGATCGGGGTGCTCATTGGCATCGCATTCGGCTGTGCGATCATGACCCTTTGAGCCGTGCGTCGCCTCCTGAAAACCGGCCTTCTCTTTGGCGCCCTGGCGATCGTCTGTTTGCCGGTGTCGTTCGTGGTGACGCTGGTTTTGCTCCCACTGTGGTTGGCAATCGAGTCGCGGTGGCAGATCGAGAGCGTCGGCCATTCCGGGCCGGCAACGTGGTGTTTCGTGTGCGTTTACACGATGCTGTCGCTGGGTGCGCTGTTCGTCGCGATGATCGCCGACCGAAAATGACCCTCAGCCCTGTCCCAGCCCCGGCCTGATCTCTTCGACCAGCTTCGCGAAGCGGTACGACAGGCCCTTCGTCACCACGATCTGCTTGAGGTAGTTCAGCGAGGTGATCGCGGCGGGGATGCCGGCGAGCGTGGCCGGGATCGAGGCCAGGCGGCCGGCCAGCTGGATGGTCTTGTCCATCCGCGTGTAGTGCTCGGAGCGGAGGTCGTTGCGGATGTCGCCCTGGTAGGCGAGGGTCAGGAGGTAGATGTCGGCGACCAGCTCGCGGAAGCGCATCTCGCTGCCCCATGCGAAGCAGTTCCCGGCGCGCACGTTGTCGAGGAACTCCTGCACGGTCTCGCCCTTCGACACCGTGTGCACCTTGGCGACGTGTTTCAGCGTGTGCGCGTCGGAGCCGCCCACCATCGAAATGTGCTGGCCGTGCGTCTCCTTCACGTGCTGCACGAGTTGCTGCACCATCCGGTTGTGAAACGACGCCATCGCGCCGTTGAGCACCTCGAAGATCTCGAACATGTCCAGCAGCTCGCTGATGTAGCGCGCCGCGACGTTCTTCATCCGATAGTTCTGGAAGAGGTGATTGATTCCGAAGAGCAGCTTCTCCGACTTCATGTACGGGATCAGCTCGCGGATGTCCGGCCGCAGCCGCTGGATCTCGCGGTGCTGGGCCTCGTTCAGGCCCCACACGCCGATGTGGATGCGCTGGCTGGTCTCAGGGAAGTGGGTCTCGACTTCCTCGCCGATGAAGAAGTCCGTCATGTCCGGATTCTTGTTCAGCAGGTAAAGCGCGCCGTCGATCGAGTCGTGATCGGTGAGCGTCACGAACGACATCCCGCGTTCTTTCGCGACCCGGTACACATCCTCGGGCGCGTTGTAGCAGTCGCGGGTATTCGCGCGGCGGAAGTACTTGAAGACCGAAAACCGGCTGTGGCAATGGAGATCGGCCCGTTTCAGGTCCGGATCAGATAGAAAAGGCTCGCTCGCCATCACACTCGCTCAACCGTCTCAGCTACAAGTCGCGTGCCGTCAGCAGCGTCGAGTGTAGTACAGACCGCTTCGCTCGCAATCGTCGCGCACAAAATGTTGTTCTTTCTTGCGATTACAATGCGCGCTGGCGTGCCGACGCCGGCAAAGAACGAATGGCTCAAGCAAACCGCGGGAAGCCGCCGACCAACACCACCTCCCAGGACTGGATGGACCTCGACGTCCCGAGCCGGCTGCCGATCATCCCGCTCGTCTCTTCGGTGCTCTTCCCGGGAGGCGTGCTGTCGCTGCAGGTCGGCATCGACCGCAACGTGCGCCTGCTCAAGAGCCTCCCCGACGATCAGAACCTGATCGCCGCCTTCTGCCAGAAGACCGGCGACAAGGAGAACCCGCGCGCCGAGGACCTGTCGCAGATCGGCGTGCTCGCGGCGATCGTGCAGCGGCTGCCCCTCTCGTCCGACCGCTACCAGCTGTTCCTGCAGGGAAGGCAGCGCGTCGAGCTCGTGCAGATGCTGCAGAGCGAGCCGTACTTCGAGGCGCAGCTCCGCGAGGTCGCGCCGCGCCCGATCCCCAAGAACGTCAAGACCGACTCGCTGATGAACAAGGCGATGTCGCTGTTCGAGAAGCTCGTCGAGAGCGACTCGAAGTACTCCAGCGAGCTGCTGAACATCCTCCGGATGAATGTGACCGAGGGACCCGACACGTTCGCCGATCTGCTCTCGTCGTTCGTGAACTTCCCGCTCGAGGAGAAGCAGCTGCTGCTGGAGACGGTGAATCCGATCGAGCGCATCGAGCTGCTGATCGACTGGATCAACCGCGACCTCGGGCGCGCGACCGTCGACCGCGAGCTGCAGCGCCAGATCCAGACTTCGATCGACCGCCGCGACCGCGAGAACTACCTGCGCGAGCAGCTGCGCATCATTCAGGACGAATTGGGCGAGACCAACGCCGCGGAGCGCGAGGCCGACACCTATCGCGACCGCATCGAGGCGCTGCCGCTCGCCGAGGAGCACAAACAGTCGCTGCGCCGCGAAGTCACGCGGCTGGGACAGCTCTCGCAGTCGTCCTCCGACTACGCGGTGCTGAAGGGACATCTCGACACCGTGCTGCAGGTGCCTTGGACGCAACATACCGAGGATCAGCTCGACCTGCAGAAGGCCGAAGAGATCCTCGACGCGCGGCATCACGGGCTCGAGAAGGTGAAGGAGCGCGTCCTCGAGTTTCTCGCGGTGCTCAAGCTCAAAGGCGATCTCAAGGGACCGATCCTCTGCTTCGTCGGGCCTCCCGGCGTCGGCAAGACGTCCCTCGGCGCCGCGATCGCCGACGCGCTCGGACGCAAGTTCGTGCGCATGGCCGTCGGCGGCGTGACCGATGAATCGGAGATCCGCGGGCATCGCAAGACCTACATCGGCGCGATGCCGGGGAAGATGATCACCAGCTACATCCAGGTCGGCGTGAACAACCCGTTGATCATGATCGACGAGATCGACAAGATCGGGAAAGACTTCCGCGGCGATCCGGCGTCGGCGCTGCTCGAAGTGCTCGACCCGAAGCAGAACCACGCCTTCGTCGACCGCTATCTCGAGATTCCCTACGATCTCTCGCACACGCTGTTCATCTGCACGGCGAACGTGCTGGACATGATTCCGAGCCCGCTGCGCGACCGCATGGAAGTGATCCGCCTCTCCGGCTACACCGAGAACGAGAAGGTCGCCATCGCCACGAAGCACCTCATCCCCGAGCTCCTCGAAAACCACGGCCTCGGGCCGGAGCAGGTGAAGATCGACGAAGACGCGATCCTCATGATCATCCGGGATTACACCGCCGAGTCGGGCGTGCGCAATCTCGAGCGCAACCTGGCCACAGTGCTGCGCAAGATCGCGCGCAAGGTCGCGAGTGGAGATGAAGGTGGAGCGGCGGGCTCTCAGCCCGCCGTCTACGAAGTCAAACCCGCCGACATCGAGGCCTACCTCGGCCTCGTGAAGTTCGAGCACGAATTCGCCGAGCGCCATCCCGAGATCGGCGTCACCACCGGCCTGGCCTGGACGCAGTACGGCGGCGAGATCATGTTCATCGAGGCCACGCGCATGCCCGGCACAGGGCGCAGCACCGTCACCGGCCAGCTCGGCGACGTGATGCGCGAGTCGGTGCAGGCGGCGTATTCGTACGTCCGCTCGAAGGCCCACGAGCTCGACATCGACGACAAGAAATTCATCGAGCACGACATCCACATCCACTTCCCCGCGGGCGCGATTCCGAAAGACGGCCCCTCCGCCGGAGTCGCCATCGCCACCTGCATCGCCTCGGTGATGGGGGAGCGTCCGGTGCGCCATGACGTGGCCATGACCGGCGAGATCACGCTGCGCGGCAAAGTGCTGTCCGTCGGCGGGATCAAGGAGAAGGTGATGGCCGCGCACCGCGCGAACATCAAGACCGTCCTGCTCCCCGAGGGGAACCGGAAGGATCTGCAGGAAGTGCCGGAGGAGACGAAGGGCGCGCTGAAATTCGTCTTCACCGAGCGCGTCGAAGACGTCTGGCGCGAAGCGCTCATCCCTCTGTACCTCGTCAAGGATCACGACCGGAAGTACGACGAGCGCGAGTACCGGGCGGAGCGCGAAAAGGGCGATCGCCCCGGTGAGCGCGGCAGCGAGCGCGCCGAGAATCGATGAAACGCGGCTGCCTGGGGAATCTGTTCTTCGGCGTTTTGCTGCTCATCGTGTTTGGCTCGAGCACGTACTTCTGGTTCACCTTCTTCGTCAAAGGCCGCTCGCTGCCGACGCCGAACCTGATCGGCAAGCCCATCGCGGAGGCGCGCGCGCTGGCCCGCGACCTCGGCGTGGAGCTCGAAGTCGACACCGATCACCGCCGCAACTCCGACCGCGTGCCGCTCGGCAACATCGTGTGGCAGAACCGCACGCCCGGCGCCACCAGCTTCATCAAGCGCGGCAGCTCGATCCGCGTCGAGCTGAGCGCCGGCCCGCTGGTCCTGCGCGTGCCCGACTTCGCGGGCATGACCGCGGGCACGGCGATGCTCCGCCTCGGTCAGCAGAACATGAAGCTCGGCACTCTGAGCTACGTCGGCTGCGACGTGAAGGGAATCCTCGAAGCCGATCCGCCGAAAGGAACGGTCGTCGCGCCGCAGACCGCGGTGTCGATGCTGGTCGGCGTTCCGCCGGCGCCGCCGCAGTACGTCATGCCCGACCTCATCGACCTGCGGCTCGACTCCATCCGTCCGACGCTCGAAGGGCGCGGGCTGAACGTCTCGACGGTGAAGTACGAGGCCTATCCCGGAATCGCGGATGGCATAATCATCCGCCAGTACCCCCTCCGCGGCGCGCCGGTCAGCAGCCGTGACGGCATCTCGGTCGTCGTGTCGCGGCAGGAAGAAACGAGCATCGTGGAAGCTCCCGCCGCACCATGATCAAGATCGCGCCCTCACTGCTCTCCGCCGACTTCGCGCGGCTCGCCGACGAGCTCGCGACCATCGCCTCGGCGGACCTGCTCCATCTCGACGTGATGGACGGCCACTTCGTGCCGAACCTGACCATCGGGCCGGCGATCGTGAAGGCGCTGCGCGGACACACGAAGCTGCCGTTCGACTGTCATCTGATGATCAGCGAGCCGCAGAGGTACATCAACCGCTTCCTCGAGGCGGGCGCGGACATGATCTCGATCCACATCGAGACCGAGCCGCACCTGCAGCGCGCGCTGCAGATGATCCGCGACGGCGGCGCGAAGGCGGGGATCGCCGTCAACCCCGCCACTCCGGCGGAATCGCTCTCGGCGGCCATCGATTATTGCGACTACGTTCTGGCCATGACCGTGAACCCCGGATTCGGGGGCCAGAAGTTCATAGAACCTGTCGTGCCCAAGATTCGTCATATCTCCAGACTCATCCGCGAGCGGGGGCTCCGTGTGGACATCGAGGTGGACGGCGGCATCGACGCGAAGACCGCTCCCCACGTCGTGGCCGCCGGCGCCACGATCCTGGTCGCGGGAAACGCCGTGTTTGGGGTGGCGGACCGGGCGGGTGCAATCGAATCGATACGGACTGCTGTTACGGGGACGAAGGTCTGAACACCGGAGGATTCTTGAAACTGAGACGTCTACTGATCGCGCTGATCGCCATCAGCGTTTTTGCCGCCTGCCACCACGGCCCGCGCCGCATCCGGCCGACCGTCGATCCCGCGCTTCTGCAGATGTCGAAGGAGCAGGTCTGGTCGAAGGCCGAGGAGCTGTTCTCGAATCACAAGTGGCAGCGGGCGCGCACGTACTACACGTACCTGTACGAGAACCATCCCAACGACGTCCTCGGGCGCCGCAGCCTGCTGCGCATCGCCGACACGTTTTACGAGCAGGGCGACCAGGTGAACCTCGTCGAGGCGCAGTACAAGTACCGCGACTTCATCAACCGCTATCCGTCGAGCGACCAGGCCGACTACGCCATGCTGCGCATCGCCATGTGCTCGTACCGGCAGATGGAGAGGCCCGACCGCGACCAGCAGAAGACGAAGGAAGCGCTGGAGAAGTTCAACGACATGGTCCGCACCTATCCGAACAGCCCGCTGCGGGCCGAGGCGGACTCGAAGAGGCAGGACGTGCTCGACCGCCTGGCCAAGCACGAGCACCTGGTCGCGCGGTACTACATCAAGCGCAAAAGCTACAACGCGGCCGTGCAGCGGCTGAACTTTCTGATCGATACCTATCCGAACTACAAGGACCGCGCGGGGTCGTTCTACGACATCGGCACGGCGCTGAGCAGGCTCGGACGGAAGGGTGAGGCGCGGCTCTACTACGAGCGCGTGGTCACCGAGTTCCCGCAGAGCGACTACGCCGACCGCGCCAAGCGCCGCCTGAGCGACATCAGCGCATGAAGAAACTGATCGCGGCCGCCGCGCTCTTCGCCGCCGCCTGCGCCTCGTCGCAGACGGATGACCCGGCGCCGGCGCCGCGCGTCGTCGAGGCGGCACCCGATCCGCGCGTCGGCGAGCTGCAGACGGCGATGACCGAGCTGCTCGAGCGCATCGACGTCCTCAACGACCGCATTGCGCGCCTCGAGGAAAACAACACCCCTCCTCCTCCACCCCAACCCTCAACGCCGTCCCCCCAGGTCTCCCGCCCCTCCGCCCCGCTGATCCAGCCGCCGCAAGCCGCGCTCGCCAGCGCCAAGCTCGCCGGCGACTACCGCAAGGCGATCATCGCCTACGGCCGCGGCGCGTACGGGGAGGCGCGGCAGGGATTCCAGGGCGTCCTCGACGCCGATCCGACCGGCGACCTCGCGGACAACGCCCTCTTCTGGATCGGCGAGACCTACTACGCCGCGCGCGACTACAACAACGCCGTGCGCTACTACGCGCGCGTCACCAGCGACTTCGCCGACCAGAACAAAGCCCCCGACGCGCTGTACAAGACCGCCCTCGCGCAGGAGAAGACCGGCGACCTCGCCCTGGCGCGCAAGACCCTGCAGCAGGTCATCGAGCGCTATCCGTACTCGACCTCGGCGTCGATGGCAAAGCAGGAACTGCAGCGGATCAAATACTAGAATAGCGAAGATAGCGGAATATGGCCGAAGAGACCGAGAGTGGAGCGAGCCTCCTCGGGCGGCGCGAATATGCGCGCGCGGTCCCGCTGCTCAAGCGCGAGCACGAGAAGTATCCGTCCAATCCTCGCATCCGCCTCCAGTACGCCGACGCGCTGGCCGGCGCGGACATGCTCGAAGAGGCGGTCGCCCAGTACGAGGCCACCGCGAAGTACTACGAGGACAACGGCCTCACCGTGCAGGCCATCGCCGTCCGCAAGAAGGGCGAGAAGGCCGCCGCCCAGCTCAAGAAGCCGGAGAGCGACGCCGCCGGCAAGAGCGAGCCGCTGTTCACGCGCCCCGTGCCGCAGAGCCCTCTCTTCGAGATGCTGAACGACGACGAGCGCGCGGCCATCGTCAGGGAGATGGAAGTCGAGTCGCACGAAGAGGGGAGCGTCATCATCAACGAAGGCGATCCCGGCACGTCGATGTATCTCATCGCCGCCGGCGAGGTGAAGGTCTACACGCGGCCCCCCCACAAGAGCGCCACGGTCTACCTCGCGCGCCTCGGCGAAGGGGATTTTTTCGGAGAAGTGAGCGTGTTGACCGGCAAGCCACGGACGGCGACCATCACCGCATCGCAGCGCACGGAGCTGCTGCGGCTGGACAAGGAGAAGCTCGACGGCGTGCTGTCGAGATATCCCGGCATCCGCAAAGTGCTCGATGACTTCTACAAGAAGCGCGCGGAGCACACCGTCGAGGCGATGATCGACAGTCTGAAAAAGAAATCATGAGCGTGCTCGCAATCCGAAAATACGGCGACGACGTCCTGCGTCTGCCTGCCAAGCCGGTCGAGGCGATCGACGACGAGCTGCAGAAGCTGATCGACGACATGATCGACACGATGTACGCGGCGCCGGGCGTCGGTCTCGCGGCGAATCAGGTCGGCGTGTCGAAGCGGCTGATGGTCATCGATCTCTCGGTCGGCAAGCGTCCCGGCGAGTGCCACGTCTTCATCAATCCGGAAATGATCGATTCGGAAGGGGAGATCACCGAGGAAGAGGGCTGCCTCTCCATCCCCGACTTCGTCGAAGTGGTCACGCGTCCGGAGCGGGTGAAGCTGCGCTACCTCGACCGCAACGGCACCACGCGCGAGATGTGGGGCGAGGGGCTGATGGCGCGGGCGATGTGCCACGAGATCGACCACCTCAACGGCACCCTCTTCGTCGATCACCTGCGCGGCTTCAAGCGCGACCGCATCCTCAAGAAGATCGCCAAACTCTCCAGGTCCGGCATGTGGTTCTGATCGCGCTACAATCCGCGCGACCATGAGAACCACCGGCATCGTGACGGAGATTCAGCCGCTCGCTCCGAGCGTCCTGCAGCTCACCGTTTCGTTCGACGAGGGCTTTCACTTCCGCCCCGGCCAGTGGGTGAACTTCCGGTTTCCGGAGGGCGTCTCCCGGGCGTACACGATCGCGTCCGCGCCGCAGCGCCCCGAGGCCGTGCAGCTGTGCGTGCGGGTGGGAGCGGGGAAGGGCGGGGAGGCGATCCGCAAGCTTGAAGCGGGCGCGGAGGTCACGGTCGACGGACCGTACGGCGATTTCCTGTTGCCCGAGAACACGAAGGGCAGCGTGGTCTTTCTTGCGGGCGACGTCGGCATCGCGCCGATCCGCAGCATCGTCCTCTACATGCTCGCCGAGAAAGACCCGCGCGCGATCATGGTCCTCTACGAGCCCGACCAGCGGCAGATCCTCTACGCCGGCGACTTCGACCCGCTGGCGCGCGCGGGGCAGATCGTGCACGAGAGCGGGCCGATCGAGATCCTCGTCGAGCGCAATCGAGTGAAGATCAAGGACTCCATCGTGATGGCCGCCGGCTTCGACCCGTTCCTCGACCGCGCGAAGAAGGCGCTCGAATCGATCGGAGCCGATCCGGGCGCCCTCATCAGCGAGACCTTCGGCCCCGCGGTCTGATCCGCTATTCGTAGCCCAGTGCCTCGCGCACCGGCTGCCGCGTCGCATGCCGCGCGGGAACGAAGCTGGCGATCGCGCCGAGGAGCAGCGAGATCGCCAGCCAGAGGAACAGACCGCGGAGCTCGAAGACGAAATCGAGACCGCTGCGGAACATCGTATTCATCAGGAAGTTGCCGACGCCGCGGCTGAGCGGCCACGCCGCCAGCGAGGCCAGGATCCAGCTGAAGACCCCGACCACCACCCCTTCGCCGACCAGCATCAGCCAGACCATGCGCGGCGTCGCGCCGACCGCGCGCAGCACGCCCATCTCCCGCCGGCGCTCCAGCACGTTGATGCTCATCGTGGTCATGAGGCCGAGCGCGCCGACGCCGCCGATGAGCGCCGACATGATGATCAGCGCGACGTAGATCATCACCATGTGCTGATCGAAGCCGAAGCGGCTCTCGCCGCGGCTGGACATGTTCGCGGCCTTGATCCCTTCGCGCGCCAGGCTTTCCTCGAGCTGACCCTTCACGCGGTCGATCGACGCCGGGTCGGTCTTGTCCAGCGCGATGCGCAGGCTGTTGGTGTTGCCTCCGAGTGCCGGGATGTAGGCGACCGGTGGTGAAAACGGCTCGCGCGCGATGCCCACGACGCGAAACGTCACCGGCTCCGTCCCCATCGGAAACGTCACGCGATTGCCGACGCGCATCTCCGCGTTCTTTGCCGCCAGCGCCGTATTCACGACCATCGTGTCTCTCTCGTTTGGAGCGAGCCACCGCCCGCGGACGATGTTCGGCTTCAGCATCGCCGTCTGCGCCGGCAGAGCGATGACGACGAATTTGTCGCCTTTACTCGCCATCCACCCTTCAAACCCCCGCACGCCGCCCACCCGCCGCACCGCGCGCGTCACATCCTCCACCTGCGCCGTCTCCGAAAGCGCCACGGACAGGTCGAATTTGTGCGTGTCGAAGAGCCGGTCGAGCGTGCGGATCATCGACGCGCGCACGTTCAGTGCGGTCATGAAGAACAGGCCGCTCGCGGCGAGCGTCAGCACCGTCAGCGCCAGCCGCCCGCGCCGGCGGAAGTTGTTGCGGATGGCGAGCAGCAGCGGCCGGGCGACGCCGCCCACGCGGGCGAGCATCCGGTCGAAGCGAGTCGTGCCGAAGCCCGATGCGGAGACGCCGAAGTCGGCCAGCGCGCGGCGCACCGAGACCCCGCTGCCGCGCCAGACCGGAATCGCGGCCGCGAGCAGCGGCACCACGATTCCCGCGACGATCACGAGCAGGAAGACCCACGCCGGAATCGCGAAGCTGGTGATGTCGAAGTTGAGAAACACCGCCTGTGCCCGGCAGAGTGCGCGGCTGCCCCAGATTCCGATCGGCAATGCGATCGCGATCGCGGCGATGCCGAGGAGCAGCGCCTGGCCGAAATAGATCCGCGCGATCTGCGAGCGCGTCCCGCCGATCGCCTTCATCATCCCGATCTGCCGCACCTGCGCCGCCATCAGCGCCGTCAGCAGATTCACCACGATCACGCCGCTGAGCAGCATCACGAAGAAGCCGAAGCTGGCCAGCGACAGCATCAGCAGGCCCATGATCTCGGCGTGCGGATGCTTCCCCGGCGTCGGGATGTCGACGCGCGTGACCGGATGCCCGCTCGCCTCGGCGACCTTCTTCACGTCCGCGACGACATTGCGGATGTGGTCTTCGTCGAACTGATCGCCGTCGACGAGCAGCATCAGCCGGTCGAGCTTCGGCTCCTCGCCGAGCTGCGCCAGCGTGGCCGTGGTGATGTAGCCGTAGACGATGTTCTCCATCCGCGCCTGAGCCTGCCCGACGTCGTGCACGCTGCCCGCGACGCGCAGCGTCCGCTCCGGACCGTCCAGCGTGCGCACGACCACGCCGTCGCCGATGCGGACGCGCGCGACCTGCAGCGCGTCGCGCTCGATCAGGATCTCGCCCGGCGCCGGCGGCCATGCGCCGGTCTCCGGATTGATCCTGCTCACGCGGATGCTGCCGAAGTCCTTCACCACGAAGAGCACCAGATTGCGCCAGCCCTTCGTACCGCCGCGAATGCGCCCGCTCATGATCCGGCGCGCCTCGATCTCGCGCACGCCGGGGGTCCTGGCGATCGCCGCGAGCAGCGCGTCGTCGACGGCGTTGGTGCGCAGCGTCGCCGAGGCGGGGTTGGTCGCGAGATAGCCTTTGTTCAGCTCGCGCGTGAGGATCGCGTAGCTCGCCAGCACCGCCGCGAATCCGGCGATGCCCACCGCGATCGCCAGCACCACCAGAATCGTCCGCGTGCTCTCCTGCCGGAAATCGCGAATCGCCTTGCGCCACGGCGTCCTCATGACGCGATCGCTCCGTCGGCGAGCTCGATGGTGCGGTCGATGACCCGCGCGACGTCGCGGTCGTGCGTGGCGATGACCACGGTCGTGCCGCCGGTGGCCATGCCGCGGAAGAGGTCGAGCACCGCACCGGCGTTCGCCGAGTCGAGGTTGCCGGTCGGCTCGTCGGCGAGCACCACCGGTGGATCGTTGGCCAGCGCGCGCGCGATCGCCACGCGCTGCTGCTCGCCGCCCGAGAGCGACGCCGGCAGCTTGTCCGCCTGCGGCGCGACGCCGAAGCGGTCCAGCAGCTCCATCGCCCTCCGCCGCCGCTCCCGCGGCGCGATGGCGCCGTTGAAGTCCATCGGCAGCATCACGTTCTCGGCGGCGGTCAGCGTCGGCAGCAGCTGGAAGAACTGGAAGACGAATCCGACCGTGCGGCCGCGCCACGCGGCGAGCTTGCTCTCGCCGAGGGTCTGAATCGCGGCGCCGGCGACCGAGACGGCGCCGCCCGTTGGCGTGTCGATGCCGCCGATCACGTTCAGCAGCGTCGACTTCCCGCTGCCCGATTTTCCGACGATGGCCACGAACTCGCCGGGACTCACGTCGAGATCGACGTCGCGCAGCGCCGTGAACGCACCGTAGGACTTGGAGACGTTCTGTAGTCTGATCATCATGGCGGCGACGGTAAGCGCGCGGCTCTGAACGGACTCTGAATACGCCGTTCAGTTGCCGTTCAGGTTCGCTGCGTCACGTTGGACATCCCTTGCGAGTGCTCGTAGCAGAAGACGAAGCCGCCCTGGCCGCGCAACTCGCCGACGCGCTCGGCGGCGCGGGCTACGCCGTCGACACCGTCGCCGACGGCGAGCAGGCCGATTTCCTCGGCCAGACCGAGACCTACGACGCGGTCGTCCTCGACCTCGGCCTCCCGCGCGTCGACGGCCTCACCGTCCTGCGCCGCTGGCGCGAGGCGGGATTGTCGATGCCCGTGCTGGTTCTCACCGCGCGCGCCAGCTGGAGCGAGAAGGTGCAGGGCATCGACAGCGGCGCCGACGACTACCTCGGCAAGCCCTTTCGCATGGAAGAGCTGCTCGCGCGCCTGCGCGGTCTCATTCGCAGATCGACCGGCCAGGTGACCGCGGAACTGCGCAGCGGAGGCATCGTTCTCGACGCGCGCCACAGCCGCGTCACCTGCGACGGCGTTCCCGTGCGCCTGACCAGCCACGAGTTCCGCGTGCTCTCGTATCTCATGCACCACCGCGGCCGCGTGGTCTCGCAGGCCGAGCTGACGGAGCACATCTACGCGCAGAGCTTCGACCGCGACTCGAACACGGTCGAGGTGTTCGTGGCCCGCCTGCGCCGCAAGCTCGGCGCCTCGGTGATCCGGACCGTGCGCGGACTCGGCTACCGCATCGGCGCGGAGGGCGAATGATCCGCTCGCTGCGCGCGCGCATCCTCGTCGCGTCGGCGCTCTGGACCCTCGGTCTCCTCGGGGTCATGCACTTCACCATGTTCTTCCTGGCGACCCTCTATCCGGGGCTTCAGCGCGTGCGCCTGCACTCGCTGCTCGTCTTCGCCCTGGCCTGCATGCTCGCGGGCTTTTTGTATCTCCGCAGCGGCCTGTCGCGGTTCTCCGACCTGCGCGCGCGGCTCACCGCGGTGCGCGAGGGACACGAGCATCGGATCGAAGGCGTCTATCCGACCGAGATCCAGCCGCTGGTGAACGAATTGAACGCGCTGCTCGCGCATCGCGAAGAGGCGGTGCGCCGCGCGCTCGCGAAGGCCGGCGATCTCGCGCACGGCCTGAAAACGCCGCTCGCGGTGATCGCGCACGAGAGCGATCGCCTCGGCGATTCCGCCGCCGTGATCCGGCAACAGATCGAGCGCATGCAGCGCCAGATCGACTTCCATCTCGCGCACGCCCGCGCCGCCGGATCGGCTGCGACCCTCGGCGCGCGGTCCTCGATCTCCGAGTCGGTCGACGCGCTGATCCGCACGCTCCAGCGGCTGCACGCCGATCGCGGACTGACCATCGACGCACGCGTCTCGCCGTCGCACGCGCTGCGCGTCCAGCGCGAAGACCTCGACGAGATGCTCGGCAACCTGCTCGACAACGCCTGCAAGTGGGCAAAGTCGCGGATCGCCGTCGGTTCCATGGTAAATGGCGAGCGCATCGTCATCACCGTCGACGACGACGGCCCCGGGCTAGATCCCGCGTTGCGCGAAGCCGTCCTGCAACGCGGCGTCCGTGCCGACGAAGCCGCCCCCGGCACAGGCTTCGGCCTGGCAATCGTCCGCGACCTCGCCGAGGTCTACGGCGGCTCGATCGCGCTCGCGACCTCGCCCCTGGGCGGCGTCTCGGCGAGGTTAGAACTGCCTGCGTCCCTGTGGAGCGGCGGGCTTTAGCCCGCCGGGCTCTCGCGACGAATTCGGCGGGCTAAAGCCCGCCGCTCCACAGGCACCGCTACCTGAGCCAGCCCGGCATGACGCCCCGTCGGCGCGCTTCTTCCTTGAACTCGACGTACGCGCGTTCGGCGCGCGTCACTTCGAGCTGGGCGCGCGGGATCTGGTCGAGCGTGTTCGCGAGCACGGTCGAGTCGTAGGAGTAGCTGTGCGGCTTGTAGCCGAGGGCCACGAGCTGGAAGATCTTCATCTGCAGCTCGCGGGCGCGCGTTTCGAGGAGCTCGAGATCCTCCTTCGCGCGGCGGATCGACTCCTCGTAGCCCTTCGCCTGGCGGCGCCACTCCCACTCGTTCTCCTCCGAGCCCGCCTGCTCCGCCGCCTTCGGGGCCGGCGGCAGCGGCTCGACGCGCTGATGCGGCGGCGCGGCGGTGCCGGAGTGATTGGCCTCCAGCTCGGCGAGCAGGCGTTTGCGATCCTCGTCCGAAACGCGCAGTTTGGTCGGTGCCGGAGTCGTGGCGGTACGCGTCTCGGGTACCGTGTCGCCGATCCGCTCGACCTCCGAGGCGGGGAGCGAGTAGAGCGTTCCCTTCACCCGGAACGTCACCACCCCGTTCTCCGTCTTCACGGGGCCGTCGGCAGTGAAGCGGTCGCCCGAGCGCAGCACGAGCGTCGTAGTCGTGAGCGTGAGAAGGAGAATCGGCAGCGCGTGCATGGTGATAGATTACAACCGGCGGCGTGGCATCTGCATGCCGGACGGTTACATGGCGATAAAATCCCGCCCCCTGCATGGGAAGTAGCATCCCGCACTTGCACGTCCACTGGGTGGTGCTCGCCGTGGTCTGTGGCGTCTTTTACCTGATCTACGACGCCCTCCGCTCGTTCGAGCTCCAGCTGGGCCCGGTCCGGCTTCGCCAGCTCGACATCGAGGAGTTTCAGCTCGTCAACGGGGCGCTGCTGCAGATCGCGCTCGTCGTCGGCATGGCCTCGACGACCATGATCTTCGACGAGATCGCGATCGGCTCGGCCGTCCTGCGCGCCCTGATGATCTGGGCGGGAGCGGTGGTGCTCTGGAAATTCGTGCTGGCGCTGATTGCCGACGACATCGGGGCGGTCGCCCTCCGCGTGCTGGTCCCGTTCTCGCGCGTCAGCTATTACCTCTTCTGGCCGCTGCTCTTCCCGCTGCGGCGTCTCCTCGAGCGCCGCGACCGCGCCGAGCAGGCCGAGGACGAGGAGGAAGAGGTCACCGACGAAGAGGTGCAGGCGTACATCGACGTCGGCGAGGAAGAGGGCATCATTGAGCCGGGCGAGGGGCGGCTGCTGCAGTCGATCGTCGACTTCGGCGACCGGCTCGCGCACGAGATCATGACCCCGCGCATCGACGTCCTCTCGTTCGACGCCCGGCGGCCGATCGAAGAGCTGGCCACGCTGTTCAGCGAGTCGAAGTACTCGCGCATCCCGATCTACGAGCAGAGCATCGACCGCATCACCGGGATCGTGCACATCAAGGAGCTGTTCGACAACCTCCTGCGCGACGAGCGCAAGGCCGCCCCGGAGCTCGCGCGCCCGCCGTACTTCGTGTTGCAGACGAAGAAGGTGTCCGAGCTCCTGCGCGAGTTCCAGAGCGAGCATCTGCAGATCGCCGTCGTCGTCGACGAGTACGGCGGGACCGCCGGCATCATCACCACCGAGGACATCATCGAAGAGATCGTCGGCGAGATCGCCGACGAGCATGAAGACGAGGAGGCGACGGTCGTCGACCTCGGCGACGGCACCTATCTCGTCAGCGGCATGCTGCGCGTCGAGGAGCTCGAGGAGAAGCTCGACGCCAGCTTCTCCGGCGAGGATTACGAGACCGTCGCCGGCTTGATCTTCACGACCCTCGGCCGCGTCCCGAAGACCGGCGAAGTGGTGACCAGGAACGGCTTCCGCCTCGAGGTCGACCGCGCCGACCGCCGCCGCATCTACCGCGTGCGGGTGAGCAAGGATCCGGACTGGCATCCGGAGGAAGAGGAAGGGGAGGAGGAATGAGCGCGCGCTTCGGCATCACCGCACTCGTCGGCCGCCCCAACGCCGGCAAGTCGACGCTCATCAACCGTATCCTCGGGCAGAAGGTCTCGATCGTCTCGTCGAAGCCGCAGACCACGCGCAACCGCATCGTCGGCATCCTCAACGACCCGCGCGGGCAGATCGCATTTCTCGACACGCCCGGCATCCACCGCCCGCTCCACAAGCTGAACGTCCGGATGATGGATCACGTCCGCTCGTCGCTCTCCGAGGCCGACGTCATCGCGCTGATCATCGATGCCACCGAGGAGTTCGGAAAAGGCGACCAGTTCGTCATCGATCTCCTGCGCGACGAGAAAGAGCGCAATCCCGAGGCGAAGCGCTTCGTGATCCTCAACAAGATCGACCTCCTGAAGAAGCAGAAACTGCTGCCGCTGATGGAGCAGTACAACGGCTACGGCATCTTCGACGAGATCGTGCCGATCTCCGCGTCGAAAGGGGAGGGCGTGGAGGAGCTGATCGCGCTGCTCTTCAAGACCGTCGCGCCGGGCGAGGCTGTCTATCCGAAAGAGGACTACACCACCCAGCCGGAGCGCTTCTTCGCCTCCGAGATCGTGCGCGAGAAGGTCCTGATACACACCTCGGAGGAGCTGCCGTACACCACCGCCGTCTCGGTCGACCGCTTCGAGGAAGACGACGAAACGCACTTCATCAAGATCTACGCGACGATCGTCGTCGAGCGCGATTCGCAGAAGGCGATCGTGATCGGCAAGCAGGGCTCGATGATCAAGCGCATCGGCACCGAGGCGCGCGTCGAGTTGGAGGCCATCCTCGGCGCTAAAGTCTTTCTGGACTTACATGTGGCTGTGCATGAGCGCTGGCGCGAAGACGAGCGCTTCCTCGGCGAACTGGAGTGGCCGCTTCACTAGAAATTAGCGTTACCATTGCACGAAGTTCACCGCGGTAACACCAATCAAACAGTCGAGGAGGGTTCCGCATGGCCGGTACACGCGTAGTTCGTCTCCTTCTCCTTTTATCCCTCGTACTTCTCACCGTCCCGCTGCTGGCGCAGCAGACGGGCGCCCTGCACGGGCGCGTCACCGCAACCGACGGCTCCGCGCTGCCGGGCGTCACCGTCGAGGGAAGCTCCAACGTTCTGCCGCAGCCGCGCGTCACCGTCACCGACGCCGGCGGCGAGTTCCGGCTGCCGCAGCTCGTGCCCGGAAAATACACGCTGACCTTTTCGCTGGCGGGCATGCAGACCGTGACCCGCAGCGCGCAGGTGCAGCTCGGCCAGGACGTCGAGGCCAACGCGCAGCTCGGCATCGCCGGCGTCGCGGAGAACATCACCGTCACCGCCGAGGCGACGCTGGTCGACAAGGAGTCGACGGAGCTGCAGACCGGCATCTCCAACGAGCAGTTCGTGGCGCTGCCGGTCGCGCAGGACTACAAGGACCTGCAGAAGCTGATCCCCGGCGTGCAGGTGAGCAACGACCAGTTCCGCGGACCGAGCGCCGGCGCGAGCGGCCAGGACAACGTCTACCTCTTCGACGGCGTCAACGTCACGATGCCGCTGTTCGGCATCCTGAACGCCGAGCCGGCCACGCACGACATCGCGCAGGTGAACGTGGTCAAGGGCGGTGCGAAGGCGATCGACTTCAACCGCGCCGGCGGCTACCTGATCGACTCGGTGTCGAAGTCGGGAACGAACCAGTTCCACGGCGACGTCGGCTATCAGCTGATGAACAACGGCTTCATCGCCGATCAGGAGCGGAGCTCCAACTCGGTCTACCTCGAGGACCGCGACTGGATCACGGCGAGCCTCGGCGGCCCGATCATCCAGGACCGCCTGTTTTTCTACGGCTCGTACTATCGTCCGACGAGAGAGCGCTTCAACCAGGCCAACCTCTACGGCGATTTGCCGCAGTACGAAAGCACGCGCAACGAGGAGTTCGGAAAGCTGACCTGGTCGCCGACGCAGAGCTGGCTGGTCAACGGCAGCTACCGCAACTCCAAGCGCCGCGACACCTCCGGCGACGACTTCGGAACGCGATTCGCCGGCACCACCGGCAACGGCAGCCTCACCCGGTTCCAGGTCGGCACGCTCGAAGTCTCGAAGGTCATCAACAACAAGAGCTACGCGACCGGCAAGTTCACCGACTATCGCAATCCGGGCGGCCAGGCCGCCGACCATCTCGCCGACGTCACCGTCAACACCGCGCTCGGCACGCATCTCGACATCACCAATCTCGATCACATCGGACGCCTGATCGTGCCGACGCCGGGCACGAACGCGGCGGCGAATGCGTTCATCGCGCCGTACATCGACAAGTACGGTTATCTCCAGAACGGCGTCCGCACCGGCGGCGGCCGCGTCGGGTTCCACCCGTTCGCGCGCGACGACGATGACTTCTTCCGCAAGAGCGGCCAGGTCGGCTACAACCTGACCCTCGGCTCGTCGATCCAGCACGACCTGCACGGCGGCTATCAGCGCTATGTCGACTCCGAGGATCGCCTGCAGATTTCAAACGGCTGGGGCGACATCACCATCCAGGGCGGCGCGACGAACTGCACCGTCGCGGTCTGCGGGAGCGTGAAGCCGATCTTCTTCACCGCCAACTTCAGCCAGCAGACCACCGGCGCCGTCCCCTCGATCCACTCCGAGTTCCACTCGCAGGCGTTCGAGCTCAACGACACCATCCGGCTGAACAACTGGTCGTTCAACGTCGGCGTGATGGCCAGCAACGACACGCTCTACGGCCAGGGCCTGGCCAAGGCCAACAACGTCGCCGGATACGTGAAGTCGCCGGGCACGAAGTACAAGATGTACAACGTGCCGTTCGAGAAGATGATCCAGCCGCGCCTCGGCGCGACCTGGGCCTACAACGGATCGGACACGGTCTACGCCAGCTTCGCCAAGTACAACCTGGCCGCGAACTCCGACGCCCGCGCCGCGTCGTGGGACCGCAACCTCGTGGCCTCGATCAATGCCTACTTCGACGCCAGCGGCAACCTGATCGGCGTCGACCCGGTGGCCTCCTCCTCGGGCAAGCTGTTCGTGCAGGACATGGATCCGCCGCAGATCGAGGAGTACATGGTCGGCACCGCGCAGCAGCTCACCACGCGCTGGTCGGCACGCGCGTACGGCCGCTATCGCCGCGGCAGCAACTTCTGGGAAGACACCAACAACAACGCGCGCGTCTGCTTCAAGGCCCTGGCCTCGAATTTCGGACAGTGCTCGGCGACCACCGTTCCGTCCGACGCGCCGGCCGGCATCCCGCACGAACCGTACATCGCCGACCTGCCGGCGCGCCTCCAGGCCATCGGCAGCGGCTCCACGTACGTCATCGCGGAGCTCGACGGCGCCTTCACCAAGTACTACGAGGCCACCATGGAGTCCGACTGGAACAGCGGACCGCTGTTCCTCCGCGGCTCGTACACCTGGAGCCACTACTACGGCAACTTCGACCAGGACAACACCACCGTCGTCAACGACGCCTCGGTGTTCATCGGCTCGTCGTTCATCGGCGACAGCGCCGGACGCCAGATCTGGAACAACCGCTACGGCGATCTCCGCGGCGACCGCCGCCACCTGCTCAAGGTCTACGGCACGTACCAGTTGCCGTGGCGTGCGAGTGCCGGCGCGTTCTTCAACTATCAGTCGGGACAGCCGTACGAGCTCTGGAGCTTCATCCCGTACAACCCCGGACTGACGACGTCGACCAGCGACTCGAGCCGCTACGTCGAGCCGGCCGGACGCAGGAAAACGCCTTCGCATACGAACGTCGATTTCAACTACACGCAGAACTATCCGCTGCCGCGCGGGCTGAACCTGCAGTTCGTCTTCGACATGTTCAACGTGCTGGACAAGCAGACCGGCTACAACTACGAGAACCGCATCGGCACGCTGGGAACCTGCCCGACGCTCACTGACGGCTGCATCCAGACCACCATCGCCACCGCCGCCGCACCCAACGGTGTCATCGTCAAGGAACCGTTCGCGCGCAGCTTCTACGGCCCGCGCCGTTACCAGCTCGCGCTGCGCGTCCAGTTCTAATGGAATAGCGTCTCTCGATCGATCAGCTCGCGCGTATGCGGATCCGCATGCGCGCGGGCTGCTTCGATCCGCGCGCGGGCGTCCGGCTCGCGGAGCAGCACACTCACCTGCGCGCGCTTGAACAGCGCCAGCGGATAGCGCGGGTTCGCGGGTAGAACGCTGTCGAGCGACGCGCGCGCGTCCTCGAAACGGCGCGCCTCCATGTACAGCACGCCCAGCTCGAGGTGATGCCGGAACGCCGGTCCCTGTGCGGCGCGCGCCTTCTCGAACGCGTCGATCGCCACCGCCGTCTGTCCGGTCACCATTCCCAGCTGGCCGAGCCCGACCAGCTCCGCGGGCGCCGGGGCGCGCAGCGCGTAGAGCTTCTGCCGAAGCGTGATCGCGTCCTCGAACCGCTGCTGCCGCTCGCGCACGATGATCAGCGCCTCCAGCGCCGGCACGCGGTCGGGAGAGTCGGCCACGATCCGCTCGAGCATCGGTACCGCCTTCTCCCAATCCTTTCCGCGCGCGTAGTGCAGCGCGAGATAGGTGCGCACGTCGGGGGACTGCGGCGCGATGCGCTGCGCGGCCTCGAATCCCGCCAGCGCCTCGCGCTCGTGTCCGAGGGACGAATGCGCGGTCGCGAGGCGCAGCGCGGCGTCGAGGTTGTTCGGGTCGCGCGCGCGGATCTGCTCCAGCAGCGGAATCGCCGCCGCGTATTGCCCGCGCACGAAGAGGCCCGAGGCGCGATCGAGGACGGGGAAGAGGGGAGCCATGTCCGCGGGACGCGGCGCGTCCTTGCGGATCACCGGCTTCACGTCCGACGCCACGTAGCCGAGGCTGGCGAGCTTGCGGCGCTCCTCCTCGTCGGAGGGAACGGCGGCGGCTGCGCTCTCCAGCGACGGGATCGGATAGTCGCGCAGCGTGGCGCGGGCGTCGCGCGAGAGCTCCGCGGTCGTTGCCAGATTGCGCGTCTCGCCGGGATCGGCGACGACGTCATAGACCTCGAGCTGTCCCGCGAAAATTGCCTTCTTCGATCCCTCCAACGCCATCACCTGCGGCTGCCAGCCGTAATCGAGAAACGGCTTCATCGCCTCGCCGGCGACGACTTCGTCGCTCGCCTTGCCCAGAGGGTTTGGACCGGTCAGTCCCGCCCAGTTGGCGATGGTGTCGAACACGCGCCGCGTGCTGACCGGCGTCTCGCTCACGCCGTTCGTGACGCCGGGGCCGCTCACGACGAGCGGCACGTGCATCGTGGCCTGATAGAGGAGATTGCCGTGCTGCGCCTCGCCATGCTCGCCGAGGCCTTCGCCGTGATCGGAGACGACGATGATCGCGCCGGCGCCGAAAGCCTGAATCAGACGCCCGAGCTGCTCGTCCATCGACGCCACCTCGCCGAGGTAGGGGCGATCCGCGTAGCGCGTGCGATACGGCTCCGGCGGCGTGTACGGGTAATGCGGATCGTAGTAGTGGACCCAGAGGAACAGCGGCCCTGGTGATTTCTGCTGCAGAAAGGCGAGCGCGCGGTCGGTGGTCTCACGCGCCGAACGCTCGGTGCTGAACGCGTCGTCGTAGACGTCAAACCCTCGCGCCAATCCAAACCGCCGCGCCAGCGCGAACGCCGACACGAACGCCGCGGTGCGATAGCCCGCGCCCTTCAGTTGCTCCGCGAGCACGCCGCGGGACGCGTCGAGCCGCCGCGCGTTCTCGTGCACGCCGTGTCCGCCCGGATAGAGCCCGGTCAGCATCGACGCGTGCGAAGGCAGTGTCTGCGGCACGGTCGCGTAAGCCTGCCGGAACACGAGCCCCCGCTTCGCGAGCGCGTTGAACGCCGGCGTCGCCTCTCCGATCGCGTCCGCACGCGTCGTATCGAGCGTCACCAGCAGGATGTTGAGGGGGGCGGGCGTCCCGCCCGCCTGGCGAACAGCCTCCTTCCCACACCCAACGAGCACAAGCACGAACAAGGTAGCAATCCGTTTCACGGCCCGAATGATAGACTTCCGCCACACCAAAACTTCATAGGAGGCCTCCCCAAACAATGACGCGTACTCTCTCTCTGCTCGCGGTTCTCATGCTCCTCGCCGTTCCGGCGTTCGCCATCACCTACGGCACGCCCGACGGCAACAACCACCCCGAAGTGGGCGCGCTGATGGGCCACTTCACCTCCGGCACGTTCCCGTATTGCTCGGGCACCCTGATCTCGCCGACGGTGTTCCTCACCGCCGCGCACTGCGACCTCGGCGTGTCGCGCGTGTTCGTCACGTTCGATTCGACCGCCGACGGAAAGTCGAAGCTCCTCTCCGGCACCTTCTACGGCGACCCGCTCTACAACCAGGCCCAGAGCGACCCGCACGACATCGCGGTGGTCGTGCTCGACTCGCCGGTGAAGAACATCACGCCGGCGCGGCTGCCGAAGGCCGGCTCGCTCGACGCGCTCGCGGTCGGCGCGCCGTTCACGTCCGTCGGCTACGGCGGGCAGGAACCGACGAATGAGATCGGCCCGGGCGGCGACGTGATCACGTATCTCGACGTCCGCGAGTACGTGACCGGAAGCCTCAATTCCGTGAACCCGGCCTGGCTGCGCCTCTCCCAGAACATCCACACCGGCGACGGCGGGACCTGCTACGGCGACTCCGGCGGCCCGAACTTCCTGGGCGCCAGCCGCACCGAGACCAACATCGTCGCCGGCACGACCATCACCGGCGACGCGCTCTGCAAGGCCACCAACGTGACCTACCGCCTCGACACCGCCCCCGCGCGCGCGTTTCTCGGCCGCTTCGTCACGCTTCCGTAGGCTTTTACCTTCGAGGGCGTTTGCGTCTGCCGCAAACGCCCTCGCTTCCGTCCACCGTCACCTGCTATTACCCCACCGGCGCCCGGGAATCTTCTTCACCGGCGCCCTCGACCTGCAATGGGACCTGTTAGAACGCATCCCCGGCACCGCCAACCAGCTAGTCACGTACTACCAGACCAGCACCACGACGGCCTTTGGCCTCGCCTCCAACCCCCAACAAATCGCCATCCGCGACGCCTACGGCACCTGCAACGTCCCGGTGGAACCGTGGCTCTTGGAGACCCTCGCGTTAGCGCGTAGCCACGCGAGCCCCGAGAGTGACCGAAGGCCGCCCTTGAGGATGGGATTGGATATCTTCTGAGCGCCTCGGACGCGAATTAGATATATGCACCCGATAGGGGAGTTGACTGACGGAAGCTACCGAGAATTGGACTGAGACACGCGTAGAATACGTTCATGCCGATGTGTTTCGTCATCCAGCCGTTCGACGGCGGCCCATTCGACAATCGTTACGAAGATACGATCGCGCCTGCGATTCGCGCCGCTGGGCTTGAACCCTATCGCGTCGATAAGGATCCTTCGACCGTCATACCGATCGAGAGAATCGAGGAAGCGATTAGACGGTCCCAGGCGTGCGTCGCGGACATATCGACTAACAATCCAAACGTGTGGTTCGAACTGGGATTTGCGATCGCCGCAGGTAAGCCGGTTGTTCTGCTCTCGCTAGATGAGCCGAACAAGCGGTTTCCGTTTGACGTCCAGCATAGGCATATCATTCGTTATCGGACGGAGGCCCCGCGTGACTTTGAACAACTTCATGACGAGATCGTGAGTCGGCTCTCCGCGACCATGCAGAGAGAGGAACAACTTGAGCTAGCGGCTCAGCCATCATCAGTTGCTGAAATCGAAGGCTTATCACCGCACGAACTTGTTGCCTTGATCGCGGTAACGGAGAACCTGAATACGCCTGGTGGGAGTGTGACGGCCTATTCCGTTCGGGAAGATATGGAGCGCGCTGGCTTCACGCGCGTTGCGGTCACTCTAGCTCTGCGGTTGCTACAGCTGAAGCACCTCGTTCAGGAATTCGAAGCCTCCGACTTCAACGGCAACGAGTTCATGGCGTACGGTCTCACGGATAAGGGGTGGGAGTGGCGCCTCAAGAATCAGCACACACTCGTGCTTAGACATACATCCGCTTCCAGGCACCAACGATCCGCCGTCGACGACGAAGGTGACGTGCCTTTCTAGAACCGCAGCCAACTCGCAGCAGCCGACGAGCGGGACGATATTTGGCCCGGCGAGCCATCGGCCGAGTCGGCTCGGGAGTCTTCCTAGCGTCGCGACGGCACGCGGCGCCGCCGTCAAAAGCATTCGTGACGCGGCAGCCACGCGTCGCGCCCTTCTGCGAGCAGTAGTCGCTCGCAGCTAAGGCGACGAGCGTTAGACGAATGAATGAATCGCACTTGACTCAATGCCGCGGTTTGCTAGGGTATAGGAATGCCAAATCAGAAGAAGACCGACATTCCGCCGGAACTCCGCGAATGGATCGATCACCGTGTGCAGATGGAGTTTGATCGTGATCGCACCTTTCTAAGAGAAACCATCGTTGGTGCGGTGAAAATATTGGGAGCGTGCATCGCCGTTATCGCGGCTGCATTCACCTTCCTTGGCGTCAAAACGTGGTGGGATATCGACCAACGAATTGGCGATGCTGCAGCCAAGGAAGTCCAAAAGCGCCTTCAGTCCGATGACCCGATGTCACCGTTCCGTATGAAGGTTGACGACTTAGTCGATCGTGCCGTACTGAATGCATATCTCGTGCAGCTCGCGGAACATCGAAGCAGGCGATGGTTAAACGTCAAAGTTGCAACGGATGACCTTCCACGCCTGATACGCCTGATCTCTAATCCAGACACGCCAGATCATCTATTTCTGGACGCTGTGCGGGTGGCGCTCCTCGTCGATGACGATCGCGCGCAAACAGTTGTCCGGCAGCGACTACTTACGATAGCGGCTGCCCAGCAAGACTCGAAATGGGTCGAAAGGCAGCCAGTCAAACGAGAATGGCTGCTTACCGCGCTGGCCAAAGCAAACATTTCTGAGACGATAGCGCCGGCGACAACAATCATAGAAGACCCAACTACACTTAAACAGTGGCCGACATTGGTCGTGTCGGCGATCGATGCGTCAACAAAGCTCGGTGCTGACTCAGTCACGGATGACTTTGAGCGGCTCGCGAAAGCACCCGACCGCCGGATTCGCATCGCTAGCCTTAAAGCATTGGCGCATTTAAAGCCAACTAGTAAAATTCTTAGCGATCGCCTTAGTTCGCAACGCACATCTGATTTCGACGATGTCCGTACCGATCTCGAACTCGCCGCTGCGTTGATTCTGGGCAAGCAAAACCTCTCATGGATGCCTCTCGTAAATGATGCCACCATGCCTATGCGTAGTGCTATGGCCACCCAGTTCTTTGAGCGAGCTTTGCAAACACACTTCATATTCCGCGATAACTCGCTAGTCGGAGGAGGTCGCGGCTTGGCGTTATATACTGAGGGTGTTACCGGCGGATATGGTACTGACGACGAAGTGCTATACGGTCCGGCTGGGCGGCAACTAGTGCAATTAGTGTCCGTCGCGGCCGCTAAGCGCAATCTAGCGAGCTTCAACGCTTTTGTAAGAACCGTTAGTTTTCCGTCTGAGGTGACGCAGGGCGGCCTCCGGGTCGCGTTCGGAAAGGATGATAGAGCTACAATTACGACAGTTGATGGTGATCTTACACGGGCCACTGCTCCTCGTGGTGTGCTGCTGCGCGTTGTAGACCGACAAGTGCTCGCAACATGGTATGACGCTCTTGCACTACGCCGCGAAGCTAAAGTCACACGAGTTTCAGGAGCGGACACGATGTCATTTGAGCTTGCTGAACCTCGAGAACCTGCTCAGGACGACTGACTCCGGCGGCGTGGAGGCGTCGAGGTGCTCTCGACATGGTCAAGATCGTACTCCTTAAGACTGTGCCAGAATGATCGGACCAATGCACTTACCGATTGCGAAGTTCATGGTCGTCGCGCTGGCAGTGCTGGTGCTCGTTCCGGTGGCGTCCGCTCACCCTGGCTCCGCGATCGCCGTCAGCCAGGACGGTCGCGTGTATTTCGTGGATACCGGTGCCGGAGTCTTCTCCATCGAGCGCAATGGACGAGCCGTACGCCGGGATGGTCCGGCGTTTCACTGGTTTGCACTCGACTCCGCCGGCTCTTTCATCAGGACACCGTGGCCTTCCATCCCCGGTGGCGAGCTGCGTGCTGCGGGCCTCAATCCGACGATTATTCTTTCGAGCGACGTTCCGGTCGCGATCGGGAACGCGACGTTCTACTTTCCGGAGGTCGCGCGCGACGGCCGTATCCACATCATCGCCATCGCTCCCTCGGGCGCACGCACTGCTCGCGCGGTACTGCCGGTGGTGCGAAGCGGCGCCCGCGCCGTGACATGGCTCAATGGTCTGGCTGCCGGTCCGAATGGCGCGCTTTATTACACCGAAGACAGGGCCGTAAGAACGATCGATTCGCGCGGTCGCGTGACGACACTTGCAAACGTCGCCACGATTCCGAACTGCGCGGCCATTCCAGGCAATGGCCCGGACGTGGGTCCCTACCTGCGCGGGCTTGCGGCCGCGGCCGACGGCACGGTCTACGTCGCGGCGTCCGGCTGTGGCGCCGTTCTGAAGATCGATGCTCGCGGGGGAATGACGCCCATCCTGAGATCCTCGCCACCCTGGTCGCCGACTGCCGTCGCCGTTGCCAACGGCGAAGTCTTCGTTCTCGAGTACCTGCATACGGCATCGGACAACCGCCGGGAATGGGTACCGCGAATCCGAAAGATCTCCCGCAATGGCGCGGTCACCACTTTACTGGCGACACCTCCCAGGTAACGAAGGCATCGGTCCCATCGGGGGATGGCATCGGTCCCATCGGGAGATGGCATCAGTCCCTTCGGGGGATGGCATCGGTCCCTTCGGGGGATGGCAACGGTCCCATCGGGGGATGGCATCGGTCCCATCGGGAGATGGCATCGGTCCCATCGGGGGATGGCATCGGTCCCATCGGGGGATAGCATCGGTCCCATCGGGGGATAGCATCGGTCCCATCGGGGGATAGCATCGGTCCCACCGGAGGATGGCATCGGTCCCATCGGGGGATAGCATCGGTCCCATCGGGAGATGGCATCGGTCCCATCGGGGGATGGCATCGGTGCCATCGGGAGATGGCATCGTCCCATCGGGGGATGGCATCGGTCCCATCGGGGGATGGCATCGGTCCCATCGGGGGATGGCATCGGTCCCATCGGGAGATGGCATTGGTCCCATCGGGAGATGGCATTGGTCCCATCGGGAGATGGCATTGGTCCCATCGGGAGATGGCATCGGTCCCATCGGGGGATGGCATTGGTCCCATCGGGAGATGGCATTGGTCCCATCGGAGATGGCATCGGTCCCATCGGAGGATGGCATTGGTCCCATCGGGGATGGCAACGGTCCCACCGGACGATGGCAACGGTCCCATCGGGGATGGCATCGGTCCCACCGGGGATGGCATCGGTCCCACCGGGGATGGCATCGGTCCCATCGGCCAAGGCATCGATCCCTTCGGCGAAGGGGTCGATAGGTGAAGGCAACGCCGATCTATCCCTATGATGGACGTATGCTTATGGCTCCGTACCGCATGAGCGACGGGAGTCCGAAGGGATGAAGGCGGTCGTTTGCACCCGCTGGGGTCCGCCCGAGGTGCTGCAGGTCGCCGAAGTCGAGCGTCCTGTGCCTCGGAAGGGGGAGGTCCGCATCCGGATCTTCGCGGCGGCGGTGACCGTGAGCGAGTGCGTCGCCAGAGCGCTCAGGGCGCCGTGGCGATATCGGATTCTCGCGCGACTGGTGCTGGGCTGGAGGGGGCCGCGCCGTCCCATCTTCGGAATGGTGCTCGCCGGAGAAATCGACGCCGTCGGACGGAACGTCAGGTCCTTCAAGCTGGGCGACCAGGTTTTCGGGCTCTCGCGCTGGAAGGCCGGCACTTACGCGGAGTACGTCTGCTGGTCCGCCCGTACTCTGCTGGCACCGCGGCCGGCAAACCTGACCTATCAGGAGGCCGCGGCGCTGCCCTATGGCGGCCTGCTTGGCATGCACCTCATTCGAAAAGCGGGAATCAAGCCCGGACAGCGCATCCTGGTCTATGGCGCGTCAGGCGCCATCGGCACGGCGACGGTGCAGCTGGCGAGGCATTTCGGAGCGCGAGTGACCGGTGTATGCAGCACCGCGAATCTCGCGCTGGTCGAGTCGCTCGGTGCGGAAGCGGTCGTGGACTACACGCGCGAAGACTTCACGGCCAAAGCCGATCGCTACGACGTCATCATCGACGCGGTCGGTCGAAAAAAGAGCGCGAAGGCGCTGCTCCGGGCCGGAGACGTACTGGCAGCGGGTGGTAAATCGATTTCAATCGACGACGATTTCCCGAAGCTGCGCGCCGAAGATCTGCTGCTGCTCGAGCGTCTGGCCGAATCGGGAGAGCTGACGCCGGTCATCGATCGCTGTTATGCCCTGGAGGAGATGGTCGAGGCCCATCGCTATGTCGAGCTGGGACACAAGCGGGGCAACGTGATCGTCACGGTCGATCACAAAGACAACAACAAGCAGCTTCCGCCCGTATTGGATAACGCGGGTTGAATGGCGCCGACGACGAGCTGATAGTCGCCGGAGATCTCGGGATAGGGCAGGGTCCCTGTAAACACGCTGGGCACTTGCTGGCCGTTCACGACTTCGATCGCAAGCGGAGCGGTCGACGCGATCGTGCCGTCGGGAGCGACGAGCCAGGCGTTCACTTCAAACTCGCCGGTCGGCCACGGTTTGCCGTCTTCGATCTTGCAGCCGCACATCATCGTCACCCAGGCACGGATGCTGATCGAAACGCTATTAGGCGGCGGCGGTTGCGCCGGGTTGGGCACGAGAATTTCGACATTCAGGCCAGGCAGTTCGAGGATCAGCCCCGGCTCGGTTGTGAGCTGTGCGCCCGGCCAGATCCACATCCGGACCGATGTCGTGTGCTGGTTCGGGATACCCGTCGGCTGTCCCGCTGCCGAGATCTCGATCAGCGCGGGCGTGTCGAGCTCGAATGTCGCCAGGAACCCGGCGGTCGGGGATGGGCTGCCGTCCGTCACGGACAGCCAGTTGACCGCGGTCGAGTCGATGATCACGGCGCCGGACGACACGCCCGCTCCAAGCGCCGGACCTAATTGACCGGAGTCACCGGCAGCAACCGACTGTGCGAGCAGGCTGCCGCTGGCGATGTCGCGAATCGTGATATACGAATATCCGATGTCGGGGCCCAGGAACTTGCCGCCGCGGGCTTGAACGCGCACCAGGACCGACGTCGACACACCCATGCTGAGGTTCCTTTCACCAGGCTGTATTGCTTTGACGATACTACTCGCGGCGTGCAGCTCACTGCCACCGAACGCCTTGCGAGAGTCGCGGCCCGGCAAGCTCCAGCGCGAGTTTGAACAGTCTCATCCACCCGCGTCCCCGATGTATGTCGCCTGCGAAACGCCTCATGAAAATAAGACAGGAGTGACCGAGTTCGCGATCGAGAGAACACCGTGCTTCGGCTACTGCTCGACCTACACGCTGCGGCTGTTCAGTGACGGCCGTGTCGAGTACACGGGGCAGGCGTCCGTCCCGTTCGTCGGCACGCGGCGTGGAAAACTCGACCCGTATCACTTCACGCAGCTGGCGCGCGCCGCCGTGGGCATCGGCTTCTTCCAGCTGCAGGACCGGTACACTTGCGGCGTAACCGATAGTCCTACGGTCTACGTCGCCGTCACGAAGAGCGGTCAGCGGAAAATCATCGAACACTATGCTCCCGAGTGGAGCGGTCCGCAGGCGCTCCGGCTGCTCGAGGAAGCGATCGACGCCGTTCAGCAGCACGTTGAGTGGAACTGATTGAGGAGATGTAATGACGACTAATTCGATGAATGAACCGCTCAGCGGTATCGCGCTGTCAGCTTCGCTGACCGTGAAAGATCTCGAGGAAAGCCTCAGGTGGTACCGGGACGTGATGGGCTTCACCGTCGACCGGAAACACGAGCGCGAGGGAAAGCTGCTGGCGGTGTCATTGAGCGCCGGCGGCGTGCGCGTGCTCATCGGTCAGGACGACGGTGCCAAGGGGTGGGATCGCGTCAAGGGCGATGGATTCTCGATGATGATCACGACCGATCAGAACGTCGACGAGCTGGCGAAGCAGATCAAGGAGCGTGGCGGAGTGCTGGATATGGAGCCGGCGGACACGCCGTGGGGCGCGCGCGCATTTCGCGTACACGACCCGGACGGATTCAGGTTCACGGTCTCGTCAGAATCCGGCGCGACGCGGCAGGGATAGCGCTTCAGCGAGCGCACCGTTCAGTACCGGGATCCACGTCGCGTAACCGCGCTCGTTGGGGTGGAAGCGATCATCGGCAAAGAGGGTGTGATCGCGCCGGAACAGCGGTCCGGTCACCTCGGCGATCGGCGCGAACACCAATCGATCGGTCGAGGCAACCTCTTTCATCATCCGGTTCATGCTGGTTGTTCGACGGCTGGCAAGCCCGCGCAGCAGTTTCGGAATTCTCGGCGGTGCCCCCATGTCCGGTGACCCGGTGATGACGATCTTCGCCCCGGGGTTCGCCGCTCTCAGCCGGTGAACGATCGCTCGCAGATCCCGACGAACGGAGCGAATCGCGGTGAGGTGTGTGACGTCATTCGCGCCGGCAGAAATGAGAACGAGATCGGCCCTGAGACGTTCGGCCGCGGGAACCTGATTCTCGAGAACGTCGTTCATACGGGCGCCCGACACCGCGAAGTTCGTCATCGTGACGCGGCGGTCCCCTGCGAGCGCGGCGGTGGTGGCCATTGCGATCCCGCTGTCGTACGAACCGCCGACTCCAGCAGCCGTGCTGTCGCCCAGGATCACGTAAGTCAGCAGCCGATCCCCGGTGCCAAGCGTCATGGCTTCACGTGCCGGAGACGCCGCAGCAGGATGGGTCATTAGGACAAGCACGAGGAGCGCAACGAGTTTCACAATTGCCTTTCGAGGAGCCGCAGGCGCTGACTCCGTGTTCCCTGAATCTCAATGACGCGCGGTGAGCCGCTTCGGAACAGTGCATATTCGTCGTCAGTGATGATGTCGAGCAGGCGATCGTTCATCGCGTCTCGCAGCTCAGGGTCTTCCGCGTCCGGGGCGATGATTCCGTCCCGGTCGTTCAATGGCAGGACCACTAAGAGATCCAGGTGGTGCATGCCCTCCGCGGCCAGCTCGGCGGCGGACACGATCCGCTCACAATCGCGGCCTTCACGTTTGAGATCGCTCAGCGCGAGCATGTACGCCAGAAAATCGATTGGGCTTCGTTCGGCAATCACATTGATGCCGGGTTCATAACTTGTGAGGCGCTCGACGGAGATCTCGAGCTGTCTCCGGAAATCGTCCACCGTGGGCTCGTCGCTGAACGGCTCGCCGTCTTCGAGCCATTCATACGGCTCCGGCTCGCGCAGGTAGTCAGGATGCGCCGCGACGAAGTCGTCGATCAGCGTCGTCTTTCCGGAGCAATGCGTTCCTGAGACGGCGATCCTCACGGTGACTGGTCAGTCGCCCGCGACCAGTGCGGTCATTTTCCACTGGCCGTTGACCTGGTTGAAGCCGGCGCGATAGCCGATCGGGCTGCGCACGTCTTTTGTGCTGACCCAGCCTTCGGTGCCGTCGGCGGCGCGAACGTGGCGCCATGCGGCCTGGCTGTCGGATGCAGGCTCGAGAACTTTGACGATCGCCCAGTCGAGAGTCCGAACCACGGCCGCGGCGTCATCCGCCCCGTTCCGGAGCGGAGCTCCGGCGCGCATGACCGCGAGGTGCTCGAACGCGTCGACGTCGTCGGGCCACTTCGAATACACGTAGGGAGCCCAGAACGAGGGGTTCGTTCCTTCGCCGATGAAACTGCCGCCGTGCTCGAGGATCGCGCCGAGCTCCGCCCATAACGGGCTGTCCGGCGACGATGTTTTCCAGTGCTTCTGAAAGTCCGCAATGCCACCGCCGCCGCCGAAGCTGACTCGAAGATCGTCAGCCAGAAGTGGGAGCAGCGACGCTTCGTCTTTCCGCGCGACCGCGTCGAGGAGTTTTGTGCGATACGCCGCCAATGCCGGATCCTGAGCTGCCTCATCGACCGGGCACAATGTCATTTTCCCGGCGGTGCACGTTTCGTGACTCTCAGTGACTGTCGCAGCCGGCACCGGCGGCACCGGCGCGGTGGCGGGTGGAGCGGCTTCACGCTTGTCGCATGACGTGCCGCATAAGAGGGACAAAACGGCGATTGCGACCACCTTCATGGAGCTGTGGCCGCCTTTCGTACAGCGTCGATATCGACTTGATAGATGTCGCCGAGGCCATTGCCCGGACCGCGGAGCGTCGCGAAGAATTGCTCGGTGTTTTTCCGCGCGTCGAACGGCTTGCCGGTGAAGACGCCGCGCGCGCTCGCAAAGAACAGCCAGCGGCCGTCAGGCGTGACTTTGGGCGCGATCTCCATCGCTCTCGAGTTGATCGGCTCGCCGAGGTTGCGCGCCGGCTGCCATTGGCCGTTCGCGAACGTGCTGACGTAGAGATCGCCGCCGCCTTTCCCCTCGGGGCGGCCGCTGGCCATGAAGATCAGCATCGACTGATCGGCGTTGATCAGCGGCTCGTACTCATCGGACTTCGAGTTCACGTTCGGTCCGAGGTTCTCGGCCGCTGCATAGGAATCGCCTTCGCGCCGGCAGCGATACAAGTCCGTCCGTCCGAGTCCGCCCTCCCGATCGGAACCGAAATAGAGCGTCCCGTCCGCGGCGATCGTCGGAAACCATTCGTTGCCGGGGCTGTTCACCGGCGCGTCGAGGTGCTTCGGAGCGCCCCATGCGGCTCCCTGTTTCTCGACCATCCAGATGTCGAGGTCTTCCTTCGGCTTGCCGTCCACGGGTCGGTCGGAGATGAAATACAGTCGATTGCCGTCCGGTGTAATGAACGGATCCGCATCGCGGTATTGCCCGGACCACGGAACGACCTCCGGCGATTGCCACTGACCGCTCCGGAAGTTCGAGACGACGATCGTCCAGAAGGAGAAGTTGGGCGCGTCTTTCAGGTAATAGAGCGTGTTGCCGTCCGGCGTGAACGCGGGATGGGACTCAAAGTCGCCGGTGGAGATCGTGCCGGGCGCGAAGACGGCCGGCGCCGGCAACGGTGTTTTCGCGGCGTAAGGGGGCTCGGCGGCTACGGCAGCGGACGCGCCGAGAAGCACAGCGATGAGGCGTCGCATGCGCCGGAGTGTCGCACAGATCCCTCGCTATTTGTTCCGGCACCACTCGCTCCAGCTGCCGACGTAGAGCGAGGCTCCCGGCAGGCCGGCCATGTCCAACGCGAGCAGTGTGTGGCAGGCGGTGACGCCGGAGCCGCAATGCACGATCAGGCGTTCCGGCGGTGTTCCGTCGAGGAGCGCCTCGTATTGCGCTCGTAGTTCCGCGGGCGATTTGAAACGGCCGTTCGCGTCGAGGTTTTCGGCGAAGGGGAGGTTGACGGCGCCCGGGATGTGGCCGGCGATCGGATCGATCGGCTCGGTCTCACCGCGATAACGCGGCGCGCTGCGGACGTCGAGGATCTTCCAGCCCGGCTGCAATTGCGCGACGTCATTCATGTCGACGGTCGGCAACAGCCAGCGATCGGCGGGGTAGGGATCGCGCGGAGTGACGGGTGTGGTCCCGGTCGTCACGCGCTCGCCGCGGGCGACGGCGGCTCGAAACCCGCCGTCCATGACGGACACGTTCTTATGGCCGACGGCGCGCAGCATCCACCAGGCGCGGGCGGCGGCGTTGGAGCCGTCCGCTTCGTCGTAGATGACGACGTGCGTTTCCGGTCCGATGCCCCACTGCCCGAGGAGGCGCGTCCAGCGCTCGATCGGCGGCAGGGGATGCCGGCCGCCGTGCTTCGGATCGAAGCCGGGATCGGCGGCTCCGCTCAATTGAGAGTTGAGATCGGCGTGAACGGCGCCTTCGAGATGCCCGGCATTGAACGTCGCGATGCCGGGACGTGCGTCCAGCAGAACCATCGCTAATTCTTCTTCTCGAATTGCGTGCCCGTCTTCTTCAGCGCGCGCAGGCGCTCGAGGCGGAACATCTCCGGTACTTCCTTGCCGCCGACGATGCGCGCCGCGGCGAGCTCGCCGACCGCGGGGGAGAGCTTGAAGCCGTGGCCGGAGCCGCCGCCGACGAGCCAGACGTTGTTCAGCTCCGGATGCCGGTCGACGATCAGGTCTCCGTCGGGGCTGTTCTCGTACTGGCAGACTTCGGACGCCAGCAGCGGCGCCTTCGCCATCTCCGGAAAGCGCTCCGCGAGCAGAGCGCGTGCGCGCGCGAGTCCTTCCTCGCTGGCCTTGCGCTCACCCGTGGTCGGATCGAACGGCTCGCCGCGCGTGTCGTCGGCGACTTTGAGGCCGCGGCCGTGGACGTCGGGGATGCCGTAGATGATCCGCTCGCCGAAGTCGATCCAGATCGGGAGGTGCGGCGGCTGATAGCGCACCGAGCCGCGCGGCGTGCCGAAGTAGAAGACCTCCTGCCGCGTCGGACGGATCGCATCGCCGATGACCGAGGGAAAGAGCCTGCCCAGCCACGGCCCGCAGGCGAAGACGAAGTGATCGGCCTCGAGCTTCGAGCCGTCTTCGAGCTGCAGCGTGCGGCCGTTCACGGCCGCCGAGGCCTGCGCCGTTCGATAGGTGCCGCCCGCTTTCACGAACGCGTCGCGCACGACGCCGCACGCGCGCCGGGCGGAAAGAGCTCCGGCGCGGCGCTCGAGATAGACCGACTTCACGCCGCTGAAGCTGATCTGCGGATAGCGCTTCGCGGCGTCGGCAAGCGAGAGCTGATCGACGGGAAATCCGAGCTCCTGAAGGAGCGGCAGCGACGAGCGGACGTAGGCGTCGTCGCCGCGATGCATCCAGAGCGCGCCGGTGTCGACGTAGAGCGACGGGTCGAGCTCGTCCCACAGCGCGTACGCGCGCTTCACCATCTCGACATACACGCGGTCGGGTCCGTAGATCGCGCGGATCACGCGCGTCTCGCCGCCGGAGCTGGAGCGCGCATTGCCCGGGCCCCACGCGTCGAGCAGCGTGACGTCGGCGCCGAGCCTGCGCAGGTGCAGGGCGGTCCACGCGCCGAACGCACCGGCGCCGATCACGGCGACATGCATGGGAGAAGTATTGGCGAAGAGGTCGAGGCCGTCGAGCCGGGCCGCGACGGAAGCCGCCGCGACCCGCCCGACGAATGTTCGCCTCGACTGCACCCTAGAAGTTGACCCTCGTGCTCACTCCGAACGTGCGCGGCTGGTTCGTGATGTACGACACGCGCGCGCGGCTGCCGCGCTCGATGTCCAGCGCCAGGAACGCGCGCTCGTCGGTCAGGTTGTTGACGAACAGCGCGATGTCCCAGCCGCCGCGCAGAATGCCGAAGCGGACGTTGACCGTGTCGTACGCCGGCAGCTTCGGATCGAACGTGTACGTGCTCTGCGTGTACGGTCCGCCGATGTCGCCGGTGAACGAGGTGATGTCGACCGAACCGAATCCCACTTCCTGATCCGAAACCTGCGTGTAGCGATCGCCGATGTGCTGGAGCACGGCGCTCACGTATCCGGCGATGTCATCGTTGATGATCCTGGGGATGTGCCACGTCGCCGCGGCCGCCAGCTGGAGCTCCGGCACGCTGGGCAGGCGGTTGCCTTCCTTGATGCCGCCGAGGATCGCGCCGCCCGAGGAGCGGAAGTCGGAGCGCAGCTTGGAGTTGTTGTAGTTGCCGGAGAGCGCGAAGTCGAAGGCCTCGCTCGGCGCGAGCTCGTACTCCGCCTCGACGCCGACCGTGCGCGCCTTCGGCACGTTCACGATGAGGCGCGACGAGCAGGAGCCGGCCGTGATCGTGGCCTGCAGGTCTTCGATGTCCATGTAATACGCCGAGGCGTTGAACGAGCCGCGTCCACCGTCGATCAGCGTCTTCACGCCGGCCTCGTAGTCCCACAGCGTCTCGTCTTCCCACGTGCCGCGTCCGTCGTAGAGCGCGAGATCCTGCGGCGTGCAGAGCGGGCGGTTGATTGGGTCGTTGAGACCGCCGAGGCGGAAGCCCTTGGAGACCTGCGCGTTGAAGCGCGTTGCGTCGTTCAGCTTGTAGCTGAGAATGAGCCGCGGGGCGATGCCGCTCGCGCTCACGCTGCCGGTGCTGTCGTTGGGATCGGAGAAGATGCCGTCGAAGACCTGGGTGCGGTCTTCCTCGAAGTCGTAGTAGCGCAGGCCGCCGGTGATGGCGACCTGGTCGCTGAAGTTCAGCGTGGCCTCGCCGAACAGCGCGAGCTGGTTGTAGTCGTAGTGCAGGTCGGACTTGTACAGCTCATCCTTCTTCGCCAGCTTCGTTCCGGCGGTGGGGATGTTGACGCCGATCGCCCGGGCCGCGTCCTCGAAGCCGAGGACCGGCAGGTTCTGGCTGTAGTCGCGTTTGGAGTCGCTGTAGAACGCGCCGGCGACCCACTGCCACTTCGACTTGCCGTTGCTGGAGAGGCGCACTTCCTGGGTCCACGACTTCGCCTGCGTCGCGTCGTAGAGCGGCGCGTCGAGCGTGTAGACGGAGGCGGGCAGCCCGATGCTGCCTCCGGTGATGCTGGCGGTCAGCGCGGTGGCGTCGCGGACGACAAGGATGTCGCGGTCGGTGTAGGACGTGATCGCGCTGAGCGTGGCCGCGCCGAAGTCGTAGGAGAGGTTGACGTCGCCGAGGAGGAACTCGTCGGTGAACGGCTCCTCGAACTGCGTGAACTGCCTGCGCTCGCCGAGGTTGACCTTCGGCCGCGTGGTCGTGTACGGATTCGCGAGGATGTTGAAGGTGTCGATGCGGTTCCAGCCGTCCATGTCGACGGACTGGTAGAGGATGCGCGGGGTGATCGACCACTTGTCGTTCGGCTTGAAGAGGAAGGACACGCGCGCGCCCTTGCGGTCGCCGCTGTTGACGTCTTCGTTGACGCTGAGGTTGGGCTGTACGGCGTCGATGAAGCCGCCGTACTTGGTGTAGTAGCCGACCGCGCGCATGGCCGAGGTGTCGCCGAGCGGCGCGTTGACGGCGGCCTTGACGCTGCCGCCCACGCCGCCGTCGGTCATCGTGCTGAGCGTGAACTCGCCGACGGTCTCCGACGCGCCGAGGCGCGGTTGATTGGTGATGTAGCGGACGGTGCCCGCCAGCGAGCCGGAGCCGAACAGCGTGCCCTGCGGTCCGCGCAGCACTTCCACGCGCGAGATGTCGAAGAGGTCGACGTCGGGCGTGAAGAGCGAGAGCGAGATCACCGACTCGTCGAGGTAGATGCCGACCTGCTCTTTGACGCCGGGCTGGTCGCGGATGATGCGGCCGGCGGAGACGCCGCGCATGCCGACTTGGCTCTGTCCCGGACCGGCGTTCTGGACGTTGAAGCCGGCGACGTTGACGGAGACGTCTTCGAGCGTCTCGGCGCCGCGGTCGCGCAGCTGCGCCTCGGTCGGCGCGGCGACGGAGATCGGCGCTTCCTGCACCGTCTCTTCGACCTTGCGGGCCGTGACCACGATCTCTTCCGAGGTCTTCGGCTTCTCTTCCTCGGCGGGCGGCTGCTGCGGGGGAGGTGTCTCCTGCGCGAACAGCGGCAGGGCGGGAACTGCGAGAACGACGACGAGGAGATAGAGGGCGAACCTGATCACCAGGGTTTTCATTACATGCTCCCTTCGGTTCCGTTGGACGACGTTCGTTTGCGAGGATTCTACGGGATATTACGGAAGGACGTCGATTATGAGCAGCGTGACGTCGTCCGCCTCGCTCTTGGCGTCGCGCCATTCCCGCACGGCGCCGGCGATGTCGTCCGCGTCCGCGCCGCCGCGAATCAGCGCGTGCAGTCTCTCTTCGCCGAAGGCTTCCCCGCGCGCGTTCAGCGCCTCGGTGACGCCGTCGGTGTACGCGACGATGCGGTCGCCGCGCTCGAGCTCGATCGTCTCAGCCGTGTACGCGGCGTCGAATCGCCCGAGGACCACGCCCTGCGGTCCGAGTTCGCGCACCTCGCCGCGGCGATGCAGCAGCGGCGCGGGATGGCCGGCGTTCGCGACTTCGACGCAGCCGCGCTCCATGTCGAAGTAGAGATAGGTGGCGGTGACGAAGATCCGCCGCACCTGGCCGCGGAGCGTGCGGTTGACTTCGCGCAGCAGCGCCGCCGGCTGATGCGCGAGCGGCGACTGCGACGACACGGCGATCTTCATCATCGACGCGATCAGCGCGGCCGGAACTCCGTGTCCCGAAACGTCGGCGACGATCGCGCCGGCGCGATGTTCGTCGACGCGTAGGAAGTCGTACAGATCGCCGGCGACTGAGGACGCGGGATCGTAGCGCGCCTGAAACTGCAGGCGCTCGACCTCGGGCATCGACGTCGGCAGGATCGACTGCTGGATCTCGCGCGCGGTGGCGAGCTCGTTGTCGAGCGCGACGCGGGCGCGCTCGCCTTCGAGGAAGCTGCGCGTGGCGGCGAAGCCGAGGGCGAAGACGAAGACCAGGAATCCGAGGGTCTCGTCGATGTCGTGCCCCGGCAGCAGGCCGAGGCCGGAGAGATTGTTCGCCACCGCGACGAGCATGAAGACCAGCGCGCCGATCAGGACCACGCGCAGCTCCAGTGATTGCCACTGCCGCGCGTGCAGCAGGTTGAAGACGATGTTCAGGCCGCCGAGGATCACCAGGACGTTGTTCACATGCTCGGCCGACGCCGCGCGGCCGGTGTAGAGATCGGACGCGATCGCGATCGGCGCGAAGAGGGCGAACGCGCAGAGCTGCCAGGTCAGCGTCCGTTTCCACCCTTCGCCGATGAGGCTCCGCGCCAGCGCCCATCCCGGAATGGTGATGACGTACGTGATCCAGGCGGCTGCGTAGACGACGAGCTGCGCGCGCATGCCCACGGCGTAGCCGAGGTGGGACTCCGCGAGAATGCGCAGGCCGTAGAGCGCGGCGAAGAGTCCGAACCAGAGCATCACGCGCGTGTCGCCGCGGCGCGGCAGCTGCGAGACCGCGAGCGCGACCAGGCCGAGGATGAAGACCAGCGCGCCGGCGGCGATGTCGCCCATGTCTTCGCGCAGCGGCGTGATGGCGATCCGGCGCAGCGCGGCCGGCAGCGCGCCACGCGCGACGATCAACGGCTCGCCGCCGATGTACAGGCCGCGGGGATTCGCGACGCGGAAGTAGAGATTCTTTCCGGCGCGGAGCGGGACGACGTGGATGGTGATGCGGTCGCGCGTGCTGGCGTCGTGAAACTCGTAGACGCGCTGCCCGTCGACGAAGACCTCGAAGTCGCTCATGTACGCGCGGAACACGAGCTGCGCGTCGGACGGCAGCGGCTGCGGAAGCGTCGCGCGAATCCAGAGCTCGGGCGACGCCAGGAGCGCGAGAAGGAGCAGCATTCGCCTGCGACTTTACGTCATCCGGTGACGTACCATCCTCGGCATGCTGAACTACATCTGGTTCGGTCTCATGGCGATCGCGCTGATCGTCGCGGCGTTCAACGGCACGGCCGAGGCGGTGACGAAGGGTGCGATGGACTCGGCCAAGACGGCGGTGGAGATCGCGATCGGCCTGATCGGGATCCTCACGCTCTGGTCGGGAATGATGCGCGTGGCCGAGGCTTCGGGGCTGGTGACGATCCTCGGCCGCGCGCTGCGGCCGGTGCTGCGCTGGCTGTTCCCGGAGGTGCCGGCCGGGCATCCGGCGTCGGGCGCGATCGTGCTCTCGATCGCCGCGAACATGCTCGGCCTCAACAACGCCGCGACGCCGCTGAGCATCAAGGCGATGGAGGAGCTGCAGACGCTCAACGGCGGCGACAAGGAGACGGCGACGAACGCGATGGTGACGTTTATGGCCCTCAACACCTCGGGGGTGCAGCTGATCCCGACCACGATGATCGCGGTGCTGGCAACGGCGGGGTCCACGAATCCGACCTGGATCATCTCGCCGTCGATCATCGCCACCGGGATCGGGACGCTGGCCGCGCTGATCGCGGCAAAAGTGCTGCAGCGGTTTTATCCCAGTGGAGCGGTGGCCGCTTCGGCCACCGGTTCGGCGCCCGAGGCGGGCGCCGCTCCACCTGAGGTGAGCGAATGATCCGCGACATCCTTGCGGCCATCTCCACCTGGGCCGTGCCGGTGATGCTGGTTGGCATCCCGCTGGTCGGCATCATCCGGAAGGTCAAGGTCTACGACGAGTTCGTGGAAGGGGCGAAGGAAGGGTTCACCGTCGCGGTGCGGATCATCCCGTTCCTCGTCGGCATCCTCGTCGCGATCGGGATGTTCCGCGGCTCCGGGGCGATGGACCTGCTGACCGCGGGGTTGACGCCGGTGATGAGCGCGATCGGATTTCCGGCGGAGCTTTTCCCGCTGGCGGTGTTGCGGACGCTGACCGGCAGCGGCTCGCTCGCGTTCGCGACGGACCTGATCAAGACCCACGGCCCCGACTCGCTCCTCGGCCGCATGGCCGCGACGGTGTACGGCAGCTCGGAGACGACGTTCTACGTCCTCGCGGTGTACTTCGGCGCGGTCGGCGTGAAGCGCACGCGCCACGCCGTCCCCGCGGCGCTCATCGGCGACATCGTCGCCGCCATCGCTACGGTCGCGGTGTGCTCGTGGCTGTTCTAGGAGTGCGGCGACGCTAGTCGCCGCTCTCAGCGGTAGCTGTCGCTACCGCACTCCTAGGTTTTGACGCGAAGTAGATCAGCGCCCCCACGGCCAGCGCGATCGCGGCGGCGGTCAGCTTGTAGCGGTCGAGCGTCACCACGAACACCAGCGCGACGAGCGTGCCGAGGATCGGAACGATCAGGCCGGGTGTGCGGAAGCCTTCGTTCAACTTGCGAAGGCGGGGCACGGCGAGACAGGTCGCGAGATACGTCGTGAGACGTGCGACCGCGGAGAGCAGCGCGAGCTGGCGGAACGAGCCGCTGAGCGCGAACGCCAGCGCGGCGATGGTGTGAATGACGATGGCCACCGTCGGCGTGTGGAAGCGCGGGTGGACGTAGGAGAGCGGTCCCATGCGGCGGTCGAGCGAGAGCGCGAAGAGCATGCGCGAGCCTTCGAGCATGGTCCCGGAGTTCGTGCCGGCCATCGACATCAGCGCGCCGATGGTGACGATCATGGCGCCGATCGGGCCGATGATCTCCGTCGCCGCCGAGGCGATCGGCGTGTCGGTCTGCGAGAGGTCGGGCAGCGCCGACATCGCGCCGAGCTGCACCAGCACGTAGATCGCGGCGATCGCCAGGATGCCCGCCAGCAGCGCGAAGGGGAGATCCTTGCGGGGGTTCTTGTACTCGCCGGCCGGAACGCCGAGGTTCTCGAAGCCGGCGTAGGCGAAGAGCATGAACAGCGCGGCGTCCATCCACTGCACGTTGCCCTGTGGAATCGCGAACGAGCCCGGCAGCGGGTTCGTCTTCCAGGCGAAGAGCGCGATGACGATGAAGCCAATGAGCGGCACGAGCTTGCCGAACGTGAAGATGTAGATCGACGCCGCGCCGTAGCGGACGCCGACGAAGTGGATCGCCGCGAGGATGAGAATCGACGCCGTGATGATCGCCGCCCGCCCCGCGCCTTCCTTCAGCGTCGGAAAGAAGAGCGCCAGGGCGATGACGAAGCCGTTCGAGAGCGACGCCAGCGACGTCACGCGCGCCAGCCAGTTCATCCACCCGGTCTCGAATCCGACGAAGTCGCCGAACGCCGTGCGCGCATAAAGATACGCACCGCCCGGTTCGCTGAAGTGACTGGCCGCCTCGGCGAAGCAGAGCACCAGGATGAACACCGGCACCGCGAACAGCAGCGGCGCCCAGAGCGAGAACGGCCCGAGCAGCTTGTACGACTCGGAGGGGAGCAGGAACACGCCGGAGCCGACGACCGCGTTGATGCACATGGCAACGAGGCCCCAGAAGCCGATCGCTCGAACGAGTTTGACCGTGGGCTGTTCGCTCATTTCTTTATGTACCCCGCTCCCCGAATCGTCTTTCCAGGCAAGGCTCCCGTCATCACGCCTCCGCGCAACACCGGGACGCCGTTCACGATCACGTCGGTGATTCCTTCCGAGAAATGGTGGGGATCCTCGAACGTCGAGACGTCGCGCACGGTGTCGGGATCGAAGACCACGATGTCGGCCTTCATCCCTTCGCGCAGGATGCCGCGGTCGGGGAAGTTCACGCGCGAGGCGGCCTGCGAGGTCATCTTGCGCACCGCCTCTTCGAGCGTGAGCAGCTTCTCGTCGCGCACGTAGCGCCCGAGGACGCGGGGGAACGTGCCGTAGGCGCGCGGGTGGACGGCCGCGTTTTTCGCGCGCTCGGCGGTGGCGGCGCCGGCATCGGAGCCGACGGAAACGAACGGCTGTTTCAGCGCGTAGCGGACGTCGTCCTCGTTCATCGAGAAGAAGATCACGCGCGGCGAGGGCATGCTCTCCTCGAACAGCTTGATCAGCGCCTCTTCCGGCGTCACTGCCATCTCGTTCGCGATCTGCTCGATGAACTTCTTTTCATACTGCGCGAGCGACGGCGCGTAGATCTGCGAGACGTAGATCCCGCGCTCGCCGCGCTTCGCGTACTGCGCGCGCAGCGCCTCGGCGATCTTTGCGCGGTCGTCCGGATTTTTGAGGCGCTGCTGGAAATCGTCGTAGCCGCCTTCGAGCGCCCAGTTCGGCGCCAGCGTGCTGAGTCCCGTCGACGACGCCGCGTACGGGTAGACGTTCGCCGCGACGTCGATCCCCTCGGCGCGCGCGGCCTGGATGCGCTCGATCACATGCGGCATGCGCCCCCAGTTCGCGCGTCCGCCGACCTTGAGGTGCCAGACGTTGATCGGGATCTTCGCCTCGCGCCCGATGCGGAAGGCCTCGTCGAGCGCGTCGTCGATGTGATCGCCTTCGTCGCGGATGTGCGAGAAGTAGACGCCGCCGTACTTCGCGGCGACGCGGGAGATGTTCACGAGCTCCTCGCTGGTGGAGTACATCGCCGGGACGTAGATCAGCGACGAGCCGATGCCGATCGCGCCGTCGCGCATGGCCTGCTCGGTGATGCGCTCCATCTGCTGCATCTCGTCCATCGTCGGCGCGCGGTTGATGTCGCCGATGACCATCTCGCGCGGATTCGACGCGCCCATGAGCATGGCAATGTTGAGCACCACCCGCCGCCGGTCGACGGCGTCGAGGTAGTCGCGGAGCGTCTTGAACTGCCCGCTCGTGGTCGGGCCGGGCGAGTTGCCTTCGCCGTTGATCTCCGTGGTCACGCCCTGGCGCACCTTGGCCTCGAGCTGCGGGTCGTCGAAGAGCGAGGTTTGCGACCAGCCGAGGAGATCGATGAAGCCGGGCGAGACGATGCGCTGCTGCGCGTCGATGGTCGTCTTCGCCGGCGCGTCCGCGAGATTGCCGATGGCGACGATCGTGTCGCCGCGCACGCCGATATCGCCGCGGAACCACGGCGCGCCGGTGCCGTCGAGAATGCGGGCGTTGGTGATTTTCAGATCCATGGGTGCTTTCGTTGTTGGGCGGGTGGCGCAGGAGGCGAAGAGGAGGGCGAGGAAAAGGAGTCGTCTCACTCCATCCCCCTCATCAACTCCCCGATCGTCTGCCTCTCGCGAATGACCCGCACGTCGTCGCCGTCGACCATGACCTCGGCCGGCAGCAGGCGCTCGTTGTAGTGGGAGGCCATGGAGAAGCCGTAGGCGCCGGCGTCGCAGAAGGCGAGGAGGTCGCCGACTCGGACGCGATCGATCCTGCGCGTGGCCACGCGGCCGTCCTCGCGCGTGAAGACGTCGCCCGACTCGCAGAGGTTGCCGGCGACGACGACTTCGTCGCGCTCGACCGACGGGTCCCAGGACGCGCGCAGCGACGCGCTGCTGCCGCGCGTGGCGTTGAGGATGTGGTGGTACGCGCTGTATTTCGACGGGCGTACGAGGTGGTTGAAGCCGGTGTCGACGCCGATCCACTCTATCCCCGCGCTGACGCGCTTGGTGGTCACGCGCGCGAGCAGCAGGCCCGACGACGCGACGATGTAGCGGCCCGGCTCGAGGATCGCGGTGAGGTTGCGCGCGCGGAGATACGCCGCGGCGATGCGCGTCAGCTCCGCGCCGTACTCGGCGATCGGGAACTCCGCCTCGCCGGGACGGTAGGGGATGGAGAGCCCGCCGCCGAAGTTGATCCAGCGCAGCCTGCGGAACGACTCGGCGAGCTGCAGCAGGCGCGCGGCGGCGCCGAGGAGCGGCGCGGGGGTGTCGACGCCGGAGCCGATGTGCGCGTGGAGGCCGACGACGTCGCGCCCGGAGTCCTCGACCAGCATGCGCGCGGCGTCGAGCTCGCCGAGGTCGATGCCGAACTTCACGCTCTCCCCGGCGGTGATCACGTCGCGGTGATGGCCGGCGCCGACGTCGGGATTGACCCGCAGCGCGATCGGATTCTGCAGGTCGAGCGCGAGACAGCGGTCGATCTCCGACATCGAGTTGACGTTGACGACGATGCGCGGATCGGGAATCGCGCGCAGGTCTTCATCGGAGACGTTCGAGCAGGTGAACCAGATCTCCTCGGGGGTGAACCCCGCGCGCAGCGCCAGATGAATCTCGCCCGGCGACACCGCGTCGCACCCGAACCCCTGCTCCCGCACCAGCCGCAGGATCGAAAGGTTCCCGTTCGCCTTCATCGCGTAGAAGGGGCGGAAGGGGAGGTCGCCGAACGACTCGCGCACATTCGCGACCTGCGCGCGAATGACGCTCGCGTCGTAGACATAGAGCGGCGTACCGAAGCGCTCGGCGAGCGCCTCCGTCGAACTGTTTCCGATCTGCAGGACCGTCCCGCGATACTCCATGAGCGGCGTAGTTTATCCCGCGCGTAGACGCGGGATCTCCAGATACACCGGCAGGAAGTTGCCCACGGGCGCAAACAGTGCCACCGAAGATCCCGCGTCTGCGCGCGGGATAAACTAAAGGCATGCAGCAATACCTCGATCTCGTCCGCCACATCCTCAACGACGGCGCGAAGAAGGCGGATCGAACCGGAACCGGCACGCTGAGCATCTTCGGCCACCAGCTGCGCTTCGATCTCCAGCGCGGATTTCCGCTCGTCACCACGAAGAAGCTGCACCTCCGCTCGATCATCTACGAGCTGCTGTGGTTCCTCGCGGGCGACACGAACATCCGCTTCCTCAACGAGAACAAGGTCACGATCTGGGACGAGTGGGCGGATGCGAATGGCGAGCTCGGTCCGGTGTACGGCTACCAGTGGCGCTCCTGGCCGGCGGCGGACGGGCGGCACATCGATCAGATCTCGAACGTGATCGCGGAGATCAGGCGCAATCCTGACTCCCGGCGGCTCGTCGTCAGCGCCTGGAACGTCGGCGAGCTGGAGAAGATGGCGCTGCAGCCGTGTCACGCGCTCTTCCAGTTCTATGTCGCGGACGGACGCCTCTCCTGCCAGATGTACCAGCGCAGCGCCGACGTGTTCCTCGGCGTGCCGTTCAACATCGCCTCGTACGCGCTGCTGACGATGATGATCGCGCAGGTCTGCGATCTCGGACTCGGCGACCTGATCCTGACCCTCGGCGACGCGCATCTGTATTCGAACCATCTCGAGCAGGCGCGCGAGCAGCTGGCGCGGGATCCGCGCCCGCTGCCAACGATGAAACTGAATCCCGAGGTGCGCTCCATCTTCGATTTCAAATTCAGCGACTTCACGCTGGAGAGTTACGATCCGCATCCGGCGATCAAAGCGCCGATCGCCGTATGAGACTCTCCATCATCGCCGCCCTCTCTTCGAACAACGTGATCGGCCGGGACAACGATCTGCCGTGGCATCTCTCGACCGATCTGAAGCGGCTCAAGGCGCTGACGATGGGGCACCACATGATCATGGGGCGCAAGACCTACGACTCGATCGGGCGTCCGCTGCCGGGGCGCACGATCGTGGTCATCACGCGCGATCCGTCGTTCGCGGCGGAAGGCGTGAAGATCGTGCATTCGCTCGAAGACGCGATCCAGGTCGCGGCCGGCGACGACGAGCCGTTCATCGCCGGCGGCGCGCAGATCTTCGAGCAGGCCATCCATCGCGCCGACCGGATGTACCTGACGCGCGTGCATGCCGAGGTCGAGGGCGACACCTGGTTCCCCGACTTCGACGACGTCTCCGAATGGCAGCTCACCGACTCCGAGCACTTCGACGCCGGCGAGAAGAACGACTATCCGTTCTCGTTCCTGACATACGACCGGGTGGCGCCGGAGGGGCACGCGATACCGGAGGAGGGGTAGATTGGGTTTCCCGGTCGCCCGGTCTCCCGGCCGGGCAACCGGGTAACCGGGTGACTGGGTAACCATGTACTGGCGCCTCCTCCGCACCAACCGCGACTTCCGTCTCCTCTACGCCGGCACGCTGATCTCGCTCGGCGGGGATTGGTTTCTGACGGTGGCGCTCGCGGATCTCGTGTTGCAGCTGACGCGGTCGGCGACGCTGGTGTCGCTGATCCTGCTCTCGCAGACGCTGCCGATCTTTCTCTTCACGCCGCATGCGGGGCATCTGATCGATCGCCTGGACCGGCGGAAGCTGATGATCGCGACCGATCTCGCGCGGACGGCGGCGTGCCTCCTGCCGCTGCTCGCGCGGACTCCGGCGACGCTGCCGTTCGCGTTCGCGGGCGTGATCCTCATCTCGATCGGTTCGGCGTACTTCGAGCCGGCGTCGCAGGCGTCGCTGCCGAACATCGTCGCGCCGGAGGAGCTGGGGCCGGCGAACGTGCTGATGGCGTCGACGTGGGGGACGATGCTCGCGGTCGGCGCGGGCCTCGGCGGCGCGGTGACGGCGGCGTTCGGGCGCGATGTCTCGTTTGTCGTCGATGGGGCGAGCTTTCTGTTCTCGGCGCTTCTGCTGCTGCGGATGCGCGGGCGGTTTTCGGAGTGGAACGCCGCCGTCCCGGCGGCTGATCAGGCGGCGTCCCGCCGCCTCGGCGCCGAGACGGCGCCCGTCCAGCCGGCGGGACGCCGGCGCTCCTTGTTCGAGTCGATGCGTGAGACGGTTCGCTTTGCGCGGGGACGGCCGCGGGTGCTTGGGCTGCTGGCCGTCAAGGGCGGCTATGGGCTGAGTGCGGGGGTGGTGGCGATTGTGAGCGTGTACGGCAGGGAGGTGTTTCGCGCGGGCGCGTTCGGGATCGGGCTGCTGTTCGCGGCGCGCGGGCTCGGCGCGCTGCTCGGACCGTTCCTCATCCGCGGCTCGGTGCGTGGCGACGACGCGCAGTATCGCGCGATCGCGTTCTGCATCATCGCGTTCGGTATCGGCTACGCGACTCTCGCGCTCGTGCCGTCCCTCGCGCTCGGGCTGACGGCGATCTTCTTCGCGCACCTCGGCGGCGGCGCGGCGTGGCAGATCTCGTCGTACGGCCTGCAGCGCGAGACGCCCGATTTCATCCGCGGCCGCGTCTTCGCCGCCGACTACGGCTTCGTCACGCTGACCATGGCCCTCTCCAGCCTCGGCGCGGGCCTTGCGTCCGATCGCTTCGGGCCGTTCAACGCCACGATCGGCACGGCCGGCTTCGCCTTGCTGTTCGGAATTGTCTGGTCTGTTGCAACGTGGAGGTTGTGGAGGGCTTAATTTCGCGTCATGCGCACCCGTCTGGTCACCGGCTTCTTGCTCACCGGCCTCCTGCTCCTCGCCCCGCTCCTTTCCGCACAGTTGAAGGAAAGCGTGACCGTCGAAGTCGTCGACGTCCCGGTCTACGTCTTCAATCCGAGCGGGCCGGTGCGCGATCTGACGAAGGACAACTTCGAGCTGTTCGTGAACGGCAAGAAGCAGACGATCGACTACTTCGACACGATCGACTTCGAGACGACGGCCACGCCGAAGCAGCAGGAGCAGGTGGCCGCGCCGCCGCGCGATCCGCGTGACCGCCGGCTCTTCCTGCTCCTGTTCGACCTGCTCTTCACGCGCTCGGCCGCGATCGACCGCGCGCGCAAGGCCGCCGTGGCGATGATCGACGCGTCCGAGCCGACGGATTACTTCGCGGTGGTCGCCTTCTCGGAAGACAAGGGGCCGGAGTTCATCATCCCGTTCACGAACGATCACGCGGTCGCGCGCCACGCGGCGCTGACGCTCAGCGCGAGCATCTCGCGCGATCCGCTGGCCATCGCCATCTCGCCGTCGGAGCGCGACGTCGTCGAACAGGAGATGGCCGAGGATGGCGAGATCCTCCACAACAACACCGTCATCGTGCTGGAGAGTGAGAACGCCGACACGGAGAACCGTTCGGCGCCGCTGAAGCGGCTCATCGAGGATCAGGTGGCGGGCTTCGACGCGATCGGCACCCGGCTCGCGGCGCTGGAAGGCTACAAGCACGTGATCGTGCTCTCCGAGGGCTTCGATCCGGAACTGGTGTACACGAATACGTACCAGACCGAGCCGGCGATGGTGAAGGCGATGAACGCGATGTTCGCCTCGTTCCGCCGCGCGAACGCGGTCATCGACACGATCGACCTCAGCCCCGCAAGACGCAATCTGCTCAGCAACGACGTCATGCACATGATGGCCCGCGAGACCGGCGGGCAGTTCGTCACGCACGCGAACGACATCCGCGGCGCGTTGGAGAAGGTCTCCACCGCCTCCGCGCACGGCTATCGCCTCGGATTCACGATGCCGCGCAACGCGAAGAGCGGCGACAACAAGATCGACGTGAAGCTGAAGAATGCTCCTTCCGGGACGACGCTCTCGTTCCGCCGCGGTTTCTCCGCGACCAAGGCGGTGGTCGCGCCTGACGACGGACTGCGGCTCGCGGACATCATCCTCAACGACATCCCGCAGTCGGGCGTCGCGCCGAAGATCGAGTTCCGCGCGAGGCCCTTCATCGACATCGACGTGCCGCCCGAGGCCGTGATGAACGGTCCGGCGACCGCGCTGTTGTACGTGTTCGACCTGAAGGGGAAGGTCGTCGAGTTCAAGCAGCGCCAGATCCCGACGGCGGGAACGGTGCGCGGCAAGCTCGAGCTGCCGTCAGGCTCCTACATCGTGAAGGTCCTGCTGCGGAGCGGCGACTCGATCGGATTCGCCAAGCAGGCGTTCTTCATCCCGTAGCGTTATTGTAAGCAGCCAAGATATTATTGTGAGCATGCGACTACGCCTTCAGGGGCTGGCGATGCTCTTCGTCCTGCCGCTCGCCGCGGATGTGCGCCTCGGTCCTGAAGTGCCGGTCTTACGCGACATCGTGGCGGGACCGGCGGCTTACACGCAGGAGGGTGCGGCGATCGCGTCGAATGGACGCGACTTTCTGGCGGTCTGGAGAGATACGCGCGAACAGACCGTTATGCCGGCGATCTACGCCTCGCGGCTCGATACGCGCGGACGCGCGCTCGAGCCTTTCGGACGGAAGCTGCTGTCGGCATACAGCTACGAGCTGAGACTTGCGTCCAACGGCGACAGCTATCTGATGATGTGGACCGAGGAAAGCCGGGCGTTCACCCAACTGCTCGACGAGGACGGCTCTCCGATCGGTCCGGCGCGCGCTTCTCCCTTCTTCGCGTCGGATCTGGAATCCGACGGATCGGGCTACCTCGCCGCCGGTTACGATCCCAAAGAGAGTGCGATGGCCGTGTTCTCGCTCGACAGCACCGGCGCGGTCGTCGCCAAGAAATCGCTGCAAGTCACCCGAGGCTTCAGTCTGACGGGCCTTGCCGCACACGATGGACGCTACAGCCTCGTCGCCGTGGAGCAATACTGTTCGGGGCATTGCGTCGCTCCGCGGTTGTTCACGATCGATGATCACGCTGGATCGCTCACCGTCACCGAAACGACGCTGACCTCTCTGCTGAGCGTCGCGCAGGAGGCCTCCATACAGGTCGAGCTCACAGGCGAGCGGATCCTGTTTGCCTGGCGCGGAGCAGACGAGCAGACACGGTTCACGATCGTGGACTATGCCGGCAACGTCCTGAAGCCGGCGACGGCATTACTCCTCCCGGTGCCGTCCTCCAAGAGAGTGGGGTGGGACGGCCGCGAGTTTCTCTTCACCGCTCTCCCGGGGTACGGACTCTTGACGGCGGTGCGAATGCGTCCGGACGGCTCTCTCGCTTCGAACGAGCCTGATGTCCTGTCGAAGCGCGCCATGACGCTGCCGGTCTTCGCGTCGAACGGCGACACGACCGTGCTGGTCTGGCAGGAGGCGGCGACGGGGGCCCGCGACCTGGTCACGCGCGCGGTCCACAGTTTCGGGGAGCTGGTCAATACACCGCCTGCACTCACGCTGGCGACTTCGTCGGGACGCGCGCAGCACGAGGTGAAAATCGCGCACATCGGCGAGCGGGTGATGGCAGTGTGGCGGAACGCGGAAGCGCGCGAGATCGTCGGCGCGATGGACGGAGTCGAGATTTCGATCGATCGTCCGGAGGGGCGCCTGGTCGGGAATCCCTCCGTCACCGCCGGCCGGAATCGTTTTCTCGTCGCCTGGTTCGAGTTCGACGGCGAGTCGATGCGGCTGCTCGCGAAGCGATACACGACCGATGGCACCCCATTCGACGACGCGCCGATGATTGTCGCCACCGTCTATGCCATCGATTCCCCTGGGAGCACAGTCTCCCTCGACAACGCGCCGGGCGTGGCCGCGGACGGCGCCTCATTCGCCATGACCATCGCATCACCTGACATCCGGCTGCTCCGTCTGGACGGCGACAGCGGCGCGGTGACCGAGCTCTGGAGATATGCGTGCGGCGATGGCGTCGCAGCTTGCTGGGGATCGTTCACGCCGATCAGAACCGCGACCGAATGGGTGGTCCCGGTCATTCGCTATTTCGGGTTCTTCAGTCCTCACGTCGAAACCACCTGGGCCCTCGTCCTGATTCACATGCCGTTGTCCGGCGGCGGCGCCCGCATGACGCAGACGTTCCTCACAGGCAATGCCGCCGCGTGCATGCGCGCCGGGATCGGCCAGGCGAAAGAGCAACTCACGCTGACGGTGGCGGCATCGTCGGTGTACATCGCTCAGAAGCAGCCGTTCGAAACCTCAATCCCGCGGTCAGTCAAGGTGCCGAAGACCGAATCGCCGGCGAATGTGGCGATCGCGTGGAATGGTTCCGAGTATGTCCTGGTGTGGACTGCGCGCAACGCCGGCCCGATCCGCGCCATGCGGCTGGACGTCAACGGACAGCCTCTCGACAGCGAGCCGTTCGAGATCGCGCGGCAGGGCTCCATATCGCAACCCTCGATCGCGGCGACGGATGGCGGCGTGATCATTGTGTACAGCCGGCCGGCTCCCGAAAACGGCGGCGCGCCGCGAGCGTTCACGCGGACGCTGGACGCGCTTCCTCCGGTTCCGCGGCGGCAGGCGGTGCGGCACTGAGCCGCTCGTGGAGGGCGCGCCGCGCGTAACCGCGCCGCGCGCCGATGAACGCGGAGACCGGACCGATCAGAAAATAGGTGAAGCCGGCGAAGGCGAGCCAGCGCGGAGGCAGCAGCTGCGCAATCAGCGTCGACAGCACGCCGATGGCGATGTACGACCCATACATCCCGATCGACGTCCGCGTGTCGTGCAGCTCGTACTCGTTGAGCTCCAGCTCGTCGCGGCGGTGATACGCGTGCAGGTAGAGGAGCATCAGCAGCGCGAAAATGCCGGCGAAGCCGAGGCCGTAGATCGTGAAGAGCGTCACCGCGTCGCCGCGGCCGGCGTGGATGGAGCCGGTGACGATCGAGAACATGAACTTGAGCGGGTAGACGTAGTAGAGCACCAGGAACAGCAGCGTCAGGTTGATGACGATGGTATAGCCGTCGGTCATCGCGTAGCGGCGGAAGAAGGTGTAGTGCGCGTGCCAGATCCACATCAGCACCGCGAAACAAATCGCGAACCCGAGGAAGCCGCGCATCTCGTGCATCAACTCGTCGTAGGACTCCGGTACCTCCAGCGAGACGACGATCAGCGTCAGCGCGAATCCGAAGACGATGTCGCTGAAGGCCTCGAGGCGGGAGACTTCGTGCGCGCGAAGGCGAAACGGTACCGGTACCTGCATGCGCGAAATGTAGCGTGCCCCTCCGCCGATGTCCCATGACGAATGTCAGGTCAATGGCGTGTGACGCGGCGGCGGGTGGGGTGCATCTGCGCGTCGACGCTGCCGGGGCGGTCGGCGATCACGGCGCGGAGATGCGCGACCTCGTTGTCGAACTTCTGGGTCGACGTCGCCGGGTCGTCGCCGCCGCGCCGCTTCGTGTCTTCGAGCACGGAGCTGCGGATCAATCCGACCAGCCCGTCGATGCGCGGCGCCATCCAGCCGGGATTCATGTAGTGGGTCATGATCGAGTCGAGCGTGTCGCGGTAGAACGCGCCGAGCTCCGGCGACGCCAGCAGCCGCTCGATGAGCCGATTGCGGCCGCTGCCGAAGTAGATCGCGTGGTTGCCCTGCGTGAAGTTGAAGTCGTGGTCCCACGGGATGAACAGGAAGCGCCCCGTGCCCTGGAGCTGGTAGAGATAGAAGTTGTTCGCGCCGAAGTAGCCGGTGAGCCCGTCGACCTCCGCGGTCGCGACTTCGATCGCGTAGTAGGTGAGCAGCTCCCTCGGATCGATGAACGCCGAGATGTCGTTCACGAACGTGGCGTCGGGCGCCTCGGAGATCGTGCGCAGGAACGCCACGAGCGCGCTGCCGTCGAGGTGGTCCTCGTTCGTCTTCGGCTCGAACGGCGAGGGGATGTAGTTCGCGGCCGTATTGCCGCGCGAGAGCGAGAAGTCCCACGCGAAGAGCTGGTCGGGTTGACCGGCGGGGACGTTGTACTCGAAGAGATTTCCCTCGCCGCCGTCGACGTGACTGGTGACGAACACCTTGTCGATCGCCTCGACGATGGCGTAGACGCCCCAGTACTGGCCGTTGACGGTGAGCCGCGCGAACGACTCGCGCGGCACGCGGATCCCGGCCTGCTCGAAGACCGCGAACGACAGTTGCTCGCGGAGGAACGAGAAGTCGTTGTACATGTTGTCGAGGACGAGGATCTTGAGGCCGTGGAAGGTCTGCGTCTTCACCTTGCGCGCGAAGTCGACGCGCAGCCCCGGCTTCACTCCGTTGCGCGTGCCGCTGCCGCGCGAGCGGATCGAGGAGTTGGCGATCGTCTCGCCGTCGATGGTGAGCGTGGCGTCGTAGTTCGTGTTCTCGAGATACGTCGCGCGCAGCGTCGCCCAGTCAGCCGCGGACATCGTGATCCGGACGTCGTGTAATCGGGTCCGGTCGAACATCGCGTCGATCGCCGGATCGGCGGCGGCGGAGAGCGCGAAGACGAGGACGAGCAGTCCGAGCTTTCTCATGCGGCGTTGGCGTTCGATTGCGTTTGTGCGAGGAGCTGTTCGATCTGGCGGGCGACGTTCGGGTGGTAGCGGTCGCGCGTGCGCGCGAAGAGGTCGATCGCACGCGCGCGTCCCGCCGGCGTTGCGATGAGCGCGTTGTAGATCGGAGCAATCCAGCTATTGGGACCGCCGTGCATCAGCACGCGCTCGACGGCGGCGTATCCCGGTCCGTAGTCGGCGCTGATGCTCTTGGTCAGGAACGCGAGCGGAGGCGTCTCGCGGAAGCTGAGTCCGAGGGCGGCGTCGACCTGCGCGGCGCGCAGGCGGAACGTGGCGAAGGGGAGCAGCTGGATGAAGAGATCGGTCTCGGTCTCGGTCCAGCCCTGCGCGTTCAGATTGCTGGTCGCGGTGTACGCATTCACGCGATTGAGCACGCGCGTGTAGAGCGCCGAGCTCGTCGGCGCGGTGATGTTCGAGGGGAGGCCCGAGAAGTAGATCCACTCCATCACCTGGGCGTCGATGATCGCGTTCTGGCCGGCGGCGTCGCGCAGCCCGGCGACGAAGTTGCGGTCGTCGGTCCAGTGGAACGCACGGCGCGTGAAGTAGTCGCGCAGGAACGCGTCGAGCGTGGCGCGGCCGAGGCGGTCTTCCAGCGTCCGGAGGAACAGCTCGCCCTTCGAGTACGGCGTCGCGCCGAAGCCGTTCCACGGAAACTCGATGCGGTCGTGGAGGATGGTGTTGTGCGGATTCGACGTGCCGTGCACGTAGCTCTCGTAGTTGAGCCGGTCCACGAAGTATCCGTACTCGGCGCGCTCGCCGAGGCCCATCTCCTCGAGGATGCGCAGCGTGAGATACGACGTAATGCCCTCGTTGAGCCAGATGTCGTCCCACGTCGAGAGCGTGGTCGCGTCGCCGGCCCACGAATGCGCGAGCTCGTGCGCGAGCAGCGATCTCGGCTCGGGATCCGGCAGATGGTTGCCGCTGACGGCGCTGAACGGATTGATGAAGTTCAGCATCGGATGCTCCATCCCGCCGACCACGAACGTCGGCGGCATCAGCAGCACGTCGTGTCGCGGAAACGGAAACGGCCCGAGGATGCGCTCCGCGGCGGCGAGCATCGCCGGCATGTATTGCAGATCCCACGCGGCCGCGGTCATCAGCTCCGGCTCCGCGTAGACGCCGGTACGCTCGTCGAACGCGTGATACTCGAGCCGCCCGGCGGCCAGCGAGATCAGGTACGACGGAATCGGCTGGGTCATGTCGAACCGGTAGACGCCGGTCGCATTTCGCGAGCGCGGGTTGTTGCCCGCGGTCATCAGCGCGAGATGCGAGGCCGGCACGTGCACGGTCGCGTCGTAGGTCACGCGCAGCGCCGGCGTGTCCTGGATCGGAATCCAGCTCCGCGCGCTGGTCGGCTCGTTGAGCGAGTAGAGATACGGCTGCTGGCGTCCGTAGCTCTGAGCGGCGCTGTTCCAGTTCAGTCCCGACGCGAAGGGACTGGTCGTGTACTCGATCGTGACCGCGCGCGTGGCGGGCTTGATGGCGATCGCCAGCGGCGCGCCGAAGATGCCGTCGCCGCCTTTCGACCAGGGCGCATTGCTGCCGTCATCGAGCGTCACGCGCGAGATCGAGAGCTGTTCGGTGTCGAGGATCAGCGTGCTCGCCGCGGCGAGGTTGTCGAAGCCGAGCGTCGCGATTCCGCGGATCGTCTGCGACGGGAAGTCGACGGTGAGATCGAGCGAGACGTGGCGCGCGGCGATCTTCAGCGGCTCCGAGAACGAGAAGCGGTCGTGGAGCGCCTGGTCGAGCGGCGCGGTCTCCGGCGGCCGGACGACGCGCTGGCGCGCGCCGAAGAGGAAGAAAACCGCCAGGAACGATAGGAGGATGCGCCGTTGCACAACATATCAATAACACTTTTGCGAAACAGCGTTGTGACCAACTCGTATAATCTCGCGCTCCTGATGATCGTCCGTGGATACGAAGGGAAAGAACCGCGCTTCGGCCAGCGTGTTTTTGTCGCCGAAAACGCCGCCATCATCGGCGACGTCGAGCTCGGCGACGACGTCTCGATCTGGTACTCGGCCACGCTCCGCGGGGACATCAACGCCATCAGGATCGGCGCGCGGACGAACGTGCAGGACAACTGCACGATTCACGTCACGCATCTCGAGTGGCCGACGGTCGTCGGCGAGGACGTGACCATCGGACACGGCGCGATCGTCCACGGCTGCACCGTGCATCGCGGCGCGCTGATCGGCATGGGCTCGCGGGTCCTCGACGGCGCGGTCATCGGCGAGTCGGCGCTCGTCGGCGCCGGCGCGCTCGTGCCCGAGGGGATGCAGGTCCCGCCGCGCGTCCTCGTCGTCGGAGTGCCGGCGCGCGTGAAGCGGCCGCTCACGCCGGAAGAGCTGGAGCGGCTCGATCAGTCGTGGCGGCATTATGTTGATTACAAGGAGAGATACCTGAAGTGAAAAGCGGCACGCTACGCAAGGAGCACGCGGGTCAACGGGTCACGCTGAACGGCTGGGTCCAGAAGCAGCGCGACTTCGGGGAGCTCGTGTTCATCGACCTGCGCGACCGCAGCGGGATCGTGCAGGTGGTCGTCGACCGCAAGCACGGCGCCACCGATGAGCTGCTGGCCGCGGCGAAGGAGCTGCGCTCCGAGTTCGTGGTCGGGATCGAGGGCGAGATCGTCGAGCGCGCCGACGCGCAGAAGAATGCGAAGCTGCCGACCGGCGACGTGGAAGTGGTCGCGCGCGCGATCACGATCTTCAATCGCGCCGACACGCCGCCGTTCATGATCGAAGACGACACCGACGCGGCCGAGGAGCTGCGCCTGCAGTACCGCTATCTCGACATGCGGCGGCCGGCGCTGGCGCGCAATCTCATCCTGCGCCACAAGATGCTGACCGCGACGCGCAACTACTTCGACCGCAACGGCTTCATCGAAGTCGAGACGCCGATTCTCACGAAGTCCACGCCCGAGGGGGCGCGCGACTACCTCGTACCGAGCCGCGTGCACAAGGGAACCTTCTACGCGCTGCCGCAGTCGCCGCAGATCTTCAAGCAGCTCTGCATGGTGGCGGGGCTGGAGCGCTACTTCCAGATCGCGCGCTGCTTCCGCGACGAGGATCTGCGCCGCGACCGCCAGCCGGAGTTCACGCAGATCGACGTCGAGGCGTCGTTCATCGACGAGGAGTTCATCTACTCGATGACCGAGGGGCTGCTCGCGGAGATCTTTCCGCTGGCAGGCATTCCCTGCACGCCGCCGTTTCCGCGGATGAAGTGGCAGGAGGCGATGGACCGCTTCGGGATCGATCGGCCCGACACGCGCTTCGGGATGGAGCTGATCGACATCACTGAGGCCGCGCGCGCGATCACGATCTTTCAGAGCGCGCCAACCGTCCGCGCGATCGTGGTGCCGAACGGCGCGCCGTTCTCGCGAAAGCGGATCGACGAGCTGACCGAAGAGGCGAAGAAGCTCGGCGCACAGGGGCTGGCGTGGATGAAGTTCGACGCGCAGCGGGGGTCGTCGCTGAAGAAGTTCGTGGACGACGCGACGTTCGATGCGCTGCGCGCGGCGCTCGGCGCGAACGAGAACGATCTCGCGCTGATCGTCGCCGGGAAGCAGACCGTCGTGTGGGACGTGCTCGCGAGCCTCCGCCTGCGCGTGGCCAAGGACGAGAAGCTGATCCCGGCGGAGACCTGGAACTTCCTCTGGGTTACCGACTTCCCACTGTTCGAGTGGGACGAGGAGAGCGGACGCTATTTCGCACGGCATCATCCGTTCACGTCGCCGGCGGTCGGCCATCTCGATCTGCTGCAGTCGGATCCTGGCGCCGCGCTGGCGCGCGCGTACGACGTCGTGCTCAACGGCCTGGAACTGGGCGGCGGCTCGATCCGCATCAATCAGCCCGAGGCGCAGCGCAAGATGTTCCGGGCCCTCGGCATCACCGACGATGAGGCGCAGGCGCGCTTCGGCTTCCTCCTCGAGGCGTTCCGCTACGGCGCGCCACCGCACGGCGGCATCGCTCTCGGCGTCGACCGCATCGCCATGCTCATGTCGCGCGCCGAGTCGCTGCGCGACGTGATCGCGTTCCCGAAAACGGCGCGCGCGCAGGACCTGATGTGCGATGCGCCGGGTATTGTCGACACGAAGCAATTGGATGAACTTGGTATCGCTGTGAAAGGATGAGGTTCGAAGTTCGAGATTCGAGGTTCGAATGAAGAATTCTTACTTCTAACTCGAACCTCGAACCTCGAACTTCATGACCCCCTTCATCACCATCCAACAGGCGAGCGCCACCTATCCCGTCTTCGTCGGCCGCGATCTCCTCGACCACATCGGTGAGCTCGTTCACCCTCGCGGCCGCGTCTTCGTCATCACCTCGGAGGCGCTGCGCGATCGTTTTGGCGAGCGCGTCGCGCTGTCGTTTCCGCAGGCGACGATTCTGGAGATGGACGAGGGCGAAGGCAATAAAACGCTCGATACCGCCGCGCGAATCGTGACGCTGCTGCTCGAATGCGGCGCGAAGCGCGATTCGATGGCGGTGGTGGTGGGCGGGGGGATGATCGGCGACACGGCCGGTTTCGCGGCGTCGATCTTTCTGCGCGGGATCGATCTCGTGCACGTCCCGACGACGCTGCTGGCGCAGGTCGACAGCTCCATCGGCGGCAAGCTCGCGGTCAATCATCCCAAGGGCAAGAACCTGATCGGCAGCTTCTTTCCGCCGCGCGCGGTCATCTCCGACACCTCGGTGCTCGACACGCTCCCGCCGCGCGAGCGCCTCAGCGGCATGTACGAGGCGCTGAAGGGCGGCATCATCGGCGACCCGTCGCTCTTCGCGATGTTCGAAGGCAAAACGCTCGATATCGGCGAGATGGTTCGCAAAGCAATCCGCGTGAAAGCGGAAATCGTTTCCGCCGACGAGAAGGAAGCCGATCTGCGGCGCCTCCTCAACTATGGCCACACCATCGCCCACGGCATCGAGGCCGCGCTGCACTACGAGGGGCTGACGCACGGCGAGGCGGTGGCGTGGGGGATGATCGGCGCGAACGCGATCGCCGTCCGCCGCGGTCTTCTGCCGCACGACGAGGCGGCGCGCATCGAGCGGGCGATCCTCGCACACGAGCCGTCGCCGCTTCCTCCGCTCGATCGCGACGCGGTCCTCGCGGCGACGGAGCACGACAAGAAGAACACCGGCGACGCGCGGGTGATGGTGTTCCCGCGGCGCGTCGGCGACTGCGTGGTCGTCAGCGACGTGACCGCCGAGGAAATCGCCTACGGGATCGACGCGTTGTTGGCGTAAGTCCGATGGCCACTCGCACGAAGCTTCTCGCGCTCCTCCTTCTCGCCACGTTCGTCCACGCGCAGCAGCAGCCTTACATCGAGACTTTCGAGGTGCGGCTGCACAACCTCGACGTCATCGTCACCGACGCCTCCGGCAAGGCCGTCCGCGGTCTGACGAAAGACGACTTCGTCATCCTCGAGGAAGGCGCGTCGCAGGAGATCACGAACTTCGCCGAGTATTCGGAGAGCGAGGGGACCGCCGCGTCGAAGGACCAGCCGGCGCAACAGGCCCAATCGGCTGTCCTCCAGCGCGCGCCGCGCAAGTTCATCTTCGTCATCGACGACATGACGCTGCATCCGCAGACGCGCAGGAAGATGATGAAGAACGCGACGGCGCTGCTCGAGAAGTCGATGGCGCCCGGCGACGAGGCCGCGGTCATCCGTCCGGTCGGCGAGCAGAACGTCGTGCAGCCGTTCACCGGCGACATCGACGAAGTCGTGAGAGCGCTGCAAAGCGCGCTGGACGCCACCGCCACGCGCGTCGACACGCAGGGGCAGAACGAGCTGCGGAACCTCGAGCTGCAGCTGGCCGACTCGTCGACGAAGCAGGAGCGCCAGTTCGCGCGGCGCATGTACGCCGACGCGACCCGCCGCCGTGTCGAGCAGCGCCTCGGGCAGCTTCGCGCCCTGATCGGCTCATTCGCCGGGACGGAAGGGAAGAAGATCCTCGTGCTCGTCGGTACGTCGCTGCCGGCCGAGCCGGGACGCGAGGTCTCCGATCCGGACGACCGCGCCGTCTCCACGGCCACGAACGAGGAAGTACCGACCACGATGCAGACCTTCTTCGATCTGCGTCCGCAGATCGCCGACCTTGCCAACACCGCCGCCGCAAACGGCGTCGTCATCTACACGCTGCAGGCGGACATTCCGATGGAGTACGTCGTGCCGGGCCGCGAGGCGCCGCGTCCGCGCCTCCTGCGGCAGATGCCGGGCGTCACCGTTCCGAACCAGACCGTGGTGATGCCGAATCAGGTTTTTCAGTCGCTCATCACCGGCACCGAGACGACGATGACCGCGCTCGCCGAGAAAACCGGCGGACGCGCGTTCCGCGGCGACGGCAACATCGACGACGTCTTCAACCAGGTCGGCACCGATCTCCGGTCGTACTACTCGCTGGCGTATCACGCGAAGGGCGACACCGAGCGCACGCGGCGCGTGGAAGTGCGCGTGAAGGATCGCCCCGACCTGCGCGTCCGCACGCGCACCGGCGTGATCGAGAAGTCGCCCGCGAGCGAGATGGAAGAACAGGTCGTTGCGAATCTCGTCTACCCGCGCGGCGCCAACGAGCTCGCGATCCGCGCCGTGCCCGGAACGATGACGAAGGAGCGCAACGTCGTCACCATCCCGGTCGAGACGCAGATCCCGCTCGAGCGCCTCACGTTCCTCATCGGCCAGGACGGCAAATACCACGCGGCGTTCTCGGTGCACTACGCCGTCGCCGGCGAGAAGTCCGACTTCGCCGCCGGCCAGTCGCGCCTGCAGGAAGTGGTCGTGACCCAGGAAGAGCTGACTGCCATCCCCGGCAAACTGTTCCGCTTCACGAGCAACCTGAAGGTCGCCCCGGGACACGTGAAGATCGCGGTCGGTGTGCTGGACCGGACGTCGAAGCTGTCAGGCTTCTCGACGCTCCACCTGTGGGCGAAGTAGGGGAGGCTACGCCGCCCGCTTCACCGGCAAACGCAGCACCATGCTCGTGCCGACGCCTTCGATCGAGGCGACGCTGACTTCGCCGCCGTGGGCTTCCACGACCTGCTTGACGATGTAGAGGCCGAGGCCTGTGCCGCCGCCGCCGCGGAGCGACTTCGTGCCGCTCTGTTTGTATTTCTCGAAAATCGTCTGCAGTTCCTCGGCCTTGATGCCCATCCCGCTGTCGGTCACGGTGATCACGATCGCCTCGGGGATGTCGTTGTTGCGGATGATCTGCGCGCCGACCGAGACCAGCCCCTTCTGCGGCGTGAACTTCAGCGAGTTCGAGATCAGGTTGATCACCGCCTGGGTGAGCTTCTCCATGCTGCCGAAGATCTGCGGGACGTCGCGGCCGTGCGCGCTGAGGAGGAAGACTTCGTCGCGCGCGGCCACCGACTGCAGGCTGCGCACGGCGCGTTTGAGCACGCCGGCCACGCGCACCGGCTCCGCCTCGACGGTGAAGTTGCCGGACTTGATCTTGGAGAAGTCGAGAATCTCGTTGACGAGATTCATCATCCGCTCGGACTCGCGCTGCGCTTCCTGCAGCAGATCGGAGTACATCGAGTCGAGCTTCGTGTCGGCGGAGAGCACGAACTCGAGCGTGCCCTGGATGCCGGACAGCGGTCCGCGAAGGTCGTGCACGATCTGTGCGGTGAAGTCCGACTTCGCCTGCTCGGCCTCACGCTCGCGAGTGACGTCTTCGAACGACAGCGCCACCGCCGGCATCTCGCCCTCGGCGACGCGCATGATCCGGTCGACGCGGTAGATGCGTCCCTCGATCTCGACGTCGATCGTGCTGAGGTCGTCGCTCTCGATGAAGAAGCCGTGCAGCCATCCGCGCTCGCCCGCGACCGCGCGCGCCGCTTCCTTCATCCACTGCGCGGCGTCCGTGCCGAACGTCTCGTCGAAGGCGTGATTGCGATAGTCGATCGCGCCGCTCTCGGTGATCACGGCGATGGCGTGGGGGAGGTGGTCGACCAGCGAGCGCGAGAACGTCATTGCGGCACCGTGATCGCGCGCTCGGCCTGGAGCTTGGCGAGGATGAAGATCGTGTTGAAGGGATCGAACGGGCTGAGGATCATGAGCTTCTGGACGTCGAGACGCCCGTCGATGAGCGACACGAGGTATCCCTCCTGGGCGTTGAGATTGAAGCGGTCGAAATTCGACATGAACTCCGCGCTCAACTTCGGTACGGCCTGCATGCCTCTCGGGTGCGCGAGGAAGTCGCGCACGATGGCGTTGCGGACGAGCTCGACGTAGCCGCGCAGCGAGAGGTCGTCCGGATACGCGCGCCTCGCCTCGAGGAGCTTGAGGTAGGTGTGCCAGACACCGTGCTGCTTGAGCGAGTCTGCAACCTGCCGCGCCCAGTCCGGTTTGGGCGGGGCAATGGGATGAGCGGACATTCGGGGCGTAGTTTATATTGAGGAGTGCTTCGATGACCGACCACCAACTCATCCCGTCGGCTCCGCCCTCGCGACGGCGTTCCCGCCTGCTCATCCTCCTCGCGGCAGGCGCGCTCGGAGTCCCCGCCGGGTTCCTTTTCGCGCACGCGGTGCGGATGCCGGCGGTGAAGTCGCTGGCCGATTATCAGCCGGCGATCATCACGCGCATTTACGACCGCAACGGCGTCGCGTTCGCGGAGTACTCGATCCAGAAACGCATCGTGATCGCGAAGCGGGAGATGTCGCAGAACTTCATCAACGCGGTCATTGCCACCGAGGATGCCGACTTTTACAAACACGGCGGCGTCGATCCGAAGGCGATCGTGCGCGCGGTGGTGAAGGACGTCCTCGAGCGGAAGAAGGCCCAGGGCGCGTCGACGCTGACCCAGCAGCTGGCCAAGCAGGTCTACCTCACGCCGGACAAGACCTTCCGCCGCAAGATCAACGAGATGTTCCTCGCGATCCAGATCGAGAAGGACTTCACGAAGGATCAGATCTTCGAGCTGTACGCGAACCAGGTCTACCTCGGGCACGGCGCATACGGCGTCGAGGCGGCCTCGCGTCTCTTCTTCGGCAAGCACGCGAAAGAGCTCTCGCTTCCGGAGGGGGCGGTGCTGGCGGCGCTGATCCGCTCGCCGATGTATTACAGCCCGATCACGCACCCCGACCGCGCGAAGGTGCGCCGCGACTACGTCCTCGGCCGGATGCTGAAGGAAAAGCTGATCACCCCGGACGAGTACCAGCACGCCGTGAACGCGCCGATCGTCCTCGGTACGTATAAAGAGGAGGCGCCGCGCGTCGGCGCGTATTTCACAGAAGAGATCCGGCAGTACATCGAGCGCTCCGAGCAGTTCGGCATCGAGAATCTCTACAAGCGCGGGCTGAAGGTCTACTCGACGCTCGACCTGCGCATGCAGACCATCGCCGAGGCCTCGCTGCAGCGGGGGCTGCGACGCTTCGACAAGCGCCGCGGATTCCGCCGGCCGTCGCGCAACCTCGTCGCCGAGGGACTCGATCCGGAGACGTATCGCGACCCGAGCTGGAGCAACGACGCGTACGCCGTCGACCGCCTTTATCCCGCGGTGGTCCTCGGCGCCGACAAAGACCGCGTTGCAGTGCGCGTCGGCCACGATCGCATCGACCTCGACGCGAAGTCGTGGGGCTGGACGAAGAAGAAGACGCTCGCGGATGTGCTCAAACGCGGCGATCTCGTGCACGTGCTGCTGCGGGAAGACGAGAAGACCAAAGAGCGCAAGTGGATGCTCGACCAGATGCCGCTGGTGCAGGGCGCGATCGTGGTGCTCGACGTCAAGAGCGGCGAGATGCGCGCGCTGACGGGCGGCTACGACTTCCAGATGTCGAAGTTCAATCGCGCCGTGCAGTCGCGGCGGCAGACGGGATCGTCGTTCAAGCCGTTCGTGTACGGCGCGGCGTTCGAGAAGGGGCTCACGCCCGCCGACACGCTCTTCGACGCGCCGGTCGCGATTCCGGTCGGCGACCAGATCTACGCGCCGAAGAACTACTACGGCAAGTACGCCGGCATCGTCACGATTCAGCGCGCGATCGAGCTGTCGATCAACGTGCCGGCGGTAAAGACGTTCATGATGACCGGCGCCGATCAGGTGGTCGACTTCGCGCGCCGCTGCGGGATCACCGCCGATCTTCCGCGCTATCCGTCGCTGTCCCTCGGCGCAGCCGGCGTGTCGCCGGTGGAGATGACCGCCGCGTACAACACGTTCGTGAACAATGGCGTCTACGTCAAGCCGCGCTACATCCGGAAGATCTCCGATCAGACCGAGCGCGTGCTCGAGGAGCAGTTGCCCGAGCTTTCGGAGGCGATGCAGGCGCCGATCGCGTACGAGATCGCGTACATGCTCAAGGGCGTGATCGACCGCGGCACCGCGTACGAGGCCCACACGCTCGCCGATCCGCTCGCCGGAAAAACGGGCACCACCAACGGCTACACGGACGCGTGGTTCATCGGCTTCTCGCCGGAGTACACGGTCGGGGTCTGGGTCGGCTACGACGATCCGAGCAAGTCGCTGGGCGGGGGAGCGACCGGTGCCGACGTCGCGCTGCCGATCTGGATCGACGTGATGAAGCAGTTCGAGAAAGAGAAGCTCCGCGTTGCGAAGCCCGACTTCGAGGCGCCGCCGGGAGTGGTGATCGTGCCGATGGATCTGCGCAGCGGCCGCCGCGGCGTCGGACCGTGCGAGCGTCCGGTGATGCAGGCCTTCGTCGCCGGCCAGGAGCCCGATAAAGACTGCAGCGGAGCATCCGTCGAGGTCAGCAAACTGCCGTACTACCTCCAGCGCCCGTTCTACGTCCCGAAGGAAGCCGAGCCCACGACCTCCGCCAACGACGCCTCCGCACAGACCGGCGAAGGAGCGGAGTCACCCGCACCCGCCGCCCCGGCGGAGACGACTACGACTCCGGCGACCAGTACGAGCGGGATACAGTAAGTGGAGCGGCGGCCGCTTCGGCCGCCGGATTGTCGGCGCCCGAAGCGGGCGCCGCTCCACTACTTCTGCGGCGCCGGCACGTAGCGCGCGATCATGTCGATCATCTTGTCGCGCGTGAGCGGCTTGCGCATCCAGGCGTTCGCGCCGGAGCTCGGAAACATCTCTTCGAGCGAGCGCTCGGGGAGATCCGAGATCAGCACGATCGGGATGTCGCGCTTGTTCGACTGCGACTTCAGTACTTCGCTCAGACGGTTGCCTTTGATGCTCGGCAGGTTGACGTCGAGGAAGATGATGTCGGGCGTGTTGCCGGCGAGCACATGGTTGAACTCGATCCAGCTCGAGGCCGTCAGGACGAGACAGCCTTCGCGCTCCAGAAGCGCTCTGCCGAGCTTCAGGACCAGTGGATTGTCATCGAGGATCAGGACCGTTACGTTCTCTGCTGGACGCATTACCCGCACATGATAACCTCGACCGGCCCGTGCCTATAGACATGCCTGTAGAGACCCGCCGCGTCTACCGGCCCGCCGACTACTATTCTTCCGCCGCGCCCGAACGCGTGCTGCCGGAGTGGGCGACCTACGGCTGCGGGGCGGCGGCCGTCGTGGCGCTGATCATCGTCTTCGCCGGCGGCGCGTTCCTCGCGCGCGGCGGCTTTACACAACTGATGGATATGGTCTTCGGCATGACGCTGGGAGAGATGCGCGGGATGTACACGCCTGACGTCACCGCGGCGCAGAAGAAGGCCCTCGAGACAGAGATAGAAACTCTTCGCAAGAACCTGCGCGAGGAGAAGGTCTCCGTGCAGAAACTGCAGCCGGTGCTGGAGACGATCCGCAAGACGACCGGCGATAAGAAGCTCGACGCAAAAGAGGCGGAGCAGATCGTCGCGGCGGCGATCAAGGCCAACGCGACGGCGAATTCGGCGCGCCAGTTCCACAACTGACTTCATGTCCAATTTCGAGCTTAAGTCCCCATTCCAGCCGCAAGGCGATCAGCCCGAGGCGATCCGGCAACTCATCGAGAGCATCCGTTCGAACGAGCGCCACCAGGTGCTCCTCGGCGTGACCGGCTCCGGGAAGACGTTCACGGTCGCAAAGGTGATCGAGGCCATCAACCGGCCGACGCTCGTGCTCAGCCACAACAAGACCCTCGCGGCGCAGCTCTACCAGGAGTTCCGCAACTTCTTTCCCGACAACGCCGTCGAGTACTTCGTTTCGTACTACGACTATTACCAGCCCGAGGCGTACATCCCGCAGACCGATCTCTACATCGAAAAAGAGATGACCAAGAACGACGAGATCGACAAGCTGCGGCTCGCGGCGACGAAGTCTCTCTTCGAGCGGCGCGACGTGATCATCGTCTCCTCGGTCTCCTGCATCTACGGCATCGGCGATCCCGATCTCTACTTCGGCATGCTGCTCTTCTTCGAGCGCGGCGTGGAAAAGCCGATGACGCAGTACCTGCGGCGGCTCACGGAGATGCAGTACGAGCGCACGCCGTACGACCTCGCGCGCGGCAACTTCCGCGTGCGCGGCGACGTGCTCGAGCTCTGGCCGGCCTACGAAGACGACGCCGTGCGTATCGAGTTCTTCGGCGACGAGATCGACAAGATCACCCGCATCGATCCGATCACCGGCCGGACCTCGGACCGCACCTACGACCGGCTGGCGATCTATCCGCGCACGCACTACGTCACGCCGCGCGAGCGGCTGATGCAGGCGATGGAGAACATCCGCACGGAGCTCGACCTGCGCGTGACCGAGCTGCGCGCGAACGACCGTCTGCTCGAGGCACAGCGGCTCTCGCAGCGGACGATGTTCGATCTCGAGATGATCGCGGAGCTCGGCTACTGCAACGGCATCGAGAACTACTCGCGCCATCTCAGCGGACGGCAGCCGGGCGAGCCGCCGCCTACACTGCTCGACTACTTTCCGGAAGACTTTCTACTCGTCGTGGACGAGTCGCACCAGACCATTCCGCAGGTGCGCGGGATGTGGGGCGGCGACCGCTCGCGGAAGCAGACGCTGGTCGAGTATGGATTCCGGCTGCCCAGCGCGATCGACAACCGGCCGTTGTCGTTCGATGAGTTCGATCAGAAGCTGGGCCAGATCATCTACGTCTCCGCGACGCCGGGACCGTTCGAGCTCGAGAAGACCGGCGGGCTGTTCGCGGAGCAGGTCATCCGGCCGACGGGATTGCTCGATCCGGAAGTGATCATCCGGCCGGTCAAGGGACAGGTCGACGATCTGATCGGCGTGATCCGCGAGCGCACCGCCAAAAGCGAACGCGTGTTGGTGACGACGCTGACCAAGCGGATGTCCGAGGACCTGACGCGGTACCTGATGGAGCTCGGGATCAAGGTCAACTACCTGCACTCGGACGTCGAGACGCTCGAGCGCATCGCCATCATCCGCGACTTCCGCCTCGGCACATTCGACGTCCTGGTCGGTATCAACCTGCTGCGCGAGGGGCTCGACATTCCGGAGTGCTCGTGCGTCGCGATCCTCGACGCCGACAAAGAGGGCTTCCTCCGCTCGCAGACGTCGCTGATCCAGACCATCGGCCGCGCCGCGCGCAACGTGAACGGCGTGGCGATTCTCTACGCCGACAAGATCACCGACTCGCTGCGTTGGGCCATCGACGAGACCAATCGCCGCCGCACGCTGCAGGCGAAGTACAACGAGGAGCACGGCATCGAGCCGGCGTCGATCATCAAGGCGGTCGACTCCGATCTCGTGCGCATGGCGAACCTCGACTACTTCGAGGTGCCGCTGCCCGGCCACCGCGCGAAGCTCGGCCTCGGCGAGAACGAAGACATCGACAAGGCCATCAGCCGCCTGACGAAGGAAATGAAGGACGCTGCCAAGAACCTCGACTTCGAGCGCGCCGCTGAGATCCGCGACAAGGTCCGCGAATTGAAAGAAGTGCGGATCTTCGTATGAAGAAGGTGTTGATCGCCGTCATCGCGATCGCGCTCGTCGTCTGGGTCATCTCCTGGTTCCGGACTCCGGGCGCCGTTGCCAAGTCGGTGGCCCGCCCGTGGCCGGCGGGGATGGGGAGACTCGACGCCGCCGCCGCCCGGTCGAAGCCGCAGCAGGCGAACCAGGCGTCGGTGAAGCTGATGGCGCTCGTCAACGCCTTGCCGAAGAAAGAAGCCGTCGAGCCGTTCGTGACGCGCGAGATCGCGAGGGGCGACCTCACCATCGGCGAGCCGCCGGCGCTCCCCGATGTCTCCGCGATTCGCGAGCTGCTGCTGCGCGAGCCGATCGTCTGGAAGCGCAGCGAGGGCATCGGCGGCGGCGATGACGACTCGGCGAAGCGCACGGTGCAGATGACGTCGGCGAGGGCGCTCGTGGCGAGCGCGCTGACCAGAGCGCGCGCGAATGATCCCGCGGCATGGGAGGACCTGCACGCGGTGTGGAAGCTCGCCCGCTCGCTGGACGGGCATCCGCAGATGATGTCGCAGACGGCCGCGTTCTCGATGGCGCGGATGATCAACGCCGTCGCCTGGAAAATGCCGCTGCCCGCGCCGGCGTGGCTCGGCGAGCTGCAGGCGCGCGACGGCGTGCCGCCGCTGCTCGAGTCGTTTCACTTTCAGACGGCGTCGTACGCGGAAGACGGCCTGCGGATCTTTCCGACGAAGATGCTCGCGAACTCAGTAGACCGAGACCGCGCGATCGCCGAGGAGCTGGTCAAGGAAACGCGGTGCGACGTGAGCCCGCGCGCGAATGAGCTGGGGACGGACCTGACCTTCGTCTGGCGCCGCGCGTTCCGCTACCGCGCCGAGCGCGAGGCGACGGCGAACGCGCTGCACGTACGCGAGGGGAAACCGATTGAAACCCAGTCGCGCTGCAGCGACGGCGGATGGACGTTCGACGGCACGACGCTGCGCTTCAGCCGCGAGATCGCGACCGCCGCGCCGGACCGGCCGATGCCCTTGGTCCTGCAACCTTGATCGTTAGGCGGTTCTCCCTTATGATCGGCGCCCGTCCCTCATTAATTCATTAATCATTCAGGAGTAATCTGCATGTTCTCATCGCCCCGTGGCGCAGGTCTGTCTGCGCTCTTCGCTGTCCTTCTCTGTTCTCTTTTCGGGGTGTCGCTGTTCGCGCAGTCGACCAATCCGATCCTGGTCCAGGATCTCCAATTCGGATCGTCGAGCTCCGACCCGACAGGGTTGATGCCCGACGGCTCGACACTCTATTTCTCGGCCTATAGCGCCCCCGGCCGCCTCTACAAAACCGACGGCACGTCCGGCGGAACGGTCAACATCAGCAACACCGTGTTCGCCACCGCGCCCGGAGTGGTCTTCGACGGCCATCTCTATTTTCAGGCGCAGGACTTCCTCGGCAATGAGCTGTGGCGCATCAACGACGCCGGCGACGCCCCGGAGCTGGTGAAGGACATCGGCACGAGTCCGTATGGCTCGGAGCCGCAGGAGCTGACGGTCGCGCTCGACCATATCTTCTTCTCCGCCGACGACGGCACGACCGGGCGGGAGCTCTGGAGCAGCGACGGAACCACCGGCGGCACGATCCTCCTGAAGGACATCCGCTCGGGCGGCTCCAGCGATCCGCGCCAGTTCAGGCTGTTCAACGGCCTGCTGTACTTCGTGGCCGATGACGACAGCGGTGTCGCGCGGCTGTGGCGCACCGACGGGACGACCGCGGGAACGACGCAGTTCACGACCATGGCCATCGGCAAGCCGGCGTATGACGCGCCGATGCTCATCGTCTATGGCGGCTCGCTCTATTTCTCCGGCACCGCGGCGAGCGGCACGGAGCTCTGGAAGAGCGACGGCACCACGGGTGGTACGGTGCTCGTGGCCGACATCGCGGCGGGCGCCGCCTCGAGCTTCCCGCACCAGGCATCGGTCACCGGCAATCATCTCTACTTCTGCGCGATCACCGCCGCGAACGGCGACGAGCTGTATGTCATCCTCAATCCGGGCGACAGTCCGACGTTGATCGAGATGAACCCCGGCACCGGCGGTTCGGGTGCCTATACGCTGCCATCCCTCGGCAACTCGGCGATGTTCAGCGCCAACAGTAAGGTCGTGAGAGTGGATGGAACGTCCGTGACCACGGTCTTCCCGACGACCGGCGCGTATTTCGCGGAGCGTGTCGGCCGCTTCCTCTACTTCACTCCCACGAACTACATCAGCGGAACCGGCATGGAGATGTGGGTCACGGACGGCACTGCGGCAGGAACGCACATCGTCCAGGACCTGGTGCCCGGAAACGGGAACTCGTTCCCGGCCGGCTACACGCGGATTGGAACTTCGCTTTTCTTTGTGGCGACGACGCCCTCGACCGGCAACGAGCTGTGGCGCGTCGACACGTGCGACGCGACGATCGAGGCCGGCGGCCCGACGGCGTTCTGCACCGGCGGCAACGTGACGCTCACGGCGTCGCCCGGCACCAGCTATCTCTGGTCGAACGGCGCGACCACCCAGTCGATCAACGTGGCGGCAAGCGGCTCTTACAGCGTCACCGTCACGACCGCGAACGGCTGCAGCGTGACTTCACTGCCGACGACCGTCAACGTGATTCCACTGCCCACCGCCACGATCACCCCAAGCGGACCGACGACGTTCTGCGAAGGCGGCAGCGTGACGCTGACTGCTTCAAGTGCGAGCTCGTACCTCTGGTCTAACGGCGCGACGACGCAGTCGATCAACGTGACGACGGGCGGCTCGTACAGCGTGACCGTCACCGACGCCAACGGCTGCAGCGCGACCTCGGCGGCGACGGTCGTCACGGTCAACCCGCTCCCCACCGCCACGATCACCCCGAGCGGACCGACGACGTTCTGCGAAGGCGGCAGCGTGACGCTGACCGCGTCGAGCGCGAGCTCGTATCTCTGGTCTAACGGCGCAACGACGCAGTCGATCAATGTGAACGCGAGCGGCTCCTACAGCGTCACGGTCACCGACGGCAACAGCTGCAGCGCGACCTCGGCGGCAACGGCCGTCACGGTCAACCCGCTCCCCACCGCCACGATCACCCCGAGCGGAGCGACGACTTTCTGCGAGGGCGGAAGCGTGACGCTGACCGCGTCGAGCGCGAGCTCGTATCTCTGGTCTAACGGCGCGACGACACAATCGATCAATGTGACCGCGAGCGGCTCGTACAGCGTCACCGTCACCGACGGCAACAGCTGCAGCGCGACCTCGGCGGCTACGGCCGTCACGGTCAACCCGCTGCCCACTGCCACCATCACCCCGAGCGGGCCGACTACGTTCTGCGCGGGCGGCAACGTGACACTGACGGCTTCGAGTGCGAGCTCCTACCTCTGGGCGAACGGCGCAACCACGCAGTCGATCAACGTGACGGCGAGCGGCTCCTACAGCGTCACCGTCACCAACGCCAACGGCTGCAGCGCGACCTCGGCGCCAACAGCCGTCACAGTGAATCCGGCCACCGCCATCACTGTGCAGCCGCAGAGCATCACCATTCCCAAGAACACCGCGACCACGCTTTCGGTGACCGCCACCGGCACCGGAACGCTCAGCTATCAGTGGTACAGCGGCGTGAGCCCCAGCACCGCCAACCCCGTCGGCACCAACTCGCCGACCTACACCACGCCGCGGCTCACCAAGGGAACCTACCGTTACTGGGTCCGCGTCACCGGATCGTGCGGCAGCGTGAACAGCAACACCGCGACCGTCACGGCGAACTAAAGCGGCCAACTAACGCAATGTGTGCAGGCGGCCGGCGAAAGCCGGCCGCCCCATTTGCGCGCGTGCGTGCCTCCGCGAAAGAAGTGCGGATGTTCGTCTCGCCATCCTGCCCGATGTAAGGCCGCTGAACAGCGGCGATTCGCTTACACTCGACCCAATCCCGCAATCAAGAGAGAGGGCGCGCCGGATGAACTTCGACTTGGCGACGATCAACTACCCGGACGGACGTGTAGCGAAAGTGACGCCGCCGGACTTTTACCTGATCCCGCTGGGGGAGCGCATCGAGCTGCTCACCTCGAGCCGGATCAAGTTCGAGAAGGACAGCAAGCCGATGTCGCCGCTCGACGCGCTGCGAAAGAAATGAAACGGATTGCTCTCATGACCGCCGCGCTGTTATGGGTGGCGACGATCGCCGCCGCCTACCAGGCGCTCCGCAACTTCGAGACGACGCCCGGCCGCGCGGCGGCGGCGCCGAAGTCGTGGCCCCAGGCCAGCCGCATCAGCCGCGCCTCCGACTGGACGCTGGTGATGCTCGTGCATCCGCACTGTTCGTGCAGCCGCGCCAGCGTGCGCGAGCTGCAGGCGGTGATCGAGAGCGCGCCGTCGATCCGCCCGACGGTGCTGGTCTACCGCCCGACCGGCTTCGCGCGCGGCTGGGAGCGGACCGACGTGTACGAAGCGGCCACGCGCCTGCGCCGCACGCGCGTGGTCATCGACGACGACGGCCGCGAGGCCGGACTCTTCGGCGGATTCACATCCGGACAGACATTCCTCTACGACCGCAACGGAAGGCTGCGCTTTTCGGGCGGCATCACCTCGCTGCGCGGACACGCGGGCATCAACAGCGGCCGTACAGGCGTCATCGACATCGTCAGCTCGCGCGGCGCACCGGCAACACATCCCGTGTTCGGCTGCGCGATCGCGACCGGCAACGCTAAGGAGCAGAGATGAGCACCATGACGAACGGCGATCCCCGAGTCGAAGCGCGCGCGGCCGAGCTGCGCGACACGCAGGTCCGCGAGCGGCGCGCGAAAGTGGATCGCATGTTCGCGATCCTGATCGCGATTCAGTATCTCGCCGGCATCATCGGCGCACTGGTCGTCTCGCCTTACGCCTGGGCGGGAAAAGAGCGCGTGCTGCACATGCACGTCTGGGTTGCCATCCTCGGCGGCGCCGGCATCGCCATCCTGCCCATCCTGCTGGCCATCTTCCGCCCCGGCACCGTGCTCACGCGCCACGTCATCGCCGCGTCGCAGATGCTGTCGTCGGCGCTGCTGATCCATCTCACCGGCGGCCGCATCGAGACGCATTTTCACGTCTTCGGCTCGCTGGCGTTCCTGGCGTTCTATCTCGACTGGAAAGTCATTCTCACCGCGACGACGGTGATCGCCGCCGATCACTTCCTGCGCGGCGTCTTCTGGCCGGAGTCGGTGTACGGCATCGCCAATCCGGAGTGGTGGCGCTTTCTCGAGCACGCCGGCTGGGTCGTCTTCGAGGACATCTTCGTGGTCTGGGCGTGCTTCCTGAGCCTGCGCGAGATCGACGCGTCCGCGCGGCGGCAGGCCGAGGTCGAGTATCTGTCGGAACAGGAGCAGCTGAAGACAGCCGCGCTGGAGATGGCGCTCGCGGAGATGAAGGCGACCGCGTAATCAGCGCAGGTTCCAGAACTCCGATGTGAAACCGAGCGACGCGAACAGCGCCTCGGTTTCATCGAGCGTGCGACGCCGCCAGTCCGGCAGGCGGCGGTCTTCACCGTACCAGGCGCGCGCGAGCTCCCAGCCTTTGTCGAGCGGGATGACAGCGCCGCGCGGCAGACGCCAGGACTCGCACCAGCGATCGACGTGTTCTTCCGACCGGAAGAAGAGCATCGTCTTTCAATTGAAGACGACGTCCTTCCACCACAATCGCGCCGGAATCGCGAAGTGCATCAACCCTTCGCCGATCACGTTTCCGCCGCGGACGCTGATGTGCGCGGCCGTGCCGCAGTCGGCGCAGCTGGTGTCGATCTCGGCGTCGCACTGCAGCATGGCCGGGATGCCGAGGGCGTCCCAGATGCAGTTGCCGTAAGTGGAGAGGCCGACGGCGTTGACGGAGAAGGGAGTCGGCACGGCGGAGAACGGGTTGGCCATGAGGATCTCGCCGCTGTCGCGCTGGAGCACCAGCATGCGCGCGTCGGCGAGCCGCTGCAGCGACGCGCGCACGTCATCGGGCGCCAGTTGCAGCGCATCCCCGATCCGCGCGGCCGGCGGCGGCATGCCGCTCCGCATCGTCACGTCATAGACCTCGGCGCGAACCCGGCGGTCGATCTCGTCGTTGTTCATGGATGTTTCCCCACGCATGATCGCACATGGCCAAGCACTTGCTTTGCAAACCCGGCGGCTGTGTCGAAGTGGAAGACGATCGCCCGGCGGACCGGCTTGGCCTTCATCCCGTTCGTGACGGGGTTGGTAGTCGCGTTGACGCTCTTCGCCTGCTGCTGCCCGGGACGCCTCGCGCGTGACGACGGACCGCAGCCGGTGCCGGCGCCTCCGATCGGGCTGGCGCATTTCGACGAGCCCAAAGACGTCGCGCCGGCCGCGCACACGCAGGCGGAGATGCACAACGTCCTCTTCCACGTCGATCCAACGATCGTCCTCAACATCCACTCCCTGCGCGGCGAGTTCTTCGACCGCGAGGAGGGGAGGCCGCTGAACTTCGACGACAAGCGCACGTTCATCGTCAAGATCTTCCGCGCGCGCATCGGCGTGAACGGCCGCGCGCTGACCGACCTCTTGAATCACTACGTCTTCAACTACAAAGGCGCGCCGCTGAAGGGACTCACGATCAGCGTGCACGAGGGGAGGCTCGTGCAGCAGGGGATCATGCACAAGCTGATCGACATCCCGTTCGAGATGACCGCGGACGTCTCCGTCACCGACGACGGCTGGATGCGCATCCATCCGATCGACATCAAGATCTGCAATCTGAACGGCGAGCTCCTGATGAAGGCGTTCGGGATCTCGCTCGACGAGATCCTGAAGAAACTGCCGAAGGGCGTGCGCGTGGAGAAGAACGATCTGCTGATCGACGCACTGACGATTCTCCCGCCGCCCACGATCCAGGGACATCTCGCCAACATCGAGTTGCACGAGGACGAGCTGCTGCAGGTCTTCGACAGCAGCGCCGCCGCCGCGCCGCTCGATCCGCCCGATCCGACGGAGCCGAACTGGATGTTCTTCCGCGACGGCACGCTGCGGATGGGCAAGCTCTACTTCGTGCGCGCCGACATGCAGGTGGTCGACACCGATCCCCGCGACCCGTTCGATTTCTTCGTCGACTACTACAACAACCAGCTCGTGGAAGGCTTCACCCGCAATCAGCCGGATTACGGGCTGAAGGTGTTCATGCGCGACTACGCGGACGTCGGCAAGCCGCGCCGGCCCGGCGAGCGCGTGCCGGCGGACTGATCGGTATATGGAGCGAGCCGCCGCCGGAGCTGCCCGCGGAGCAGTAGTCACATCGTCGCGCGCAGCGCGCCGAACACCGACCCCTGCACCCGTTCCGCGAGCTCGCGGAACACCATCTCCTCATTGCCGTCCGCCGCGACCACCGCGTAGCCTCGCCGCTCCGCGAGGTCGCGCAGGAGAATGCGCACTCGGGTCTGATGGGCAATGAAAGACTCGTCGCGGGTCGTGAAGTCGCAGCCGGATTCGTAAGGGTGGTGGCGGCGGCCGCGGGCGACGATGGTGCGGGGATCGAGGTCGAGGAGGATGGTGAGGTCGGGCTCGGGGAAGAAGCGGCAGAGATCGAGCAGCCACTCGGGCGAGAGGCCGAGCGCCGCTTCGGTCGCATAGTGTTTCTGCCAGTAGCCGTCGACGAACACGACTTCGTCCGCGCGCGGCGGCTCTTCCTGGATCAGCGCGGCCACCATGTACATCACCCAGAGGGCGCGGCTTTCGTCGCGCATGCGCGGGATGAGATCGTGCGCGAGCGTTTCGTACGTACAGCCGAAGAATGCGGACGCCGGGAACCGCGCAGCGTCGAAGAGGTCGCGCTTGGAGAGCGTCCGCACGGGCACGCCGAACGTCTCGCGCACCCATGACGCGAGCCGTGCGATCTGCGTCGTCTTCCCGCAACCGTCGCCGCCGAGGAGGTTGATCAGCACTCCCGCGCCGCCTCGGTCATACGGGATCTCCGCCGGCGAGCAACTGCGTGAGTCCGCGGCTCTCGAGCACGAGCTGGAAATCGCGCACGCTGCCGGCCACGTCGGCCGGCGGGGCGTCGGTGATCGCGGCCAGACGGTGCACCGCGTCGCGCGTCGTGATCGTGCCGTCGAACTGCAACAGCAACTCGTACGCGAGCTCGTTGAACGTGAGCACGATGGGCGTGTCTGCATCGGTGAGCGTGTACGCGCCATCCGCGTAACGAATGCGGCATCCGAGCGTGAGCGGGCGCAGGATCTCTTGGGCGCCCGCGGAGCCGCCGTCCCGGCCGGGCAATGCCCGGCGCTCGCCATCGCGCTTCGGCGCGAGCGGCTCGCCCGAGAGAAACCGCCGCTGGGCCCAGGGGATGACCGCGTACGCGAGGCGCAGCATGCGTGCGAACTGTGTCCGCACCGCTGGCCCGTTCGCCTCGCCGGAAACGCACAGCGACTCGAATGCCGCCGCGGTGCTCGCGAGGTCGCGTCCCCCGGGAAGACGCTCGTCCGCGCCCGACTGCGCGAGCGCCGCCAGCTTCCGCACGCGCCATTTCTCCGCCGGATTCGTATTTCCCGTCGCGGCGAGGAACATCGCGGCGACGTGGCCGGCGAAAGTCGCGACGAGGTAACGCGCACTGGCGTGGTCGCGGTCTTCGAGCAGGCCGAGGAGATCGGTGTGCAGCGTGTCGGCCCACGCCAGCGAGTAGTCGAAGAGGATGCGCGCCAGGGCCCGCGCATCGACGTGGGACACGAGCTCGCGATGCGCGCGCTCGTTGACGAGGGGTGTGCCGATCGCGAGGTTGTGCAGAAACTTCAGCTCCGGCTGCGAGAACGCCAGCGCGGAGATGCGGTGATCGCGAGCCTGATCGGACGGAAACTGCTCCAGCCGGTCGAGCAGCGTCTCGACTCGTGCGCGGCTCAGCACTTCGAGATCGAGCGCCGCATTGCCGAGCGGCAGAATGGCCACCTTTCCGCTCAGCAGACGGTCGCTCAGATCGCGATCGGTGACGAGATAGACATCGATGTCCGAGCGCCCGTTGCCGAGGCCTTCGACGAGCGAGCCGGTGACGTAACACGCTTCGTCGCCGGCAGGCGCCAGATGCTCGCTCACGGCGGCGGCGAGATCGCCGGGTGTCAGCCGGTGACGCCGCAGAAAGGTGTCGAGGAACATGCGTCGCGGCCGCGTCTCAGCATTCCGCGGTCACAAAGCGTGGGCCGCCGCGAATCACGTCCAGCGACGGGAGAACCGTCGCGTCCGTGCTCATCAGCCGAACGGTTGCGCGGAATTGCTCCAACTCCGGGCCGCCCGCCATCCGCTCCGCGAGCTCCGCGGCCTGCTCGAGGTTTCCCTCGTCCGCATGGATTTGCGCGAGGAACACCGCCGAGCGCATGTCGTCCGGCTGCAGCTCGAGCGCCGCGGTGTACGCGCGTTTCGCTTCCGGCAGGTTTCCGTCATCGCGATGGGCGTCGCCGAGGACCGTCTGCACCGAGGCGGGACGTCCGCTGATGTCCTGAAACTTGAACTTCGGCTGCTGCTCGGCGAGGTCGGCGATCACCGCGAGCCCCTTCGCCACCGCACCGCTCTTGAGGTACGCGATCGCCAGGCGCGCCTTGGCCTCGCCGTTCTTCGGATCCGCACGCAGCGCCTCGACGTAACAGTCGATCGCGAGCTGGTACGTCTGCGCGACCTCGCGAATCTTCCCCGCGGCGATGAGGCTGGCCGGGCCATCCTTATCGCCAGTCTCCCGGATGAGCCGCTTGACGGTTTCGAGAATCTCGCGCCCGCGTTGGGCGGCCTCCTGCTGAACCGGCCGTTCGTCCTGCTTCGTCATTTCCACCCTCGCTGTCGTTGGAGAGCGAAATTGTAGAAGGAAGAATGCGGAAAGGGAATAGTTCCATCTTTCTCGACTTGCCTACTGCCCGTCCCAGTCGCCGGCCACGGGTGAGGTGCCGCCCTTTGCTGCCTGGAACTCGAAGACGATGCCGGCGGTGACGCCGAAGTCGGTCGTCAGGCGCATGGTGCGGTCGGAGGGGCGGAAGACCGCGACGTCGTCGTCGGTGTCGCTGTCCCAGTTGCCGGCCAGTGGCAGATCGCCCGCGATGCCGAAGGTGAACGATCGCGCCACCGCGGCCGAGAACTCGTCCATCTGAATGAAGGTAGAGGTCGACGGGCGGAACAGCGCGGTGGTATCGCGGCCATCGCCGTTCCAGTCGCCCGCGAGCGGGAGGTCCCCGGCCTCGCCGGCGTTGAAAACGATATCGGTATCGGGAGTGGTGTTCTCCGTCACGCGCGCGTTGGTCAGGAGGAACGTCTGCCCGGTACGGCCGCCATTGCGGAACACACCGACCGTGTCGAAGCCGTCGCCGTCCCAGTCGCCCGCGACCGGAAGATCACCCTCGCTTCCGGGGAAAGTCACGGTGACGACCTCGATTTGTCCGTCGCGCAGGAACTGGAGGATGAACTGTCCGGTACTGGGACGGAACACGCCGACGTCGGTCACGTCATCCGCATCCCAGTCGCCCGCGACCGGAAGATCGCCCGGCTTCCCGAGCGGAACGACCAGATCGGGACCGCCGGTGCTGTTCGAGTTCCGCAGCAGGAATTCGTTGCGCACGAAGTCGTAGAGACCGGTGGTATCGGCCGCGCCATCCGGCAGGTCCCCGATCTTTGACACGAACGCGTCGGTCGCGCCGCCGAACGTCGTCTGGAACGCGCCGTCCGTGGCCGGCAACTCACCGGATGCCAGGCCGGCGATGTACGGATCTCCGGCCCCGTTGACGGCGATGCCGCGCGTCTTCGTCCCCTCGCCGCCGAACGTGCTGGAGAACAGCAGCACCGGCGTGCTCGTGGCCGAGTTGCCGGGGCCGATCTTCGCCAAGAACGCCGTCCCGCGCTGCTCGGGCGGAAACGGTGGTTCTAAAACGCTCGTCGGGAACGTATCGCGCGACGTGGTGTTGCCGGTGACGTAGGCGCTGCCGAGATCGTCGATGGCGATGGCCATGCCCTCCTCGAAGTCCGCGGCCGTGTTTTCGTTCTCGCCGCCGAGGAAGCTGCAGTAGAAGAGCGCCGTGCCGTCGGCGTTGAGCTTGGCCACGAACGCCTCTCCGTTTCGCTGCGTCGAGTCGAACGCGTTGACGAGCGGGAACGACGCCGGATCGGAGTTCGTCGCTCCGGTGATGTACGCGCGCTGGAGAGAATCGACGGCCACTCCTTCCACGCGGTCGTTGATCCGGCCGCCGAAGTAGGTGAGGTAGGTCAGCGAGTCATTGCCGCTCGCCTCGGTATCGATCTTGGACACGAATCCGTCGAACCCGCCGCCCTGAAAGCCGGCCTGCAGCGGCGGCAGCGACTGCCCAGCCGGACTTTTGGTCTGGAGATTGTCGGAGCTCGTGCTGCCGACCACGTAGGCATTCTTGTCGGGATCGACGGCGATGCCGCGTCCGACGTCGTCGCGGTTGCCGCCGAGGTAGCTGGCGTAGAGGAGCGTCTTGTTGCCGTGAGACTCGGTCGGATCGAACACGGCGATGAACGCATCCGTCTTCTCGCCGGAGGACTTGCGGAAGAGCTGGAAGGCGTTCTTCGTCGGGAGATCGTCCGAGCTGGTGCGGCCGGTGATGTAGATCCGGGCGTTGGCGTCGACGGCGACGGCCTCGCCGATGTCGTCGTTCTTGTCGTCGACCGCGGCACTGCCGCCGTAGAAGGTCGAGTAGAGAATCTTCTGGCCGTCGGCGCTCAGCATCGTGACGAATGCGTCGAGGCTGCGCCGGCCCCGCACGGGACAGAACCCCGAACAACTGAGGCCGTTCTTCTGGAACGCGTTGTCCGTCACCGGATACGTGCTGCTGTTGTCGGAGTTGTCGACCGCGCCCGTGATGGCTGCCCTGCCGTCGCGCATGACCGCGATCCCTGTCGCGATCAGGCCGCAGTAGACGTCATCGAAGCAACGCTTGCCGTCGGCTCCCGAAAGGAGTGCGGAGTACAGGGTGTCCGACCCGAGGACGTTGAGTTTCGTGATGAAGATGAGAAACCCGTCCTTCGCGTCCTCCGCGTTGAAAGGGCCGTCCGGCGGAAAGTCGTTCGCTTCCTGGGTCGGCCCGGTCACGTAGGCCTGGCCCTGGTCGTCGACGCCGATCCCAAACGCTTCGTCGAAGGAGGTGAGGCCGAGAAACGTCGAGTATTCGAGCACGGGATCGATGATCAGCCTGCGCTTCCGGTCGTAGGCACCGACGTCGAAACCGATTTCCTTTTTGCCGTGCAGCACGTACTTGCCGCGCACCGGCGTGCGCCCGGCCGCGCTCTCCTGATAGAGAACCGGCGCGTGCTGAATGACGTCGCCGGCGGCCGTCTCGGCAATCAGATTTCCGCCGCCGTCGAGACGCAGCCGCTTCGCTCCGTCGACGCGAAGGTGGATGCGCGAGGGATCGACGCCCGGGTCGACGATGAAGTCGTATTCGAGCGCGCTCTGCGTACCGTGCCACACGAGATCGATGCCCGGCCAGACGTCGTCGTAGCGGACCCGCCGGAACGTGCGCACGCCCGTGCGCCACCGGCTCCGGTCATTGCCGCGGAAATAGCTGACCGTTCCCTGCAGAGGCTCTTCACCCGCGGTCGCAGGAGCGGCGTTCGCACCGAGCATGCGAAACCGGAGGACCGCGCGTTTCGCATCCTTTTGCGATCCTCGCAGTGCGAGCACGGCCTCGGACGGCGTCAGGAAGAGCGTGATCCCGCGTCCGCGCGAGAGGTAGGCCACTTCCGCTGCCGTCTGCCCCTCGTTTCGCTCGAAGCTCAGCGGAAGCTTGCCGTAGGCGGCAGCAACGCGTGCGCGCGTAGCGTCGGGAACCGCGGCCGCCGCCGGCGCAGCCGGGGAGGTCAGAACGAGAAAGAACAGCACGGCCAGCGCCTTGAGATGATGTGAAGAGTGCATGGCCGTACGATAGGCAGGAGAGCGGGTCGCGTCCTGAAAGGACGCTGAAAGTTTCGTGAGATCTTCCTGAAATCGCCGGACAATCTCGTTCAGAAGGGAAGAGGTCTATGCACGTCTATCGCGCGAAGGCGCTGGCGCTCCTGCTGCTCGTGGGGCTCACGGCGGCGAGCCAGACACGGGAACGCAGCTCGATCCCGGATCAGTACAAGTGGAATCTCTCCGACATCTACGCGTCCGACGATGCCTGGAAGGCCGCCAAAGCGGACTTCGTCGGCAGGATGGAGAAGGTCGGGGCGTACAAGGGGACGATCGCGGAGTCGCCGGCGAAGATGCTCGCCGCGGCCGAGGCGATCACGAATCTCAACAAGGAGTACGCGCGGCTCTACGTCTACGCGGCGATGAACGCCGACACGGACACCCGCAACTCGACGTATCAGGCGATGAAGCAGGAGATCGCTCAACTGGGGTCGACGTTCTCCGCGGCCACGGCCTGGCTCCAGCCGGAGATCGTGAAGATGGACGCGGCGACGATCGAGACGTTCCTGGCCGCGGAGCCGAAGCTGAAACCGTACCGGTTCTTCCTCCAGGACCTGCAGCGCAAGAAGGCCCATACGCTCTCGGAGGCGGAGGAGAAGCTGATCGCGGACGCGAGTCTCATGTCGCCGGCCGGGAGCGAGATCTACGGGATCTTCGTGAACTCCGACTTCCCGTTTCCGACGGTGACGCTCGCCGACGGAACGAGCCGCAAGCTCGACTCTTCGACCTTCGCGGTCTCGCGCTCGCTTCCGAATCGCGAAGACCGCAAGAAGGTCTTCGAGGCCTTCTTCGGTGCCCTCGGGCAGTACCGCAACACATTCGGATCGACGCTGAACGCGAACCTGCAGGCGGACATGTTCTCGATCCGGGCGCGCAAGTACCCGACGACGCTCGCCGCCGCGCTCGACGCCGACGACATTCCGACCAGCGTCTACACGAGCCTCGTCAACGGCGTGAACGCGAATCTGCCGACCTTTCACCGCTATCTCAAGCTTCGCAAGCGGATGATGGGACTCGACGAGCTTCACTACTACGACCTCTACGCGCCGCTCGTGGCCAGCGTCGACCTCAAGTACACCGCGGAAGAGGCGCGCGCGAACATCGCCACGGCGCTCGCTCCGCTGGGCGCGGACTACACCGCCGTGATCGACCGCGCATTCAAGGAGCGTTGGATCGATCTCTATCCCACGCCCGGGAAGCGCTCCGGCGCCTACTCGAACGGCGGCGCGTACGACGTCCATCCCTACATGCTCATCAATTACAACGGTCAGTACAGCGACATGAGCACCGTGGCCCACGAGCTCGGGCACACGATGCAGAGCTATCTCTCGAACAAGAGCCAGCCCTTCATCACGGCCGGCTATCCGATCTTCGTGGCCGAGGTGGCCTCGACGTTCAACGAGGCCCTGCTCATCGACTCGATGCTGAAGCAGATCAAGGATCCGGCCACGCGCCTGGCGCTGCTCGGCAACTATCTGGAAGGCTTCAAAGGCACGGTCTTCCGCCAGACCCAGTTCGCCGATTTCGAGAAGGCCATTCACGACATGGCCGAGAAGGGCGAGCCGATCACCGGCGACGCGCTCGACAAGCTGTATCTCGAAATGACGCGCAAGTACTACGGACACGACAAGGGCGTGTGCGTGGTCGACGACGTGATCAAGCACGAGTGGGCCTACATCCCGCACTTCTACCGGACGTACTACGTGTATCAGTACGCGACGTCGTTCACGGCCTCGGCGGCGTTGTCCGAGAAAGTCCTCAACGGACAGGACAAGAATGCCGCGACCGCGAAGTACCGGTCATTCCTGTCGGCAGGCGGAACGAAGTACCCGATCGATCTCCTCAAGGATGCCGGCGTCGACATGACCACCTCCGAACCGCTCGATCTCACGATGAAGAAGATGAATCGGATCATGGACGAGATGGAAGCGGCACTCACGAAGCTGGGCCGCTGAGGGCCTGCCGCGCGGCGGTGCGGACTTCCCGCACCGCCGCGTGGCCGGTCACCTGATCATCTTCCCGAATACAGAACGAAAGGGGCCCAGTACGAGGCCTTGCGGTGAATGCTGTTCGACCGGAGGAGGGAAAGCTTCGCCTCACGTAACGCCGAGGCGGGGTCGCGCCCTTTGCGGATGCCGCTGTACATCGCCTCCATGAGGCCGGGCGTGGCGGCATCGTTCACTTCCCAGAGCGCGGCCACGACCTCATCGGCGCCGGCACGAAGGAAGGCCCAGGCCAGTCCGACCAGCCCTTCTCCGACGTAGACGCGCGTGCCTGCGCCGTGGCAACTGGAGATGGTGACGAGCCGCGCCCGGAGCGGGGTCTTGATGATCTCCGCGGCCACAAGGCGGTAGTTCTTCGAGGCATCGCTGCCGAGGATGATCGCCGAATCGAGCGGCTTCCGCGTCGTGACGCCGTGGGCGACGAAGTGGAGGTAATCGAACGCGCCCGGTCCCGCTGCCTGGTACTCCGATGGCGTCGCGTGCTGTTTTTCGAGGACGGTCTTCTTCGCGAACTGGCCGCCGACGCTCTCCATTTCCTCGCCGGCGTGCGGCAGCGGCGGGAATGCGGGATCCGGCTGCGGAGGATTGCCGACGAGGAGCAGTGACGGCGCCGTGGTGGGCTTCTTCGACGCGCGAGCAAGAAGCCGCAGCGAGCCTGCCGTCATGAGCGTGACGTCCTCGATCCAGTAGTGCGGTGGCGTACCAGGGACGACGAGGGTCTCGAAGTTGAGCGCGTACAGACCGCCGTCCGGGGCAACGATGACCCGGCTGTTCTTCGGGATGTTCGCCGGTTGCACGAGAACCTGGTAGAGCTTCTGTCCCTTCGACGCCGTGGCCGCGAGCGTGCCCCGCGGTCCGAGGAGGGCACGCTGGTAGGCGTCGGCCTCGGCGTTGAGGACCGTATCAGCCGGGAGCTTCTTCAACTCGACGCCGCTCGGACGCACGATCCAGAGATAGGAGATCTTCGGTCCCAGCCAGTAGCAGAGGATGGTGGCGTTCGTCTTTCTGGCAAGGATGCGGGCGTCGAGTACTGCGCTGGAGGTCTGGAGCCCGAGGCCTTCTTCGAGCGTCTGGGCGCGGTAAGACTCCGTGGCCGCGAGGGCGTCGTCGGTGCGATTCGCCGCGACAAGGAAGTCGAGGTAAGAGGCGAAGAGATCGGCGAAGACGGTCATGAACGAGAGACGGAGGTTGATCTCGTGGGCCGGGATGGCGTTGCGAGCCTTTACAGCCGTAGCCATCGATTCGCGAAACTGGGTCTCCGCCCGTACGGGATCGCGCAACGCGACGTAGACCTCAGCCAACCGGCCTTGTGCCTCCCACTTGGTCGATTGGGTCGCCTGTTGTTCCACCTCTTTGAGGATGTTCTCCGCGGTGCGAGGTTCCGCCGGCAGGGCGACCCGAGCCTGAAGAATGCGGGACCGAAGAGTCCCGTCAGGCGTCATCTTCTGCCGGAGTACTTCCTCCATGAGCAGACGGGCCTGGGCATAGTCCTTACGCTCCAGCGCGACCTCCGCGAGGCTTCTCAGGACACCGTCGATATTCGCATCCGCCGTTGCCCGCGCGAGCTGCAACGCCTTCGTGTGACGTGCAGCCGCCGTGGTCAGATCGCGCCGCATGAAGAAGACGGTCCCTTGCTGGGTCAGGGCCACGATCCGCGGCGGCGTCAAGCCCTGTTTCGCCGCCGCCGCTTCGCTGGAGACGAACAGCTCCAACGCCCGATCGAGATCGCCGATGCTGATGTAGGCCCATCCGAGGTTCGTTTCGATGCCGGTCGTCGTCCGCGCGAATCCGAGTTGCCGCGCACGGTCGAGAATCTTCTCGCCGAGAAAGATCGCTTCGGAGAATCTGCTCTGATCCGTGAGGAGAAGCTGCAGAGCAGCGGTGTTCTTCACTTCCGCCGCGGTGTTCCCCAGTTTTTTGGCCAGAGCCATGCCGCGGCGAAGATTGGCCTCCTTCTCGCGGTCGTTTCCGACCCGCCCCCCGACGATCAGCACGTCGGGAACCAGATAGGGGCGGTGAGCCGCGGCGAGATCGAGGGCCGTGGTGAAGAGGGCTCGCGCGGAGGCAAAGTCTTTTTCGACCGCATCGAGCATCGCCAGCGTGAGCACCCGTCGCACTTCGGCCTCGCTCGTGGCGAATCGCCGCGGCAACGGCGGGGTCAGGATTGCTCGCGCGTCACCAGGGTTTCCGCTTTGCGCGAACAATTCGGCGCGGAACATGCGAAAGGCCCACGTCCACTCGTCCTCCGCATTGCCGGCTGCCTTCAGAGCGGCATCCGCGGCGGCGAGTGCTCCGCTCACATCGCCGCGCTCGATCATCATCCTTGCGTCGCGGTACGACTTCTCGCGCGGGGACTGCGCCGCCGCCGCTTCCATCGCCACGAAAGCGACGAGAAGCAGCAGCGGCGCGACGTGACGTTTAACCGTTCCTCGGCCAGATCGGAGTGCCATTCCCTTCCACCGATGCGATGGTCATCGTACCGCTGTCGGGGAAGTTCTTCCTCGTGCTGCTGCTGATGAGAGCGAAGGGCTGAAGCTGCTGGAGCTGCTCGGTCTCGCCGGTGGAGCCGCCGTCAGCCATGTTGCAGGTCGGAAAGCCCTGGTTCTTGTTGAAGTCGATCTGCAGGAGGCTCAGACGACGCTGGCCCGGCTTGAGCACGACCTCTCCGAGACGGATCTTGCCGAACTTCGGGATGGTGAGCCTGTAGCCGGGGCAGAAGGGCGGTTGCGGCTTGGCAACGGAGGCCCGCAGCGGCTTGGGCGCCAGCTCCCTGGGCGAGGGGACGTCGCCGTCCTCCCACTCGAAGCGCTTGAGGTATTGCTGCTTGACTCTCCTGCCGCCACCGGGGACGGCCTCCATCACTTCGGCGAGAAACTTCTCATGGGTGGGGGATTTCTCGAAGAGCTCGAGGTCGAGCTCCGGGGCGATCTCGAGGCCGTCGACGACGAGACCGGAGTACTCGGCGTGGAAGGTGATCTCGGGATCGTCACCACAGTTCACGTCGCGCCGGGAGCGAACCGTGGCCCGCAGGGCGTCGACGTGCAGCCTGTCGAAAATGGTGAGGTTGTCGATCGCCACCTCGGCCACGGTGCTGTAGACATCCTGGGCGATCATCTCGCCGCGCACCGAGCTGTAGGCGGTGTCGAACATCACCCCGTCACGGTTGTAGCTCGTGACGACCGTCGTTCCCAGGCCGCCGGTCGGGGCAAGGGCAACGGACGCGATACTGGGGATCACTATGCGCGACGGGTTGTTGACGACGCCACCCAGGGCAATCGCGCTGGCGTTGAATGTGTAAATCAGGTCTGAGATGGCTCCCTCTCTTTGCTTTGCGCCTCGGCGCTTTATGTGTGTGAACCTTCAAGAACCTCCGACGACCAGGGGATGAATGGTGATCTGCGAGCGATTGCCGTCCTTGCGGACACCCTCGATCACCAGCTCATAGCTGCCGGCGGGCAATGGGCCGAGCAGCAGAGGAATGGGCTCGTTGGTCTGTTCCGGGGTCAGCGCGCCGGACGCGAGGCTCTTCGCCTTGTCCGCGCGCAGTTCCCAGCGGTACTGCGTGTATTGAGGGTCGTGAGCGATCTCCAGGTACAGGATGATCCTTCGACCGGCCGGGAGTCTCGTGGCGGCGGCGACGGTACGCTCTTCCGACTTCAGGGGAGCATCCGGGACGTATGGCACCTCGGCTATTTGTGTGACCGGCTCTTTGGGCGGACGGTTTCGCATCTCTGCGATGACATAGCCGGCCCCGGTTCCGAGCAGGCCGAAAATCAGCGAGGCCGCGGCGGTCTTCGGAATCCATCCGAATGGCCCCGGGATGACGTTCTTCCGGACGGGCTGCGGGTTCGGCTGCTGCGGTGCGATGCGACTCATGAGATCGATCTCTTTGACGTCTTCGACACAGAAGCGGCAGTTGAAATAGTGCTCCTCGAAGGTCTCGCGCTCGGCATCAGTCATCTGACCGAGCATGTACCGTTCGGCAGCGAGTGTTCGGATTGCTTGTTGGTGCTGGTCTTCTTCCATTTCGGTGTCTCTAGGGTGGTGTCGGTCAGGGCTTTTCCATTTCATCCCCGGGCAACTTCTTTGGCGGATCGGCGCCGTTTTTCGGTTCATCGGGTGGAAACTTCTTCGGCGGATCGGGTTCGTAGAGGGACTTGAAGCGCTGCCGCGCGCGGAAGAGCAGGACCGGGAGGTACTTGGGTTCCACCTGGAACCGCTCGCAGAGCTCGGCGGTGGTGTCTTCCAGGAGGAGGGACCGCACGAGGAGCTCGTGGTCGCGGTCCGTCAGCTTGGCCAGGGCTTTGTCGACGCGCTCCTGCGTCTCGTGATCGAGGAGGAGCTCGTCCGCGGAGTAGGGGGAAGGGATGTCGAGGTGCTTGTCCTCGAGCGGATCGGTCCGGCCGTTCTTCCGGAGGAACTCCTTGATGACGTAGTCGCCGGTCGTGCTGACGTAGGCGCCGAAGGCGTTGCCGTCGCGGATCGTCCCGGCCTTCACGGCTTTGAGCACGCGAACGTAGACCTCCTGCTTACCGTCTTCGACGAGATCGGGCCGCAGCCTCGCCCGCATCTTGATCGTCAGAATCCGGTCGAAGTAGTCGAAGAAGTGCCTGGCCGTCCACGGGTCACCCTCGCGGAGACGTCGCACGTAGTCGTCGTCGAACGCGTACCAGTCCTTCATGTTTTGGAGATGCTTACTCTACTGCATTCAGGCCGGCGGACCACGCTGAGGTGCTGGTGAAATGTCTGCGCGCGTCGCGTCACTACTCAATGAACCCGGCCGGTTCTAGAAAACAACTGAGGAGGAAACGACAATGGCATTCAACAATCTCGGATTCGGAACTCTGGTGTCTGGTCAGACGGCGCGCTGGTGGTATCGCTTTGACGGCTCGGATCTCGGCGCGCAGTACTGCATGGTCAATCCGTTGAATCCAGGCGGATCGATCGTGGCGAACGATCAGACAAAACGGCGCGAGAACGACGGGACGATCACGTACCTGGTTTCGTTCCGCAATGAAGGCGGCGTCTCGACGAACTTCAATCTGTCGGGCGGCGGGCTGTCATAAGGAGGCATCATGAAAAACGCAAAGATCCAGGCACTGGTCGACGTTTCAGGGCGCGTCATCGCCACCGCGCTGGTCGGAACGATCACGCTGAAGAACCGCAAGACGGCAACGGCGGGCATGCTGCCGGAGAAGGGGCAGCGGCTCATGGAGTTCGACGCGCAGCACCTCGACGACTATCAGTCGCTGACCGCGGAGAAGGTGCACGAGCGCGTCAACGCCATCCTGAAGACTGCGGCGATCGCGCGCGAAGTGAAGCTGTAAAGGAATTCTGTTCCCCGGCGTCTAACAGCGAGTGTTAGACGCCGGGGTGATGGACTCTGATGCTTCGCGGCCGGCCTCGGCGACGGCGCGAATCCGTACTGGTTCAATCTCGGAAACCTCGCCAACGGCCAGGCGCGCGTATTGACGTATCAAGTGATAGCCGGCCGCGCGTCGTGAGACGATAACCGCCGCGAATTCACCCAACTTCCAGCCATCGATCCCGACGCCGAAGGCACCGATGCCTCGTGTGAACCAATTCGGCTCTGGCATCGCAGAGCCAAGCCCGTCGCTCGATGCCATCGACCTGTCCGCGGAGGGATCCGGCTCTGACACTTCAGAGCCGCATGCCCAGCACGAAGTCATCGATCCCTTCGCACGAGTCATCGATGTCTTCGCCGAACCAATCCGGCCCTGACATCTCAGAGCCGGGACCCTCGTTCGAAGCCATCGATCTGTCCGCGGAGGGATGTGGCTCTGACATTCCAGAGCCGCGGGCGTATCCTGAAGGCACAGGTCCCGAATCTCGACTCGAACGAACGCCTTCTGCAGGGGAGGAAGTCATGAATGAGGAGACCCGGCTTGTGCCGGCGCAGGTCACTGGTGCACTCACGAAGGGAGAACCGCCCACGCTCGTACCGGTCGCACTCGACGAGGTGTCGACGAAGCTCGTGGCTGCGATCGACCTGATCGCCTCTCTCATCCCGGACCTCCGCACGCCAATTCCGGCGACGGAGAAGAAAGTGCGCGGGGGACGGACGGTTCCGCGCGAGGCGGTCCTGGCCATCATCGCGATGGTGGAGTCCTCGGGTATGCTCCAGTCGATGAACCTCTTCGATCCCGGGCACGGCCGCGAGGTCGTCGAGCTCGATGACGGCTACCGGCTGCTCGACGAACGGCTCGAGCGGCTCCGGCGCCAGGTCCGCTACACGGTCGAGGCGCGATGGGCCGAGGTGGCCTCCGATGCAATGGCTGCGTACATGATGGCGAAGAGGCTTTCCAGACAACCGCGCTTCGCGGACCTCGCCGCGCACATCGCCATCATCGCCCGCCACCTCGACCGCTCGAACGGCTCGAAGGCAAAGTCGAAGAAGAAGACGTAAACGATCGTGGCGTCAGCGCATGGCGCGAATGGTCTCTTCGAGCTGCCGCAGCCGCTGTTCGACACGCTTCTCGAGCTCGCGGCCGCGGCGATCGGCATCGAGGGCGGCGATCTTCTGCTCGATCGCGGCGACCTTTCCGTCGACATCGAGCGCGGCGATGCGGCGCTCGATCTCCGCGACCTTTCCCTGAAGATCGAATGCACGGATCTCCGCCTCGACCGCCGCGACCTTGCCGTCCGTGTCGTGCCGGGCGAGCCGGCGCTCGACTTCCGCCACCTTGGCGTCGGCGTCGTAATCGCGAATCTCCTGCTCGATCCGCTCGATCTCCGCTTCGTGACGCGCGACGATCGCGTCGATGCTCGCGCGCTCCGACGCCGTGGCGCGGTACTGACCCGCATTCAGACTCGAGATCGCGCCGCGCTCGGATGAAATCTGTCCATGCAGGCTGCTGAGATGCCCGCGGATCGAGGAGATCTCGCCGCGCAGGCTGCTTTCCTGGCCGCGGATCGAGGAGATCTCGCCCCGCAGAGAGCTGATATGACCGTGCAGCGAAGAAATCTCGCCGCGCAGACTGCTGTGCTCACCGTAGACTGACGAAATCTCGCCGCGCAGGCTGCTCACCTCACCACGCAGGGACGAGAGCTCCCAGATCGCATCGAACAGCCCAAGCATCCGGCTACGCCAGCCATCGACCGACGCATCGATCGGCCGTTCCCGGCCGCCGGTGCTCCAGGATAGCTGTCCGCCGCGGTTCTCGAGTTTCTGCAGGAGACCGTCGCCGCGGACTTCCATGACCCAGCGCGAGGCGTCGTCGAGCCATTGCGAAGGTGCACCTAGGTCGCCGTCGCCGACACCTTCGGCAACCATGCAGAGACGCAGATCGCCGAAGCGCTTCTGGATGACGCGGGTCGATCCGCGCCTGCCGATCCGCTCGTGGATCTCGACGTTGCCGCTGTCGTCGCTCGTCGAGATGCTGCCGGTGAACGAACCTTCGAAGGAGCTGTTCCAGCAGTCACTCCAGGCGCGTGCGGGCTGAGCCGGCACCGCCGGCCTCACCGTCACGGCCTGCATCGCCAGCTGCGGAACGTCGGGCGAAGCGGCGGGTGGCGTTGGGGGCTCGGCGGGTGCAGCGGGCGTCACGAGGGCGGCGACGACCGGTGGAGTGGCAGGCCTGCCGGCTTGCGCTGCCGCGATCATGACCGTGACAGGGGTCAGGAGCAGCAGCGGAATCAGGGCGAGCCGGCGCGTCGAAGGGCGTGAGTCCTCGAGGATTGTCATCAGTCGGGTCTCCAGTCGGGAGCGCTGCGCCATCGGCAGCGCGGCGAGCATTCGAGGCCGGCGCGGAAGCGACTCGGCCAGGTCGAGCAGAACGGTTGCGTAAAGAGAGGGGAGTGTGCCGAGGGCCAGAACGGCCGCGTCGCAGGCCTCTTCGCGCGCGGCGTCGGCCTCGCGCGCGGCGATCCAGGTCAGTGGATGGAACCAGTACAGCGTGACGGTGAGGCGCGTCAGCAGATGCCGCAGCGGATCGCGGCTGGCCATGTGCGAGATCTCGTGCGCCAGCACCACGTCGCGCTGTTCCGGCGTCCACTCGCGCGCGCTCGATGGAAGAAACGCCGTCGGACGCCACACTCCGCCCGCCATCGGCGTCGCGACGCCCTCGCTGACCAGCAGGCGCACGGGCCGGCGCAATCCGAAATGCCCGGCGATCTCCGCCGCCGCCGCGGTCCACTGCGGATCGTCGAGCTCCTCGGCATCATGGGAGAGCCTTCGCACGCGCCACAGCGAAAGCAGCAGCGCCGCGAGGGCGAGGCACGTCCCGGCCGCCCATGCGGACAGCAGTACTGTGCGAAGCGGGAAGACGCGCGGCGGAACAGGTCCTGTGGAGCGGCGGACTTCAGTCCGCCGAGGCTCCGGTGCCGGCGGACTGAAGTCCGCCGCTCCACTCGGTGGCAGCGAGGGGTGCGGGGTCACGTCAACGACAGGCAGCGGCGACGAGACCGGCAGGGGAACGACGACCGCCGGCAGCGTCAGTACCAGCACCGGCAACAGCAGCAGTGCGGCGAACGCACCGCTCCAGTACCGATGCCGCGCCGCGGCAGGCGCATTGCGCAGCAGCCGTCCCGCGAAAAGCGCGACCAGCAGCAGGACCGTGGCTTTCAGCAGCAGCGTCGTATCCATGGGTCAACGCCCCTCTCGCGCGGTTTTGTCGATCATCTTCTTCATACGCCGGCGCGCCTCGGGAGTTAGGTCTCCGGGCTTCAAATCGAGCAGGGTCGCGAGCGCGCTCTCCGTCGATCCGCCGAAAAACGTCTGCAGGATGTGCCGCAGCTCCGACTTGCGCGCCGTCTCGCGCGCGACGGTCGGCCAGTAGTCGTATCGCGGGCCGTCCTGCTCGATGCGCAGGTGTCCCTTGGCGACGAGAATCCGTAGCGTCGTGCGGACCGCGGCGTCCGTCGGCGGATCGTCCATCGACTCGCGCACCTCCGCCGCGGTGGCGTGGCCCCGCGCGTAGACGATGTCGAGCACCTGCTGTTCGCGGCGGCTGAGCTTGGGCTTTACACGGGCCATGAACGATAAGGTAGTCCACAGCTGTTGAAAAATCAACAGTCCGTGCAAAAATCCACATCGCGTATGGCGAGCCGGACGGACTACACCACTGCGCGCAACGCCTCACGCACGCGCTTCAATCCGTCCTCGATATCGCGCAGCGAGACGGCGCCGGCGCTGAGGCGGAACCAGCCGTCTTCTTCCTTGGTGCTGAACGCCTGGAAGGGGACGACGGCGAAGCCGGCTTTCTCGAGGAGGAACTTGCGGATCGCCTCGTTGGTGCCGAAGCGGTCGATGAGATCGAACTGCGCGGAGAGATAGATCGCGCCCTGGGGCTCGATCGCGTTGACCGGGAGTCCTTCGCGGCGCATGGCCATGAGGCCGTCGTAGAGCGCGTCGAGGCGCAGGCGCAGCTCGCGGATCATGTGTTCGTGAAACGCCGCGATCTCGTCCTTCTGTTCGAGGAACGCTGCGACCGCGAGTTGTTCGGCCTTCGGCGCCCACGCGCCCATGTGTCCGATGATGTCGCGCATGCGCGCGGTGACGGCGGGCGGCGCGACGGTCCAGCCGACGCGCAGGCCGGTCGCGGCGAATGCCTTCGAGATCCCGTCGACGAAGATCGTCCATGCGGCGGACTCCGGCACGACCTGCGGCGGCGCGTAGTGCTTGTTCTCGCCGAACGTCAACATCCAGTAGACCTGATCCCAGAGGAGGAACAGCGCGCGCTCGCCGGTCGCCGCGCGGCGCTCGTTTTCTTCGACGACCAGCCGCGCGATCGCCTCGACCTCGGCGCGCGCCATCACCGTGCCGGTCGGATTGAGCGGCGTGCAGACGGCGATGAGCCGCGCGTCGCGCACGTGCGGGCGGATCATCTCCGCGGTCGGCATGAAGTTCGTGTCCGCGCCGACGACCAGCTCCACCGGCTCGCCGCGCATCAGGTAGGTGTAGTGATTGTTGTTCCACGACGGCGTCGGGTAGACGACCTTGTCGCCGGGATCGACGACCGCGGCGTACGCGGCGTAGATCACCGGACGCGCGCCGCCGGCGATGAGCGTCGACTCGAGCGGATATTCGAGCTGCAGCTCGTCGCGGAAGAGATCGATGACGGCCTTGCGCAGCTCGAGCGTGCCATCCGAGGGGGGATAGTTCGTCTGGCCGGCGGCGAGCGCGTCGGCGATCAGCGACTCAAGCAGGCGAGGGATGCGGAACTCGGTCGGCGAGAAGTCGCCGACGGTGAGGTTCGCGACCGAGCGGCCTGACGCGGTCAGCGCCCGCACCTCGCTCGAGATCTTCAATACCTCGGATCCGACCAGGTGCTGCGCGAGGGTCGAGAGCGACCGGTCGGTCGCCTGAGTGAGCGTCTTCGTCGTCATCGTGATCCTCGGCCGCGATTGTACGCGCGATGAATCTTCCAGAGGTCGCGCAGCGCGCGTATGAAGTCGGTCGATTTCACTTTCGATCCTTTCACGTCGTGCCAGGCCCTGATCGGCAGCTCGTAGATCGCGCCGGCCGCGGCGTCTCGGCCACGCTGCCGCACGAAGCGGGCGATGATCTCGACGTCGAAGATCCAGCGCGACAGAAACGGCGCGCCGAAGATCTCGCGCATCGGCTCGCTGGCGCGGAACAGCTTCGCGCCGCATTGGGTGTCGTAGACGGCCAGTCCGAGGGACGAGGAGATCAGCGTGGCACCGACGCGGCCGACGTAGTGGCGGCGCGGGTTGCGGCTGATCGAGCGGCCGAGCAGGCGCACGCGCGCGGCGAAGACCATCTCGGTCTGCGGGCGCTCGCCGAAGACGTCGAGAAAATCCTGGAGCTCGGAGAGCGGGGTGGCGAGGTCGGCGTCCCAGAATCCGACGAAGTCCGGCTTGCGGTCGAGTGCGGCGAGGATGCCGAGCCGGACCGCCTCGGCCTTGCCGCGATTCCTGCCGAGGTCGAGCACGGAGAAGCGGGAGGGATCCTCGGCGCGGAGCGACTCGAGCAGACGCAGCGTGCCGTCGCGGCTGCCGTCGTTGACCAGCAGGAACTCGACGCGATGCGCCCCGGCGTCGTACCGCCGCAGCTCGTCGGCAGGCAGACGCTGCTCTTCGTTGTAACAGGGGATCACCAGGATCAAATGCACGGCGCGCATTCTAGGGGCTTTTCAGTTTATGGCGGGATAAACTACGGGAGACGCTGACTCGTCAACCTCTTGACCAGTCAGCGCGCTGAATGATGAACGTACTCACGATCGAGACCACCACTCACGGCCGCGTTCTCCACGAGGCGAGGGGAGACGAGCGCCTCCTGGTCGGCTTTCACGGGTACGCCGAAATGGCGGAGAACCACCTCGCGGAACTGCACAAGATCGAGGGCGCTTCGGGATGGTCGCTGGCGGCGGTTCAGTCGCTGAATCGCTTCTATACGCGCTCGGGTGAGGTGGTCGGGAACTGGATGACGAAGCTCGATCGCGAGCTGGCCATGGCCGACAACATCGCCTACATCCGCCGCGCCCTCGACGCGCTGCCGAAGCCGAAGACGCTGTCATTCATCGGGTTCTCGCAGGGTGCGTCGATGGCGGCCCGCGCCGCTGCTGCGATTCCTTGCGACGGGCTGATCATTCTCGGCGGCGACATCCCGCCTGACGTGAAGGTGCCTGAGGTGAAGCTCCCGCCGGTGCTGATCTCGCGTGGAGTGAAGGACGACTGGTACACCGAGGAAAAGTTCAAGGATGACTTGAGGTTTCTCGGGGACCGTGCCACGCCGTTGGAGTTCGAGGGCGGACATGAGTGGACGGATGCGTTTCGGGAGGCGGCGAGCGTGTTTCTAAGAACGGTAACGATGAACGATGAACGATGAAACAGAACGATGAATCGGAAGGATGACTTAGCTTCGGGATTCATCGCTCATCGTTCATCGTTCATCGTTCATCGATGGACCGTATCGAACGCCTGAAAGCGCGCCTCAAGGAGCTTCCCGATCGCCCAGGCGTCTACCTGCACAAGAATGCCGAGGGGCAGGTCATCTACGTCGGGAAGGCGCGCAATCTCAAGAACCGCGTCACCTCGTACGTGGTCGGCAAAGGCACGCGTGCCCATCCGCTGACGAACGCGCTGATCCCGGAGATCGAGGACATCGACTTCGTCACGACGAACAACGAGCTCGAGGCGATCCTCCTCGAGAACAACCTCATCAAGACGCACCAGCCGCGATACAACATCCTCCTCCGCGACGACAAAACCTACCCGTACATCAAGGTCACGATGTCCGAGGACTATCCGAGAGTCGTGTTCACCCGGAGGGTGGATCGAAAGAAGGGCGATCTCTTCTTCGGGCCGTTTTTCGCCGGCACCGCGCGGCGCATCCTCAAGCTCGTCGCCGATCAGTTCAAGCTGCGGAGCTGCGACCTCGACATCGTCGAGGGCAAGAGCGCGCTGTTGCGCCCCTGTCTCTACTACGACATGCACCAGTGCCTCGGCCCGTGCGTGGTCGGACTGACGACCTCCGAGGCATATGGCGAGATGGTCGACGACGTCGTGCTGTTCCTCAGCGGGAAGTCGAAGGAGCTGCAGGACCGGCTGCGGGCGCGGATGTATCGCGCGGCCGAGGAAGAGAGCTTCGAGCTCGCGACGTACTACCGCGACATCATCCGCACCGTCGAGCGCATCCAGGCCGAGCAGCAGGTGGCGTCGGCGGGAGACGAGGAGATGGATGTGTGGGGGCTCTACGAAGAGGGCGGCGACGTCGCCGTACAGCTCTTCGTGATCCGGGACGGCCACGTCGTCGACCGCCGCGAGCTGTTCTGGGAGAAAGTCGCCGACTATCAGCCGGGATACTTCCTGAGCGAGATCCTGCAGCGCTATTACCAGGACAACCTCTTCATTCCGCCGGAGATCCTGCTGCCGTTCGACGTCGAAGACACGGAGCTGATCACCGACTGGCTGTCGTCGCAGTCGCGGCGCAAGGCCTCGGTGCGCGTGCCTCAGCGCGGCAAAGGCGTCGATCGCGTGGAGCTGGCCAATCGCAACGCGCGGCTCTCGCACGAGTCGCGTTTCCGCAAGTCGCAGCAGGATCGCCTGCAGATTGCCGCGTCGCGCCTCGCGCAGATCCTCGGGCACGGCGACCGCGACATTCAGAAGATCGAGTCGTTCGACATCTCGAACATCCAGGGCAGCGACTCGGTCGCGGGGATGGTGGTGCTCGACCGCGGGAAGTTCGACAAGAACCAGTACCGCGTCTTCAATATCCGCACGGTCGCGGGTGCGGACGACTTCCGCTCGATGGCCGAGGCGGTCGATCGCAGGTATCGCAGACTGCTCGAGGAGTCGAAGCCGCTGCCGGACATGATCCTGATCGACGGAGGCCGGGGGCAGCTGAACGCCGCGCTGGCGGCGCTGACGAAGCTCGGGATCGAGGAGATTCCGATCGCGGGGCTGGCGAAGCGCGAGGAGGAGATCTACGTTCCCGATCGCGAGGAGACGATTCGCCTCGAGCGCCACGACGCCGCGCTGCAGCTCCTGCAGATGGTGCGCGACGAGACGCACCGCTTCGCCGTCTCATCGCACCGGCGCCGCCGCGCGAAACGCACGCTGCACAGCGAGCTCGATGACCTCCCGGGCATCGGCGAGAAGCGCAAGCGCCTCCTGTTCGAGCGGTTCGGCAGCGTGTCGGCGATCAAGCAGGCCTCGGCGCAGGACTTGATGAATGTGCTGGGACGCAAGGTCGGGCAGACGCTGTATGACGAATTGCACGCGTGAGAGAGTCTCCTAGCCTCCTAGCCTCTTAGCCTCCTGGTCTCCTAGGAGACTTGGAGACTAGGAGACCAGGAGACTTCCAAGCCACATGCGATAATCCCGCGCACATCGGCTCACGCGTTACCGCAGAGAGGATCCAAGAATGCTCGAGGGCGAAATCAGCGAGATCAATCTGGTCGAACGGCTCGTGGAGCTGTGGCGCGAGCAATTCACCGGCGCGATCCGCTTCGAGAGCGACGGGATCATCAAGATCGTCTACTTCAAAGGCGGCGACATTCTGTCGGCGAGCACGAACGACCGCGCCGACTCGGTCGACGAGATCCTGATGCGCGCCGGCAAGGTGTCGCGCGAGCACGTGAAGCAGGCGCTCGCGAAGCGGAAGGAAAACGAGACCCTCGGCGACGCGCTCCTGAACCTCGGGTTCATTACGCGCAAGGAGCTGACCTGGGGACGGCGCGTGCAGGTGGTCGGCGTGATCCGCTCCATCGCCGCGTGGGAGACCGGCTCGTTCACCATCGTCGCCGACTATCTCCCGAAGCGCGACGAGGGGACGCTGTTCCCGCTGCCGCAGGTGCTCACGGAGCTGATCGTCACCGATCAGGACCGGCAGAAGTTCGAGCGGGCGACGGACGGCGGGAGCGCGGTGTTCGCGAAGTCCGCCGATTTCGACGATGTGTTCCGCAAGCTGGGACTGAACGAGCAGGCCGAGACGATCGTGAAACAGATCGACGGGACGAAGTCGGTCGCCGAGGTGGCGACGGCGGCGGGCGGCGACTCGTTCAACGTCTACAAGCTGCTGCACGCGATGGCAACGCTGCGCGTATTGAATCGCGTCGACGCCACGCCCGCGCAGCCGGAGTTCGCGCTGGATGACTTCGCGTCCGCGGGTGTCGCGGATGCCGCGGATGTCTGGAACGAACCGCCGCCGCAGCCGCAGCCACTCTCGCAGGCGGAGCCGCAGTTCGATCTCGATGAGACGGCGGCGATGTCGCAGCCGACGCTCGAGATTCAGACACCGCCGGTGCGCGCATCCTCCTCGGCATGGGACGACGAAGCGGAAACACCGGCTCCAGCTCCAGTGACGGTAACGCCGACGCCCGCGCCGCCACCGATCCCGATGCCTGTCACGCCGGAACGGGAGGAGTGGGGCTTCGACGACGCGCAGATCGAAGCCGCGAGGCGCGCGACGGTGGCCTCGACACCCAAGCCGGGCGCGCAGCCGATGCGGGCGAAGCCGAAGGGCGGGCGGCGGAGTGGGCTGTGGATTGCGTTGCTGGTGATCGTGTTGCTGGCGGGGGCGGGTTATGGGGGATGGATGTACTGGCAAGGGCGGCAGGAGGTGGAGCGGCAGGCTCTTAGCCTGCCGAGCCCCCGGCGGGCTAAGAGCCCGCCGCTCCACAGGGACGCAGCGCCAGAAACGCAGACCATCGTGGAGATACCGACGACCACGACCACGACCGCGGCGGTGGAAACTGTCGCGACCGCGACGCAGACAACCGCAACAGCGCCGCCGCCTCCCACCGAGACGGTGGCGTTGGCGCCGGTCACCGCGAAACCAGCCACGGCCACGCCTCCGCCGGCGCCAGTAGCAGGGGATGCGCGCGCAAAGTACGACGCGATGGCGCGCGAGTTCGCGGCGAATCCGTCGGGGAACTTCACCGTCCAGGTTCAGATTCTCTGCGAGCCTTCGAATCTGACCAAGGCGATGAGCTCGGGAGGGAACAACGTCTGGTTCGTGCCGCAGCAGATCGGCAGCCGTCCGTGCTATCGCGTGTTCTGGGGGCGCTACAACACGCGCGACGAGGCGCAGCGCGCGCTGGCCGCGATTCCCGCCGACGTGCGCGATCCGAGCGCGGCGGTGAAGCCGATCCCGAAAGGCTGACCGCTGTGCCCTGGCTGATCGACGGCAGCAACGTGCTCGGAGTCATGCGCGTCGACCGCCACAGCGAGCAGTCGAAGCGCGGCCTGATGCGCCTGCTGGCCGCATTCGCTCGCGCGAAGAAGACCCGCGTCACCTGCGTCTTCGACGGTCCCGAACCGCCGAGCTTCGCGCGGCACCTGGGCTCGGTGACGATCGTGTTCAGCGCGCCGAAGAGCGCGGACGAGCTGATCGTCGAGCGCGCATCGAACGGCCGCGGCTGGAACGTCGTCACGTCGGATCGCGGGCTGGCCGCGCGCGTCGAGCGGCGTCAGGTGCGCGTCGTTGCGCCGGTCGCATTCATTCGCGACATGGAGCTCGCTGCGAGTGAAAGCGGGGGAGGCGACGACGATTGGGCGGCTTACTTTTCCGATCCGAAAAACCGCATGGAATTTTGATGTCGGCGCGCCGACATTCATTCTAAGTATTTTAATCAGCAACCATTTAGCTTGAAGAATTTCGCCGCGGAGCACGATGTTATGCTCGACCGGCGTGGAGTGGACCGGAGAATCGTCGTTCCGAGCTTCGGCGAGGGATGGAGGAAAGTCCGAACTCCAACGGGCAGCAGGCTGGCTAACGGCCAGGCGTGGCGATGCGACGGAAAGTGCAACAGAAAATAAACCGCCGGCCTGCGATCGCAAGATCGCGGAGGTAAGGGTGAAACGGTGCGGTAAGAGCGCACCGCGTCCCGCGCGAGCGGCGACGGCATGGCAAACCCCCTGCGGAGCAAGACCAAATAGGGACGCGATGGAACCGCCCGTTTCCGTTCGAGCGTCCGGGTAGGTTGCTCGACCGCCGCGGCAACGCGAGCGGCAGATGAATGATTCTCACCTCCATGCGAAAGCAAGGGGGAACAGAATTCGGCTTACAGGTTCACTCCACGCTTTGTTGTTAGGTCTTAGGTCTTAGGTCTTAGGGTTACTATCGCGGGTGTGTTGATTCGTCCGCGTGCTCTTCCTGCCAACGGCCACGTCGCGGTGCTTGCGGCCTCGGGGCCGAGCGAGCGTTCCCGCATCGAGGAGGCCGCGCGGGTGATCGAGGCCCGGGGGCATCGGGTCACGCTGGCGCCTAACATCGATCATCGTCATCGCGGCTATCTTGCCGGTTCTGACGACGAGCGGGTCGAAGAGTTAAACCAATTCTTTAGATCTTCCGAATACGACGCATTTTTCTTTGCGCGCGGCGGCTATGGCGCGATGCGGATTCTCGACCGCATCGACTACAACGCCTTGCGCGCGAATCCGCGGCCGGTCGTCGGCTTCAGCGACGTCACCGCGCTGCACCAGGCCCTGGCCATCCACTCCGGCATCGGCAGCTTTCACGGGCCGATGCTCAATCTCGATTTTCACGACGGGCTCTCGCCCGAAAACGAAGAATGGCTCTGGGCGATGCTCGCCGGCGAGGCGCCGCTGGTGCGCGCGTTCAGTGAGAACGACATCGTGCAGGAGGGTGAAGCGGAGGGAATGCTGTTCGGCGGCTGCCTCGCGCTCACGACGTCGCTCGCCGGAACTCCGTATGACTTCTGGATCGAAGACGGAATCTGGTTCTGGGAAGACGTTGACGAGCCGGCCTATCGCATCGACCGCATGTTGACCCACTTACGGCTGTCTGGCAGAATGAAAAAAATCCGAGGTGTGATCGTTGGAGCGCTGAAAAGCTGCGGCGGCGATGCTGAGATGCTCGCTCTCCTGCGCGAATTTTTTCAGGCTTTCGACATTCCGGTCGTACAGAACCTGCCTTTTGGCCATCATGGCAACAACCTCCTGATGCCGATCGGTACGAGGGTGCGTCTCAGCACCGGCGATCGCACATTCACGGTATTGGAGAGAGCCGTTAGCTCTTAGCGATGAAGGCGGTGTTCAAAACGACCGGCGGTGGCGGCAAAGATCCCGTGAAGGACGCGCAGCTCGCGTTCTCCGCCGGGGAGAGCATCTTCCAGCAGGGTGACCTCGGCACGGAGATGTTCATCATCCACGAGGGCACCGTCGACATCATCAAGCACATCGGCGGCGAGTCTCATCAGCTCTCCCGGCTGGAGAAAGGCGACTTCTTCGGCGAGATGGCGCTGCTCGAGGCGCTGCCGAGGACTGCCGACGCCGTCGCGCTGACCGACGTCAAGGTCGTGGCCATCAACGGCTCGCGCTTCGACGAGATGCTCCGCAAGAATCCCGAGGTCGCGGTGCGGATCATTCGCAAGTACTCGAAGAGGCTTCGCGAGGCCAACACGCTGCTCGAGAAGCTCGCCGGCCGCGAGGTCGACGTCGATCACGTCGCGCTCGACGCCACCCAGATCGCGCCGCAGAAGAAAACGTCGCGCCACCGCGTCGTCGACGTCGCCACCGGCACCGCGTTCTTCTTCAGCACCGGCGACGAGACCACCATCGGCCGCGCCGATCCCGTCACCGGCATCCTTCCCGACGTCGATCTCACCTCGGTCGACACCAACCGCTCCGTCTCCCGCCGCCACGCGAAGATCATCAGGAGCGGCACCGAGTACCTCGTGCTCGAAGAAGTCGGCACCGTGAACGGCACCTACGTGAACGACGCGCGCATCCCGACCGGCACCCCAGTCGCTCTACACGATGGAGATTTGTTGAAGATCGGGTTGATTTCGATGAAAGTCGTCTTCGACTAAATCGTGACGATCAGCCCCGACACAAAGGTCCAATTCCTCAAAGGCGTCGGCGAAGGCCGCGCGCGCCTCCTGGCGGACGCCGGCATCGAGACCGTCCGCGACCTCATCTTCTTCTTTCCGTTCCGCTATGAAGACCGGCGCCATCCCGCGCGCGTCATCGACCTCGGGCGGCTGATCGACACTCCGGTGCTGCTGCGCGGCCGGCTCACGACGGCGCACGCGCGCGTGTCGCCGCGCAAGCACATGCGGCTCTTCGAGGCCGTGCTCGACGACGGCACCGGCTCGGTCAAGCTGATCTGGTTCAACCAGGCCTATCTCGCCGATCAGATCAAGCGCGGCGACCGGCTGTCGGTCTACGGCATCCCGCGGATCACCGGCTACGGCGGCGCGCTGACGATCGAGAGTCCCGACTGGGAAAAGTTCGAGGGCGCCGAAGACGAAGAGGGCTCGATCGTTCCGATCTACTCGAAGATCGGCAACATCCCGCCGAAGGCGCTGCGGCGGATCATGGGCCTCGCGCTGGAGGCGCTCCCGCAGCTCGAAGATCCGCTGCCCGAGAACCTGCGCGCGGAGCTCGGCGTGATCGACTTTCAAACGGCGCTCCGCGCGATCCACCAGCCGCCCGAGCTCAGCGGCGAGTTTCTCGCGCAGCGCTCGCCGGCGCACCTGCGGGTGATCCTGCAGGAGTTCTTCACGCTCCAGCTCGCGCTGCGCGTCCGCCGCGCGAACGACGAAGTGCAGACCAAGACCCGCGCGATCGCCATCGACGACGCGCTTCGCGAAGAAGTGAAACGGATACTCCCGTTCAAGCTGACGGCTGCACAGAAACGTGTGCTACGCGAGATCGCCGACGATCTCCGCTCCACGAAGCCGATGTACCGCCTGCTGCAGGGCGACGTCGGCTCCGGCAAGACCATCGTCGCGCTGATCGCGGCGATCCTGATGATCCGCAACGGCCATCAGGCCGCGCTGCTCGCGCCGACGGAGATCCTGGTCGAGCAGCACTACCAGCGCATCCGTCAACTACTTGACCACTCGCTCGGGCATTCGATCGTGGTGGCCCGCGCCACCGGCTCGATGTCCGCCGGCGAGCGCCGCACGCTGCAGGCCGGCCTGCGCGACGGCTACATCCAGCTCGCCGTCGGCACGCACGCGCTCCTCGAGGAAAAGGTGAAATTCAAGTCCCTCGGGCTGGCGATCGTCGACGAGCAGCATCGCTTCGGTGTCGAGCAGCGGCAGAAGCTCTTCGCCAAAGGCGAGATGCCGGACATCCTGGTGATGACCGCGACGCCGATCCCGCGCTCGCTGGCGCTGGCGATCTACGGCGACCTCGAGCTCTCGGTCATCGACGAGCTGCCGCCCGGCCGCCAGCGCATCAAGACCGCCGTGCGCGCGTCGCACGAAGTCGATCGCGTCTATGACTTCATCGACGGCGAGATCGGCAAGGGCGCTCAGGTCTACATCGTCTATCCGATCATCGAGGAGTCGGAGAAGTCGAACCTCAAGCCGCTGACGCACGGCTTCGAGGCGACGCAACAGCGCTTCCCGAATCGCCGCGTGGCGATGATGCACGGCCGCATGAAGTGGGACGAGAAGGAAGAGACGATGGCGCGCTTCAAGCGCGGCGAGATCGACATCCTGGTCGCGACGACGGTGATCGAGGTCGGCATCGACGTGCCGAACGCGTCGATCATGCTGATCGTCGACGCCGACCGATTCGGCCTCTCGCAGCTCCATCAGTTGCGCGGCCGCGTCGGCCGCGGCACGCGCAAGTCGTACTGCGTGCTGCTGCGGGAGGAACGCGTGGCCGAGGAGTCGAAGGACCGGCTGCGGATGTTCGAGAAGTCGAACGACGGCTTCGAGGTCGCCGAGCACGATCTGCAGATCCGCGGCCCCGGCGAGTTCCTCGGCACGCGGCAATCGGGCGCGCTCCGCTTCCGCATGGGCAACATCCTCCGCGACTACGACCTGATGGAGAAGGCCCGCGATCTCGCCATCGCCACGATCGCCGCCGGTCTCCCGCGCGCCGAAGACCTCGCGCAGCGCCTCCTCGGCGTACCCGTGCCGGCCGCAACCGCGAAGGACTGATCAGTCGTCGTCGACGATGGTGATCTTGCCTCGTCCCGAGGCGATGGTCACGTTGTCCATGGCAAATGCGCCCACTTCGATCGTCACATCGCGATTCGGCGTCGAGTTCCCATTGAACGGAACATCGACGGTGAGATGCGTCTGTCCGGGCTGAAAGACGATCGGGCCCTCGATGTAGTAGGTGATTGTTCCGGCGACGGTCCAGTACCACGTCAGGCGGGCCGGCACTCGCGTCGCGCCGGTGAGCGTCATTCCGAGGCTCGCATGCTGGCCGGGCGCGTCGCCTTCCGGCACCGTCACGTTCTCGAACGAGACCACCGGCGGCGGATCGTCGTCGCGGATGCGCACCGTGTACGGCGCCGGATCGCCGAGCGCCGTTCCGGAGGGATCGGCGAGGATCACCTTGAACCCCGTTTCGACGCCGGAGTAGACCGCGTCGTCGAGCAGCGGAACCGTGATCGATTTGATGGTCTCGCCGGGCGCGAACGTCGCGCTTCCCGAGACCGCCTGGTAGTGAATGCCGGCTTGCGCGCTGTCGTCGGCCGTGGCGTAGCGCACCGACGCCGCGCCGTCCGCGCTACCGGTGCGGATCAGCATGACCCGCGCCAAGCCGTCCTTCTCGCCGGATCGCGCCGGTACGGTCGTCGCGAACGAGACCACGCTTTCGTGGGCAGCGGCGCGGAGATGATCGTCGACGCGATCCGCGAACCACCATTCCCCCTTCGGCCCGATGGCGACGAACACGTCGCCGTCCTCGAGTCCGGCCGGCGGCGCCGGCGAATCGCCGACCGGCGTCATCGCATTCAGGTCGAAAAACAGCAGCTTGTTGACCGTGCCGTCGCGATCGTCGGCGCTGCCGTCGATGAACGATATCGCCTTCCAGGCGCCGACGCCGGGACGCAGGAGCAGGTAGTTCCCCAATGCGCCGGCGGGCATGACCACGTGCGAGAAGCGTCCCGATGCATCGCGCAGGAAGACGTTCGGCGGGAACACCGACTCGCGCCGACGGCTTCCCGTCGGCGCGCCCGCGCGCACCATTCCCGTCGCGACGTCGAACATCGTGTAGATGCCGGTGGTCTGCAGCGCGCGATACTGCAGGCGCGCCAGGCCGGTGATCTCCGAGTCGGTGGTCATGACGGCGTCCGACTCGACCTTGAAGTTCAGCGTGCGGCGTGCGACGAAGAACCAGACGCTCGACGCGGCCGGCGTCACCGGTGCGCTGATGCTCTGCGCGTCGAAGAGCAGCTCCGAGGGAGGAAGCGTGCTGACGATCTTCAGCAGGACGCTGTTCGAAGCCATCGTCTCCTGCCGCACCTGAACGCTCCGCACCTGCACGCCTTCGACGTCGGGAACGTCCATCGTGACTTCCAGCTCCGACGACGAAATGAATCGCGTCGTCGCATTGATCGGCGGAGTGATGAAGACCGTGCCGATCGGAACGAAGCCGGTGCCGCGAATCGTGAGCGTCGCGTGCGCGGCGCCGTCGACGACGTCGGGCTCGATGGACGTGATGACCGACTTCGGCGGCGTCACCGCGACGCTGGTCGTTGCGAACGACGGCGCGAAGATCGCGTCGCCGCTGTACGTCGCCTTGATGATGGGGAGTCCCGCCGGTAACTCGGTGATGATCGCCGCCGACGCACCGGAGAGGGGCACCGTCGCCAGGATCGTGGTGCCGGTGCTGAACGTGACGGTGCCGGTTGGAATCGCGTCCGCCTGATCGTCGAAGACGCGCGCCGTGACCGTGAGCGCCTCGTCGAACGCGATGCGTCCCTTCGATGGTGTGACGGTGACGCGCGTCGCGTACTTGCCGACCTGCGTCAGCGTGACGTCGTTGCCGTCGCCGCCGGTGTAGGAGACCCGCAGCGTGTCGCCGACCGACGCGCCTTCCGGCAGTCCGCGGAACGTGCCGTTGACCGGATCGGCGCTGTCGTTCAACAGCAGCACGTGCGTTTTTCCGAGCTGCCGCGGCGCGTCGAAGTCGACGTCGAGCTTCGCGCCGTCGAGCGTCACCGGCCCCGCGGAGACCAGCGACGTCTTCGCCAGCCGGGCGTTGAACGTGGTGCCGCTTTCGACGAGGATCGATTTCACGCTGCCTTCGAGAATGCCCCTCCTCAGCGTCGCGTCCGTGGCGGGATTGTCGATCGACACACGCGCGCCGTCGACGAGCGTCGGGCCGCTGTAGGTGCCGCTGATGCTGACGCGGCCGGCCGTGGTCGTGGAGCGGAACGTCAGACCGCCGTTTCCGCTCACACGCGTCAAGAACACCGGGAACGACGAGCCGTTGATGGTGCGCGTCGCCGGGAGCACGACGTTGCCGAAGATCGTCGCCTCGAGATTGCGGTTGGCGGGATGCGCGAGCATGGTGACGTCGCCGCCGAGGATCAGCGTGCCGGTGTCGGGGCTCAGCTCGTCGTAGCCGGCGTTCGTTCCGACGCGCACGCCGTTCTGCAGCACCAGCGGGCCGACCGTCTCCACGCCGCCGAAGGCGAGCGCGCAGGTGATCGAGGCCCAGATGGTCGCGGAGTCGGGGATCTGCTCGTTCGTGACCGTCCGCATATTCCCCTTCTCGGACGCCGCGGCCCATTCCAGAAAGACGTCGCCCGGAACAGCGTTGACGCCGTTCGATTTCGCGAGTTGCAGCTCGCCGTTGCGAATGTTTGTCGTGCCCTCGTAGGTGTTGGGAGCAGAACCGGCGAAGATCACGCGTCCCGGCCCGATCTTGATGACCCGGCCGCTGCCGCGGATGCTGCCGGAGAACGTGAGACCGGCGCTGTTGAAGAGATCGGTCGTGCCGTCCGTCCTGAAGAACACGGCGCCGGAGATCACGATGTCGGCGGCGATGGTGTTCGGTCCGAGAGTCGCGTCGCTGATCGTGCCGCCGAGAAGCGTGATCGCGTTGCCGCCGATCACGTAGCCCTTGTCGAGCAGCGCGAGCGACGCGATCCTCAGATCGGCGATATCGTTGACGACGTGAAGCTGTGCGGCGGCGGGGGGAAACACCAGGTCGGCCGCCGAGTCGCCCGCGGGCGAGCCGCCGCTCCAGTTGGCCGGGTCCGAGGTCTGCGAGCTCGCCGCGCCCGTCCAGATATGATTGGACGCGAGTGCGGAAACCGTGAACAGCACGGCCGCCACAACAGAGAAGATACGTGGAAGCACCGATGGTTATTATGAGCTTCGCGAACCTCCTTTGTCACGCTCCGTATTCATCATTGCCATGAAGAAGTTCTTCCGCCGCCTCGCGCGCATCGTCATCCGGCCTCGCACGACCATGCGCGAGATCCTCGACGGCGGTGCGGACCGCACGATCGTTCCGCTCGTGCTGCTTGCCTGCGTGTCGAGCCTGATCAGCGACTCGAAGGGGAACGTCGTTGCCGCGTTGCGCGCGGCCGACATGAAGACGTGGCTGATCGTCATCGGCGTCATCGTCGCCGTGATGATCGTCGCGGTGCTCCTCTTCTATGTCTTCGCGTGGGTGGCGTACTTCGCCGGGCGATTCCTCGAAGGCACGGGCGACGCGATCGCCGTTCGCTCCGCGCTCGCGTGGGGTCTCGCGCCGCTCGTGTGGGCGATCGCGTTTCGCGTACCGGCGGCGCTGTTGCGTCCCGCGCGAGCAATCGAGCCGGGGAAAATCGGCAGCGGCACGTTCAGCATTCAGACGACTCAGTTGAGCGGCGGCTGTCTCATGGCCGCGGTGTTCGGATTGATCGAGCTCGGGTTCCTGGTGTGGTGGCTCGTGGTCGCCAGCCGTACGCTCGCCGAGGGGCATCGCTTCTCCGCGTGGCGCGGCTTCGGAACGCTCGCCATCGTCGGCGTGACGCCGATCATCATCGTGCTCGCGGCGGTGCTGGCGATTCGTTAACGCCGCATCAGGCCTTGCCCTAGTGCCTAACCGCCCGGCGGCGAGGTGCGGCCGGCAACGTCGCGCGCCAGACGCCGCGGCCGTGTGTAAAGGCGTACAGCGACCTCCCCACGGAGGTGCTGGCGATCACCAGCCATTCCGTGACTGCCTTTGGCATTCCGTCCACTTCCGTCATCCAGTGAGCACCACCGTCGATCGACACCATCACACCGAGGTCCGTGCCGATGAAAAGGCGTTCCGGACGCTGCGGATCGATCACGAGTGAGTGAACAGGAATGTCGGGAATCTGGCCGTCACCTTCTCCGTCGAGCGGCGTCCACGAGACACCGCCGTCCGTGCTCTTCCAGACATGCTGTCCACCGAACCCGGCAAACGTTGCATAAACGACGTTCGCATCATGAGGATGGTGCGTGATCGACGAGACGAACCCTTCGCGCGGATGCACGCCGGGCCATGTAGTCGCCGGAGTCGCCGAGCGCGCGTCATCGTTTCGGTAGATGAAGCCGTTCGAAGTTCCGGCGAGAGCTCGCGACCCCGATACTGCGATCGCACTCACTCTCCCCGCGCCCAGCGTGGTGCTCGCGGCGGTCCAGCTGACGCCCGCATTGTCAGTCCGCCACAGTCTCCGGCCACCGGTCCAGAGAACCTGCGGAGCTCCGAGATCCATCATCAGCGGAGTGATGAAAAGGAAATCATCTGCCAGGCCGGTCGTTGCTTTCTTGAACGTCGCTCCGCCGTCCTCGGTCTTCAGAATGTTGGCGCCCTGAGACGAAACGTAGAAGGTGCTTGGTTTCGAGGGATCGATCGCGACATAGCTGCCGTCGCCGCCTGCGACCAGGGTCCAGCCGTTCGCACCGCTCTCATCGCGTCCCAGCAGCGTGCCGTTGTCCTGCGCGCCCGCGATGTATTCGCGGCCGTTCGGAAACACGGCGCCGTGATAAAACTGCGTGATCCCGAGGTTCCCGCTGATGTGTTGCCATGCGATCTCGCCTGCATCCGGATTGCAGAGCGCCGTGATCCCGCGGAGCACATCGTCCGAAGCTTCATCCGTTTTGTAGATCCCACCGTCATTCGCGGCGAAGAGCGTCTGGTTCGTGTTCCCGTCGAAATGCGGGTGAAAAACGATCGCGTGCTGATCGGCATGAACGAACGAAGGTGTCTCGCGATTCGCCCACCAATACGAGGCAACTCCCCAGGTGGCACCCCCGTCGTCCGAACGGAACAGATCCACGCCGGCTGCCCAGACCCGATCGGGATTGGTCGGATCGACGGCGATCGTGTTGCAGTACCACCCCATCGTGACAAATTGATTCTGGTTACTGAACTTACATTCGACTTCGGCAGCGGGAATGGGATTCGTGAGAAGGAGCGTCGATAGCCGGTCGGGCGCTGTGTTTCGCACGACCGCCTTCCACGTTCCCGCAGCTCCCGCTTCGTTCGAGCGAAAGACGGCCAGCAGCCCCTGATTGAAGCTGCCCGGCGCGGCAACGTTGCTGGCGGACAACGCATACACGACATCCGGATTGGACGGCGCCACGGCGAGCGAAGTGCGCCCCATGTTGGCTTCCGAGAGCACGGCGGTCCATGCGCCGTCCGAGGCCGCATCCAGGTTGCGATAGACGGTCGCCTGCTCGAGGGTCCCGCACGATGCATAGAGATAGTCGGACGCGGCACCGGGCCGCGCAACGAGATCGAGACAGCCGGCCGCGGCAGGAACAGAGAGGATTCGCGTCCACGATTGTCCTGCATCGGCCGAGCGGAAGACGCCCGTCCTGGTCGCCGCATAGATGCGGTTCGTGTCGACAGAGCTCACGAAGAGATCGTTCACGAAGTAGAAATCGCTGGTGCGCGTGCTTTCGAGAATCGACCAGTTCTCTCCGCCATCCGTCGAGACAAAGATCCCACCGCCTCGAAGCGGCAGTCCGGTGCCCCGAACGGTTTCGCGAAAGTAACCCTCTCCTGTCCCCGCATAGAGTCTGTTGTTGTCGCGAGGGTCCATCACCAGCGAGTTGATCGCGATGTTCGCGAGCGTGTCGCCGGTCGGACGCCACGAGGCGCCGCCATCGGTCGTCTTCCAGACGCCTCCCGACACGCCGCCCGTGTACATCGTCTCCGTCTGCTGCGGATCGATGACGAGCGTACGCGTGCGGCCGCCGACGTTTCCCGGTCCGAGCCAGCTCCATCGCGCCAAAGCTCCGTCAGTTGCGGCAGCCCGCGCGAAAGCACGCTCCGCGAGCGACGGCCGTTCTCGATCCAGCGTCACAGACCAGGCGCGCATGGACTGCAGCGCATCCTGGGCCCGCTCGTACAGTTGCGGCGGATTCAAGTCGGTTCGCTCACCGAGCCTTTTGAGGCGTGCGTACTCGTTGGCCATGTCGGGTGCGTCGTAAGGGGTGCGTTCCTCCTCGTACGAAGGACGCTTTGGGGAAGAAGCCACGGTGCATGCGAGCATCGCGGGTAGCAGAAGTACCAGGAGTGCGTGCACGCGAGCGACCAGCACGATCAACACTGTTCGTTTCATGTTCTCTCTCGTTTCATGAAATCGCCTGCGTCGACCGTTATACGCGTCGGCCCCGGCGTCCCGCGCACACGAATCGGTGACGGTGGATGAAGAGCCGTGACGGTGTGGCGAACGGGCGGTGTGGCGTGACGAAGGCCTGCTCCGCGAGCGGACCTGACGTGGTGAAGACGGCGCAAATGATCGAAAATACGTTCGTCGATCAGGGGAGGGAAGTCGTCATGTTGTCTTCTAAAGCGAATGGCCGGGGTGCATACCGCGGTCTGGGCTTCTCGATGCTCGACTTCAGGCTCGGCGGTCGCATGCTGGTCAAGCATCCTGCACTCACCGTGATCGGAACGATTGCCGTAGCCTTCGCGATCGCCGTCGGCAGCGTCGGGTTCGAGATCGCGAGACAGGCGTTCTGGCCGGCGATTCCGCTTCCGGACGGCAACGCGATCGTTGCATTGCGGAACTGGAATGTCGCCGACAATGAGCCGGTCCCCGCATCGCGCCGTGATTACGAGCTTTGGCGCGACGGTCTCGGCACGATCATCGATCTCAGCGCCGTCGAGGTGGAAGAACGCAGCATCGCCGTCGGCGCCGGCCCCGGTCAGCCGGAGACCGTCGCCAGCGTGACCCCGTCGACCTTTGTACTGACGCGCGTTCCGGCGTTGATGGGACGCACGCTGCTGGAAGCCGATGAACGGGGTGACGCAGAAGAGGTCGTGGTGGTCGGATACGACTTCTGGAAAAACAAGCTGCACGGCGCGGCAGACGCCGTCGGCCGCGTCATTCGCATCAGCGGCACGCCTGTCACGATCGTCGGCGTGATGCCGCGCGGCTACGGATTTCCACAGCGGAACGGGGTCTGGCGACCGTTGCATCTCGAGCGGATTGCCGAGGCATCGCCGAGCCTGTCGTACGTCGTTGGGCGGCTGGCGCCGGGCCATCCACACGAGGAAGCGACCGCCCAGGCGGCGGCGATCGGCGCCCGAGCAGCGACGATGTTTCCGGAGACGCACAAGAATCTGCGCCTGCAAGTCCGCTCTCTGCCCGACGCTGTCAGTCTGTGGCCGGCCAGGACGACGGTGGTGCTGGCGTCGATCAACGTGTTCGTCGTGCTGTTGGCCGCGCTTTTGTGCGGCAACGTCGCAATGTTGTTGTTCGCCCGCGCCGTCAGTCGAGAGCGGGAGCTCCTGGTTCGCACCGCACTTGGCGGGAGCCGTGGGCGCCTCATCATGCAACTCTTTGCCGAGGCGCTCCTGCTCTGCGCCGTCGGCGCGGCGGTTGGTCTCATGGTTGCGCGCTTCGTGCTCGCGCGGACCTGGACGATGATCGAAGGGCAACTGGGTCCGTTGCCGTTTTGGATCGATCCCTCGCTTTCGTTGACGACGATTCTTTATGCCGTTGGGCTGACGCTGTTCGCGGCGGCGATCGCCGGCGTCGTTCCCGCGGTCAAAGTGACGTCGGGTGGGGCCGGCGGCAGGCTCCGAGCCGCGTCAAACGGCGGCGGCGGGTTGCAGTTCGGCGGCGTGTGGACCGTGGTCATCGTCGCGCAGGTCGCGCTCACGACGGTGCTTCCGGTACCGCTGCTCGGCGTGGGAGCGGACGTCACGCGAGACACGCCGGCAGGATTCCCGGCCGAAGAATTTCTCACAGCCACGCTTGCGGTCGATCGCGTTGACGGCGTCGCGGCGGGTAGCGACTCGGTGCCGGCGGTGCGGCTCGAAGCACGCTACCGCGCGCTCGCCGACCGGCTTCGGCAGGAGCCGGGCGTACTGGACGTCACGTACGCCGATCAAATGCCGTTGATGCGTCTTGGGTGGAAGGCGATCGAGATGGACCCGGGTCCCGCCGCTGAGCACCGTGAAGGCTGTGTGCGTTGCGCCGCGTTCGTGTCCGTCGATCCGCGATTCTTCGACGTGGTCGGTGCGCCCGTGATCCGCGGCCGAGCGTTGACGACGGCCGATGCGGAACACCCGATGCGTGCCGTGCTCGTGAACGAGTTTTTTGTCGCGCAGGTGATGGGCGGCCGGAATCCAATTGGCCGCCAGCTTCGCTTCTCATCCGCGCGCGAACGCACCGCCGAGTCGTGGTATCACATCGTCGGTGTCGTGCGCGATCTCGGCGTGAGCGACAACAAAGGCGATTACGGCCGGGCCCGCATCTTTCAGCCGGCGCTGCCGCGTGAGACGGGGCCGCTTCGAGTCGCCATTCACGTTCGCGGCGATCCGCAGCGTTTTGTGGTGCGTCTCTACGAGCTCGCGCAGGCGATCGATCCCGCGCTACGCGTGATCGATCCGAAACCGCTGCCCCGTCTGGTGGATACCCCAAGCGCGTTCTGGTTGGAGCTCCTGGCCGGCTTCACGGCTGTGACGCTGATGTTGTCGTTCGCCGGTGTCTATGCGGTGACGGCCTTCGCTGTCACCAGACGGACGCGGGAGATCGGCGTGCGCGTCGCGCTCGGCGCGCGGCCGCTGCACATCCTGACTACCGTGTTCAAGCGCCCACTCATTCAGGTTGCGCTGGGCATTGGCGTTGGTGCAATCCTGGCGCTCGCTCTCGCGAACAACGACCTGTCGGATGTGCATCTCGATGACTTCGGTCGATCGGCGGTCTTCGCGCTGTCGACGATCCTGTGCTGTGCACTCGCATGCATCGTCCCGACGCGACGGGCGCTTCGCATTGAGCCGGCGGAGGCATTGCGGGACGAATAGCCATGCAGAAGCGGCCGCCATTCGCGATCCGTTGAATTTGCTACACTGCGCGCTCATTTTTCTGACCCGAGAGCTTTCCTTTGACTTCATCATCTCAATTTGTTCTCAGCGGACTCCGTCCGACGGGCCGCGTGCATCTCGGCAACTACTTCGGCGCGGTCAAGAACTGGGTGGAGCTGCAGGACCGTTATCCCTGCTACACCTTCATCGCCGACTGGCACGCGCTGACGTCCGACTACGCCGACACGTCGAAAGTCCGCCAGGCGTCGTTCGATGCGACGGCCGATCTCATCGCCGCCGGAATCGATCCGCGGCGCAGCGTTCTCTTTCTGCAGTCGGAAGTGAAAGAGCACGCCGAGCTGCATCTGCTGCTCTCGATGGTGACGCCGCTCCCGTGGCTCGAGCGCGTGCCGACGTTCAAGGATCAGCAGGACCAGTTGCAGGAGAAAGACCTCAACACCTACGGCTTCCTCGGATATCCGCTGCTGCAGACCGCCGACATCATCGTCTACCGCGCGGCGTTCGTGCCGGTCGGCGAAGATCAGGCCTCGCATCTGGAGCTCTCGCGCGAGATCGTGCGGCGCTTCAACAATTTCTACGGTCCCGTTTTCCCCGAGCCGCAGGCGCTCTTCACCACAGCCGCGAAAGTGCCCGGGCTCGACGGCCGGAAGATGTCGAAGTCGTACGGCAACGCGATTCCGCTGACCGCGAGCGCCGACGAGATCCGCGCGCTGGTGATGACCATGTTCACGGATCCGAACCGCGTGCGCCGCAGCGATCCCGGCAATCCCGACATCTGCAACCTCTTCCAGTTCCACAAGCTCTTCTCGGACGACGCGACCATCGCGCGCGTCGATCACGAATGCCGCACCGCGCAGATCGGCTGCGTGCAGGACAAGAAGCTGCTCGCCGACATCATGGTCGAGTGGCTGCGTCCGATCCGCGCGCGCCGCGAGGAGATCGACCGCGATCCGTCGATCGTCTGGGACGCGCTGCGCGACGGCAACCGCCGCGCCCGCGAGCGGGCAGGCGAGACGCTGGCATTGGTGCGCGACGCGATGAAGATCGATTACCCGGAGCTGCGATGAGCGACGAGCAGCCGAATGTCATTCCGAGCCCCGCAGAGGGCGAGGAACCTTCCGACGCCTACCAGGTCACGCTGCCGTCCTTCCACGGACCGCTCGATCTCCTGCTCCATCTCATCAAGAAGCACGAGATCGACATCTACGACATTCCGATCGTGCTCATCGTCGAACAGTACAGCGCGTACCTCGACGCCATGTCCGAGCTGGATCTCGACATCGCCGCCGACTACATCTACATGGCCGCGCTGCTGATCAACATCAAGTCGCGCATGCTGCTGCCGCGCGACGAGGGTGCCGAAGACCAGATCGACGATCCGCGCAAAGAGCTCGTCGACCGCCTGCTCGAATACCAGCGCTTCAAAGCGGTCGCGGAGACGTTCGCGGAGCTCGACCTGGTGCGCATGGGAATGTGGTCGCGTCCGCGCGTGCCGCTGCCGGGCGAGGAGCCGCAGGAGATGGACATGAGCGAGGTCGGCCTGTTCGACCTCATCGATGCCTTCCGCACCGCGCTCGTCCGCTACAAAGAAAACCATCCGCAGTCGATCGAGCTGCAGCGGACGATTCACAAAGTCTCCGAGAAGATGTCCGAGCTCTACACCAAGCTGAAAGAGAAGTCGCCGATCCGCCTGCAGTGGTTTCTGGAAGGGCGCGATCGCGACGAGCTGGTGGCCATCTTCCTCGGCATGCTCGAGCTGGTCCGCCTCGGCGGCATCTCGATGCAGCAGCGCGGAACGTTCGCCGAGATCGTGGTCTCGCGCACCGCGACCGAGATCGACGCCGAGACGTTCAGGATGTTTGATTAGGAAGGACCATGGAACCCAACGAACTGCGCGCCGCCATCGAGGCGATCCTCTTCATCAGCTCCGACCCGATCAAGGTCGACGAGCTCTCCGAGTCGTTCGACGAAAGCAAGGAGACGATCGCCAATCAGCTCGACGACATCAAGCGCATCCTCGACGACCACGCCGGCGGATTCATGCTCGAGCAGACCGCCGGCGGATGGCGTCTGGCCACGCGGCCCGAGCACGACTCGATCCTGAAGAAGCACTTCGCGAAGAAGGGCGAGAACCGGATGTCCATCGCCGCGCTGGAGACGCTGGCCATCGTCGCGTACCGCCAGCCGGTGACCGCGCCGGAAGTGTCGGACATCCGCGGCGTGAACTCGACGGCGGTCATTCGCACGCTGCTCGAGCGCCGCATGATCCGCGTGTCGGGACGCAAGAACGTCGTCGGCAGTCCGTTCCTCTATCGCACCACGAAAGAGTTTCTCGTGCACTTCGGACTCAACGACATCCGCGATCTGCCGCGCCTCGAAGAATTCGGAGATCTGATCGGGGAGAACATCAACGAAGATCTGATGACCGCGATTCAGGAAACTGTCATTCCGAGCCGCGAAGACGGCGAGGAACCTCCCGGCGAAGAAGAAGTGGAAGATCCCTCGACTTCGCTCGGGATGACAGAGGATGAAGTCGGGATGACGCAGAGTGCTGAAGAAAGTCAGTTAGAATCGGTCACGAGCGATTCAGCAGAAGAAGAGTGATGCAACTCGAACGGCTGCAGAAGATCATCGCCCACGCCGGCTTCGCGTCGCGAAGAGAAGCGGAGACGATGATTCGGGAGGGACGGGTCACGGTCAACGGCCGTGTCGTCACCGAGCTCGGAACGAAAGCCAGTGCGGGCCGCGATCACATCAAGGTCGACGGAAAGCTCATCACCCGCGCCGAGACCCACCGCTACATCCTCCTCTACAAGCCGAAAGAAGTGACGTCGACGGTCAACGATCCCGAGGGGCGCAAGACCGTCGTCGATCTCATCAAGGGAGTGCGCGAGCGCATCTACCCGGTCGGACGTCTCGACTATCAGTCCGAGGGATTGCTGCTGCTGACGAACGACGGCGACCTCGCGTTCAAGATCTCGCACCCGAAGCACGGCTCGGTGAAGACGTATCACGTCAAGGTGCGCGGCGTACCCGAGGAGCGGATCATCGGAAAGCTCGAGCGCGGCATCACCATCGACGGCAAGCGCACCGTGCCCTGCGAGATCGCGCGGATGAAAACCACCGGCCGTTCGACGGGCCGCGGCGAAGACGAAGGCAACACCTGGTACGAAGTGCGGCTGCGCGAAGGACGCAATCAGCAGATCCGCAAGATGTTCAAGGCGGTCGGCCATCCGGTCTCGAAGCTGCGCCGCGTCGCCATCGGACCGATCATGGATCCGAAGCTGACTCCCGGCGACTGGCGCGAGCTCACCAAGCATGAAGTGAAGATGCTGGCCACGCTGCAGGAGCTGCCGAAGGCGAAACCGAAACCGAAGGCGAAGCCGAAGAAGCGAGTGGTGCGCGCCACTGCCCCGTCCAGAAAAGCGTCCAGCAAAACGTCCAGAAAGAAAAGCGCGCCGAAGAAAACCGCGGCTCCGAAACGTCAGGCTCGTCGCGCACGATGACCATCGTCGCGATTGACGGTCCCTCGGGAGTCGGCAAGTCCACCGTCAGCAAGCTCGTCGCGACCGCGCTCGGCGTCCCGCACATCGACACCGGCGCGATGTATCGGGCCATCGGGCTCGCCGCGATCAGAAACGGCATCGGCGTCCATGACGCGCCCGCGCTGGAGGAGCTCGCCTCGCACACGCGGATCGAGTTCGATCCACCTCATGTAGTGCTCAATGGCGAAGACGTCACCGCCCTCATCCGCACGCCCGAGATCAGCATGGCCGCCAGTCACGTGTCGGCGATCCCCGGCGTCCGCCGCGTCCTCGTCCGGCTGCAGCAGGAGCTCGGCCGGCGGAGCGGAGGCGTGCTGGAGGGGAGAGACATCGGCACCAAGGTCTTTCCGGAAACTCCCCATAAGTTCTTCCTGACCGCCCGTCCCGAGGTGCGCGCCCGGAGGCGTTATGACGAGCTGGTCGCGAAGGGGCAGACCGTCGATTTCCAGGACGTGCTCGCCGAGTCCCTGACCCGGGACGAGCAGGATTCCACCCGCGCCGACTCCCCCCTGACCTGGGACGCCTCCTATACGATCATCGACACGTCGGACCTCACAATCCCACAGGTCGTGGAGCGAATTGTGAATGCGGTGAAGGCAACCTTTCTTGACTCCCCTTATGAGCCACCGCTAAACTCATGAATTCAACGCGTTTATTTAACAGGGGGTTCCCCATTACATGGCGTCCAATGGCGAGTCAAAGAAACCACTCCAGCCGCGCCCGGCCGCGGACAGTAACAACCTGGAGAACCTCGGCATGGACGAGCTTCTCGACCTCTATACCAGGCCGACCCTGGCCGAGGGCGAGATCGTTAAGGGCCGCGTCATCAAGATAACCCCCTCCGACGTCGTCGTCGACATCGGCTACAAATCAGAAGGACTCCTCCCGGTCGGCGAGGTCACCGGCTACGACGGCCAGGTGCGGGTCAAGCGCGGCGACGAGATCGAGGTCTTCATCGAGCGCTTCGAAGACTCCTCGGGGTACGTCGCGCTGTCGCGCGAAAAAGCGGCGCGGATGCGGGTGTGGGACGACATCGAGGCCGCGTTCAAAGCCGACGAGGCCATCAACGGCCGGGTCGTCGACCGCGTCAAGGGCGGACTGCAGGTCGACGTCGGCGGCATCAAGGCCTTCCTGCCCGGCTCGCTGATCGACACCAAGCCGGTCAAGAACCTCGACGCGCTCCGCGGACACGAGATGAAGTTCAAGATCGTCTCGTTCGACAAGAAGCGCAGCAACGTCGTGCTCTCGCGCCGCGCCATCGTCGAAGTCGAGCAGGCCGCGGCGAAAAAGACCACCTTCGGCCGTCTCAAAGAAGGGGAGATCACGCACGGCGTGGTGAAGAACATCACCGAGTACGGCGTCTTCGTCGACCTCGGCGGCGTCGACGGGCTTCTCCACATCACCGACATCTCCTGGGGCCGCGTCACGCACCCATCTGAATACTTCAACGTCGGCGATGAGATCGAAGTGGTCGTTCTCAAGTTCGACGCCGACTCGGAGCGCGTCTCGCTCGGATACAAACAGAAGTCGCCCGATCCGTGGTCCGACGTCTCCGACCGCTATCCGCTCGGCAGCCGGGTCAAGGGACGGGTCGTTTCGCTGACGGACTACGGCGCGTTCCTCGAGCTCGAGGAAGGCGTCGAGGGACTGATCCACGTCAGCGAGATGTCGTGGACCAAGAAGATCCGCCATCCGGCGAAAGTGCTGAACATCGGCGAGGAAGTCGAGGCCGTCGTCTCCGACGTCAACGTGCCGAACCGCCGCATCTCGCTCTCGCTGAAAGCGCTCGAGCAGAATCCGTGGGACACGATCGCGCAGCGCTATCCGGTCGGCAGCATCATCGAAGGACGCGTGCGCAACCTCACCGACTTCGGCGCGTTCGTCGAAGTCGAGGAAGGCATCGACGGACTGATCCACATCTCCGACATGTCGTGGCACCGCCGCCTCAAGCATCCGAGCGAGGTGCTGAAGAAGGGCGACGTGGTGAAGGCGCGGGTGATCAACGTCGACGGCGAGAACCAGCGGCTGTCGCTGTCGATCCGCGAGTTCCTGCCGAACGAATGGGACAACTTCGCGAAGGCGCACAACGTCGGCGACGAGGTCATCGGCACGATCTCGAAGATCACCGACTTCGGCCTCTTCGTCCGCCTCGCCGACGGCGTCGAAGGACTCGCGCACGTTTCCGAAGTGCAGCGCGACGCGCGGCAGAAACTCGACAAGACGTTTCATCCGGGCGAGGCCATGCGCGCGCGGATCATCAAAATCGATCCGGCCGAGCGGAAGATCGGACTCACCACGCGTGACGTCGAGCCGCTGACGGATGAAGAGCGAACGCAGCACTCCGGACCGGTGACCGAGCACGTCGAGCACGCCGAGCACGTCGAGGAGCATCCCGAGCCGGCGCCGGACGAGGAACCCGAGCAGGGCTGATATGTCGGAGCTCGTCGCGCCTCCGCCGCCCCCGCGCAAGTCGCGCGCGCCCATGTTCTTCGCGGGCCTGCTGAGCGGCTGCCTGCTCGTGGCCGGCGCGTTCGTGGCGTTCTTCATTTTCGCGGCCGTCTACTCGGACAGCGGCGAGCTGAATTTCAGCACCGACAAGGTCGCGATCGTGCCGGTCGACGGCGAGATCCTCGACGCGCGCGAGACCATCGAGCTGCTGCACAAGTACGCCAGGAACGCGACCGTGAAGGCGATCGTGGTCCGCATCAACAGCCCCGGCGGCGCGATCGCGCCGTCGCAGGAGATCTACGCCGCGATCCGCAGGACGCGCAAGGACAGCGGCAAGCCGATCGTGGCCTCGATGGACAGCGTGGCCGCGTCGGGCGGCTTCTACATCGCCGCCGCGTGCGACCGCATCGTCGCCAATCCCGGCTCCATCACCGGCTCGATCGGCGTGATCCTGCAGTGGTTCAACACCAGGGATCTCGTGCAGTGGGCGAAGATGAAGCCGGAGACGATCACCAGCGGCGCGATGAAGGACGCCGGCTCGCCGTACCGCGATCTCACCGAGTCCGAGCGCGCCTATTTCCAGCACATCGTCACGCAGCTGCACTCGCAGTTCGTCCGCGCCGTGGCCGAGGGCCGCAGCGGAAAGATGTCGCTGCAGGACGTCGCGAAGATCGCCGACGGCCGCGTCTTCACCGGCGAGGAAGCCCTCGGGCTGAAGCTCGTCGACGAGCTCGGAACGATCGACGACGCCGTCAGCGCCGCCGCGAAATCGGCGGGCATCAAGGGTGACGTCGTGAGGATCTGGCCGAGGCGCCGCGAGGCGACGCTGTTCGATCTGCTCACCGGAAACACCGACACCGAGACGCTGCTCCAGCGCGTCGTCAGCCGGAGACTGCCGCAGTTCTTGTACAGGTGTAGGAAGAGGAGGCACCCTTGGACGAACACATCGACAACGACAGCGAGCTCGAACTGGAAGAAGAGGCGCGGCCCGGTGCGGGCGTGATGACCAAGGCCGAGCTGGTCGACGAGGTCGCCAGGGTCGTCCAGCTGACCAAGAAGCAGGCCGAGACGATCGTCAATATCGTGTTCGACTCGATCGTCGACTCGCTGCGCGCGGGCCAGAAGATCGAGCTCCGCGGCTTCGGCAGCTTCCGCCTCCGCAGCCGCAAGTCGCGCACCGGCCGCAATCCCAAGACCGGCGAGAAAGTCGAAGTGCCGTCCAAGAAGATCCCGTACTTCAAGCCCGGGAAGGAACTGAAGGAACTGATCAACAAGGCGCTGGGCGAGGCCGGGCTGGGCGAGGGAGCGGAGGTCGAGGCGGCGCCGGAGAGCGCGGCGAGTGCCGACTAGGTGCAAGTCCTCTTCACTCCCTGGAGATACTCCTACTTGACCGCGCCGAAGACCGATGAAGGTTGCATCTTCTGCAATGCCGCCACCTCGGCCGACCCGCGCACGACCCTGACGCTGTTCCGCAATCCCGCCGCGCTGGTCATGCTCAACCGCTATCCCTACACCAACGGACACCTGATGGTCGCGCCGGTCGCGCACGAGGCCCGGCTCTACGACAGCAGCGACCGGTCGCTGCGCGCGCTGATCCGCCTGACCGCGGAAGCGCAGCGCATCCTGTCCGACGTCTATGCGCCGCACGGCTTCAACGTCGGGATGAATTTCGGCCAGGTCGCCGGCGCCGGAGTCGCCGATCACTATCACGTGCACATCGTGCCGCGCTGGAACGGCGACTCGAATTTTATGACCGTCACCGCGCGCACGCGCCTCGTGCCCGAGGATCTCGAGGTGACGTATGACAAGCTCGCGCCGCGCTTCGAGGAGATGACGCTTCCCGAATGAACGCGCGCGCCTTCACCGCGATGTTCCTCGCGTACGTCATCCCCGGCGCCGGCCATTTCTATCTCGGCCGCCGTAAGCGCGCGCTCGCGTATTTCGCGATCATCGTGGTGTTGTTCCTGCTCGGCCTGGCGATCAAGGGCGGGGTCTACACGCTCGCCGAGAGCCGCGACTCGCTGCTGGTGCGGCTGGCGACCTTCGGCTCGATGGGCTCCGGCGCGCTCTACTTCATCGCCGTTGCCAAGGCGCGGCTCGGCGACATCTTCTCGGCGACGTACGAGTACGGCCGGATGTTCACGCTCTCCGCGGGCCTGATGAATCTGCTCCTGGTGCTCGACTGTTTCGACATCGTGCGGGGGAGGAAAGAGTGAGCCTCCTGCGCAGCCACATGGTGCTGATGTTCATCTACGCCGCGCTGACCTCGGCATTCTTCGCGCTGCTGTGGCGCAGCGAGCGCCCCGCCCGCATCCGCCTCGCCATCATCGTCTTCTGCTCGCTCTTCTTCGGCGGGATCATCATCGGCTGGCTGATGTTCCCCGCCCCCTACAAATGAAGCTGGCCATCGTCGCCGGCGAGGCTTCCGGCGATCTGCATGCCTCCGAGGTCGTTCGCGAGCTGAAGAAGCTCGACCGCTCGCTGGAGATGTTCGGGATCGGCGGCGATCTGCTGGCGCGCGAGGGGATGGTGCTGCTGCATCACGCCAGCGAGCTCGGATTCATCGGACTCTTCAACGTGCTGCGCCACCTGCCGATGTTCCGGCGGATCTTTCGCGAGCTGATGGAGCGCATCGAGCAGGAACAGCCCGACGCCGTGCTGCTCGTCGACTATCCCGGCTTCAACCTCCGCGTCGCCCGGCGCGCGAAAGAGCTCGGACTGCGCGTCGTCTATTACATCTCGCCGCAGGTGTGGGCGTGGCGGAAGGGACGCGTGCGCCACATCGCCAGGTATGTCGACCGGATGATCGTCCTCTTCCCGTTCGAGGAAGAGTTCTATCGCACGCACGACGTGCCGGTAACCTACGTCGGCCACCCCCTCATCGAGCAACTCGCCGGTATCGGTGGAGCGGCGGCCGCTCCGGCCGCCGACGAACTGCGCATCGCCCTCCTCCCAGGCTCCCGCCGCCAGGAAGTGAGCGCGCTGCTCCCGGCGATGCTCGACGCCGTCGCGATTCTCCGCCGCGAGCGCAAAGTGAACGCCTACATCATCCAGGCGCCGACCATCGAGCACGACGAGCTGCTGGCGATCGTGCAATCGAAAGTCGCAGACGTGCCCATCCTGCCGCACGATCGCGGCGAAGGCGTCGCCGCCGCCGACGTCGCGTTGTCCGCCTCGGGCACGGCGACATTGGAAGCGGCGGTCCTCGGCACGCCGGTCGTGGTGATGTACCGCCTCAGCCGCGCGACCTATCTGCTCGGCAAGAAGCTCGTGCAGCTTCCGCACTGGAGCCTGGTCAACATCGTGGCCCAGAAAGAAGTAGTGCCGGAGCTGATTCAGAGCGACGTGAACGGCGAGCGCATCGCCGCCGAGGTGCGGCGAATCGTGGCGCCGGAAAACTACGAGCGCATCCGCGCGGAGCTGCGTGCGGTGCGCGAAAAGCTCGGCGAGCCGGGCGCGAGCCAACGTGTCGCGCGCGAAATCCATAAGATGGTGGCGGGATGAAGGTCCTGCGCCGGCTCTACCGGTATCTGAACCGCTACAAAGCGTGGGCGTTCGTCGCCTTCGGCTCGATGATCGTCTTCGCGCTGACGCAGACCGTGCTCGCGGCGCTGGTGCAGCCGATCGTCGACGACGTGCTGACGCCGCCGGGCATTCATCAGAAGGCCCCTTCGCAACGCGCGGCCAGCATCGACCGCGCACTGCAAAAGAATCTGCCGCCGGTCTATCGCGCCAAGAAGAGCTTCGAGAAGTGGTGGAGCGGCGATCCGTCGAAGAAGTGGAAGCGCGTGCTGACGATCCTGCTGCTGGTCTTCGTCATCCGCGCCATCACGTCGTTCACCTCGGAATACTCGTTCCAGAAAGTCGGACTCTCGACCGTGCGCGATCTGCGCAACCAGCTGTACGAGCGGATCATCCATCAGAGCCACCGCTTCTTCACCGAGCGCTCCACCGGCGAGATGGTCAGCCGCGTCGTCTCCGACGCCGACGCCATCCAGGCCGCGGTCTCGACGCGCATGGGCGACCTGCTCCAGGAGTCGGTCACGCTCATCGGCCTGATCGTCTACGTCTTCATCAAGAACCCCGTCCTCGCTCTCGTGAGCTTCGTCGGCGCGCCGCTGATCATCACCCCGGTCGTCCAGTTCGGAAAGCGCCTCCGCAAGACCACCCACAAGTCGCAGGAGCGGATGGCCGAGATCGCGACGCTGCTCGAAGAGACCATTCGCGGCGTGCGCATCGTCAAGGCGTTCACGATGGAGCCGTTCGAGATCGGCCGCTTCCAGGAGGCCACGCGCAAGCATCTGCGCTGGAACCTCCGCGCGCAGCGCATCCAGGCGCTGACCTCGCCGGTCATGGAGCTGCTGGCCGGCGTCTGCATGGTGGCGCTGTTCGCGTACGCGCAGTCGCGCATCGCCGCGGGACGCCTGACCGGCGGCGAGTTCGCGAGCTTCCTCACCGCGCTCGCGCTGATGTACGCGCCGATCAAGAAGCTGAACAAGGTGAACCTCTCGCTCAATACCGCGCTCTCCGCGGCCGAGCGCGTGTTCCTCATGCTCGACGTACCGAACGAAGTGCAGGAGAAGCCGGAGGCCGTCGAGCTGGCCAACGTCGGCAGCGGGATCCGCTATGAGGGCGTGACGTTCTCGTATGGAAACGCACCGGTCCTGCGCGGCGTGAACCTGAACATTTCTCCCGGCGAGATCGTGGCAGTCGTCGGCGGGAGCGGGGCAGGGAAGTCGACGCTGGTCAACCTGCTGCCGCGCTTCTACGACGTCAGCGAGGGACGGATCACCATCGACGGCGTCGATCTGCGCGACGCGAAGCTGATGTCGCTGCGCCGCCTGATGGGCTTCGTGACCCAGGAAGTCGTCCTCTTCAACGACACGGTGCGCAACAACATCGCCTACGGCCGCTCCGACGTCGATCAGCAGCAGGTGATCGACGCCGCGAAGGCCGCCAACGCGCACGAATTCATCACCGCGCTGCCGAACGGCTACGACACGATCATCGGCGAGAGCGGCGTGCTCCTCTCCGGCGGCCAGCGCCAGCGGCTCGCGATCGCCCGCGCGCTCTTCAAGGATCCGCCGATCCTGATCCTCGACGAGGCCACCTCGGCGCTCGACACGGAGTCGGAGCGGCTCGTGCAGCAGGCGCTGAACAATCTCATGCGCGGCCGCACCACCCTGGTCATCGCCCATCGCCTCTCGACGATCCGCAGCGCGCACAAGATCATCGTGCTCGACCGCGGGCAGATCGTCGAGTCGGGCAATCACGACGAGCTGCTGCGCCACCGCGGCGTCTATCGCAAGCTGTACGACCTGCAGTTCGTCGACGACGAGGTGGTGGCGTGAAGCTCGTCGCGTTCGCCGCGTCGCTGTTCATCCGCTCGCTGCACGCGACGCTGCGCGTGCGCCACGTCAACGTGGAGCACATCCGCGACACGCCTCAGTACATCGTCGCGTTCTGGCACGCGCATCTCCTGCTGATGCTGCACTCGGCTTACCGCAAGCCGATCTCGGTGATGGTCTCGCAGTCGAAGGACGGCGAGTACATCGCGCGCGTGATCGACCATTACGGTGCGGAGACGACGCGCGGCTCGACCACGCGCGGCGGCAGCGCGGCCCTGCGGGAAACCATCCGCGACGCGCGCGCCGGCAAGAACATCGCCTTCACTCCCGACGGACCGAAGGGACCGGCGCGCATCGCGCAGCCGGGCGTGATCACCACCGCGCAGGCCACCGGCCTGCCGATCATTCCGATCGCGTTCGCCGCTAAAAAAAAAAGTTGCTGGGCTCGTGGGACCGCATGGTCGTCCCGCTGCCGTTCACGAAGGCGCTCTTTCTCTACGGCGCGCCGATCACCGTGCCGCGTGACGGCGACGCGGAGGAGTGGCGCGTGAGACTCGAAGAGGCGCTGAATGCGCTGGCGGAGGAAGCCGAACAGATGGTGAATTCATGATTCAGTCGATGACCGGGTTCGGCCGCGCGTCGGGCGCGCTCTCGCCGCGCTACTTCGCCACCGTGACCGCCAAGAGCGTCAACCATCGCTTCCTCGAGGCGAGCGTGCGGCTGCCGGAGTACATGTGGGACATGGAGGCGCCGCTGCGCGCCCTGGCCTCGGAGTTCTTCTCGCGCGGCAAGGTCGACCTGTCGATCCGCATCCAGCGCACGCAGCAGCCGGAGTACAGCGTGCGCATTAACACCCAGATCGCCAACACGGTCATCCCCCAGCTCCGTTCGATCGCCGAGGAGCTCGGTCTCGGCAGCTCGCTCACCGGCAGCGATCTCATGCGCGTGCCCGACCTGCTGCAGGTCGAAGCGGTCGACGCCGAGATCGCCGACGAGGAGCGCGAGGCGCTGACCTCGCTGGTGCGCGACGCGTTCACGCAGATGACCTCGATGCGCGAGCGCGAAGGTGTCTCGCTTCGCGACGACATCGCCGCGCGCATCAAGACCATTCGCGCCCTACGCGAAGAGCTCGGCGGGCATCGCGATGAGGTGCGCGCCGAGGTGTTGGCGAGCTATCAGCAACGCGTGCAGGAGCTGGCGTCGATGGCCGGCGTCGACGTTTCTCAGGACCGCATCGCCCAGGAAGTGGTGATCATGGTCGAGAAGGGCGACATCGCCGAGGAGCTGACGCGGCTGGCGCATCACCTCGATCAGATCGAGAAGGCCATCGGCGGAAAGGAAGCAGCGGGGAAGAAGCTCGATTTTCTGTCGCAGGAGATGATCCGCGAGATCAACACGATGGGCTCGAAGTCGCGATCGGCGGCGATCCGGACCGTGGTTGTAGAATTGAAAACCGAGGTCGAGCGCATCCGCGAACAGGTACAGAATGTCGAGTAACTTTCACCCCGACGGGACTTTGTTCATCGTCTCCGGTCCCTCGGGCGCGGGCAAGACGACCCTCATCGACCGCGTGCGCACCGCGCTGCAGCCGCTGAACATCGAGCTCTATTTCTCGGTCTCGCACACGACCCGCAAGCCGCGCAACGGCGAGATCCCCGGCAGGAGCTATCACTACGTCTCCGGCGAGGAGTTCCAGCGCATGGTCGCGGCAGGGGAATTTCTCGAACATGCCCACGTTCACGCCCACGAGTACGGAACCTCCAAGGGAGAGGTGCAGGGGAGACTGCTCCGCGGTCAGGACGTCATCCTCGACATCGACTATCAGGGTGCGCGGCAGATCGCCAAGGATCCTGATCTCAAGCCGCGATCGTTGAACATCTTCATCTTTCCGCCGTCGCTGGACGTGCTCGACCAGCGGCTGCGGCAGCGCGGCCTGAACAGCGAAGACGAGATCCAGCTGCGGCTGCGCAAGGCGATCGACGAGATCGACGAAGGCAAGGATTTTTACGACTACATCATCATCAACGATCACCTCGACGCTGCCACGGAGTGTCTCAAGGCGGCGGTGATCGCGAAGAAGCTGCAGACCAAAACGGCGCTCGAAGCCATCGCCAAGATGGCCGAGCGATTGAAAGAAGAGGACCGCAATGGAAGGACTGCCCGAAGGAATTGACAGCAAGTTCCGCTACGTGCTGCTGGTGTCGAAGAGAGCGGAACAGCTGATTCAGGGAGCGCAGGCGCGCACCAAGAGCCGCCACGCGAAGCCGACGCGCGTGGCGATGGAAGAAGTCGAAAAGAACGTGATCAAGTGGCAGCTGAGCGCGCCGGTCGAAGAGGGTACGGCGCTGGACAACGAGTAGGTTCCTAGTCTCCCAGTCTCCGAGTCTCCCAGGAGACCAGGAGGCTAGGAGGCCAGGAGGCTGATTCATGAACATCGTGTTGGGCGTCTCCGGCGGCATCGCGGCGTACAAGGCGCCCGAGCTCGTCCGCCGTTTGCAGGATGCCGGCGCCGATGTTCGGGTGGTGCTCACGCCCAATGCCGCGCGGTTCGTGTCGCCGCTGTCCTTGGCGGCGGTCTCGAATCACGGCGTCATCATCGATCAGTGGGGAGATCCATCCAGCGGCGGGGTCGATCACATCGAGCTCGCGCGCTGGGCGGAGCTGCTGCTGATCGCGCCGGCGACGGCGAACATTCTCGCCAAGCTCGCCGTCGGCATCGCCGATGACGCGCTGACGACCTACGCGATCGCGCACCGCGCGGCGACGATCGTCGCGCCGGCGATGAACACGTTCATGCTGCAGCATCCGACCGTGCAGCAGAGTTTGGCCACGCTGCGCGCGCGCGGCGTCGAAGTGCTCGATCCCGACAGCGGCCTGCTGGCCTGCGGCGACGAAGGCGCGGGACGGATGCCGGACGTGCCGGTGCTCGTGCAGATCGTGAAGTCGCATTTCGCGTCGCGTGACCTCACCGGCAAGAACGTCCTCGTCACCGCCGGCCCCACGCGCGAGCCGCTCGATCCGGTGCGCTACCTCTCCAACCGCTCGTCCGGAAAGATGGGATACGCGATCGCCGAAGCTGCGCGGAGAAGGGGAGCGAACGTCACGCTCGTCTCCGGACCGACCTCGGTCGCGGTGCCTCCGGGCGTGGAGCTCACGCGCGTCGGAACTGCCGCAGAGATGCACGCGGCGGTGATGGCCGCGGCGCCGAGCCAGCAGATCGTGATCAAGGCGGCCGCGGTCGCCGACTTCACGCCGTCGGTGGTCGCCGATCAGAAGATTAAGAAGCAGGACGGTGAGGACGAATTGACGCTCACGCTGCGCCGCAATCCCGACATCCTCGCCGATGTCGCCAGGCTCTCGCCGCGCCCTTTTATCGTCGCCTTCGCCGCCGAGACCGACAACGTCGAGGCGCACGCGAAGGAGAAGCTGCAGCGCAAAGGCGCGGACCTCATCGTCGCCAACGACGTCGGCGACGCCTCGATCGGCTTCGACTCCGACCAGAACGAGGTCATGGTGATCGCCCGCGACGGCTCGGTCACCCGCATCGACCGCGCCCCGAAGCTGGTCGTCGCCAACCGCCTCCTGGACGTCGTCCTCGCAAGCCTCCAGGCCCGCTGACATCCCGTCCCGGCCAGTTCATCCCACCGCCGTTCCGTTCTCGCGCGGATGCCATGATGATCGCCGTATGAAACGGCTCATCGTCGTCCTTCTCTTTTCCCTCTCCGCGTTCGCGGAGGCGCCGCGCGCCGAGATCGAGCGTCTCAACCGCGAGATGACCGCGGCGCTCGAGCGCGGCGACGGGCTCGCAGTGGCCGCGATCTACGCCGACGACGCGCGCATCGCCGGTCCGAAGCGCCAGACCCTCGAGGGCCGCGAGGCCATCGACGGCTACTGGTCGCCGATCAAGGACGCGAAGTGGACGCTGGAGGTGCGCGAGGTCGGCGGCTCGAAGGACGACGCCTACGAGATCGGCGTCTCCACGCTCACCTCCGCGCGCGGCACGTACACCTGCGACTTCGTCGTGATCTGGAAGCGCGGCGCCGACGGCAAGCTGCGCATCCACCTGGATCTCTACAACTGATGCGCGCGCTCCTTCTCGCCGCACTCCTCATCGAGCCGAAAGCGCTCGAGACGCTCGTCGACGACGTCATGCACGCCGAGATGGCGAAGCAGCAGATCCCCGGCGCCGCGTTCATCCTCGTGCAGCACGGCCGGGTCGTGCTCGCGAAAGGCTACGGCCTCGCCGACGTCGCGCGAAAGACGCCGGTCACGCCCGACACGATTTTCCAGATCGGGTCCGTCACCAAGGTCTTCACAGGCTTGGCCGTCGTGCAGCTCGCCGATCGCGGCAAGCTCGATCTCAACGCCGACGTGAATCGCTATCTGAAAACGACGAAAGTTCCTCCTGGCCCGACAGTCACCGCGCGGCACCTCCTCACGCACACCGCCGGCTTCGACGAACTGCGCGGACGCCTGCTCGAGTCGCCCGACGAGCGCGTGCAGCCGCTCGATCGCTTCCTCGCATCGCGGCTCGTGCGCATCCGCCCGCCCGGCGAGCTCACGGCCTACTCCAGCTTCGGCATCACGCTGGCCGGCCTGCTCGTCGAAGACGTCTCCGGTCTGCCGTTCGAGCGCTATCTCGCGGCGAGCATCTGGGCGCCGCTGAAGATGAACCACACCTACATCACCATCCCGGAGTCGTTCGCCGATCAGGTCGCGTTGCCGTACGAAGACGGTCCGATTCCGTTCGAGCGCTATCACTCCACGCCCGCGTCGTCGATCAGCAGCAGCGCCAGCGACATGGGCCGCTTCATGCTCTCCCTGCTCGCGCATCCGGATAGCGCGATGCTCCGCCAGCAGGTCACGCTGCATCCGCGCCTTCCCGGCTTCGGCTATACGTTTCAGATGTCGGATACCAACGGCCAGCGCATCGCCGAGCACGGCGGCAACATCGGCGGCTTTCACTCGCTGATGGTGCTGCTGCCCGACCGCGACACCGGCTTCTTCGTGGTCGCGCATCGCGAGGGCGCCGACCTCCGCTCGCCGCTGCGCAAGGCCATTCTCGACCGCTGGTTCCCGGATCCGAATCCCGCGCCGCCGCCACCGGTCGCCGACGCCGCGAACGTCCCGCGCCTGCAGCGCTTCGCCGGCACCTATCGCGCCAGCATCTGGTGTCACACCTGTCCCTTCGATCCCGACCGCGTGCAGGACGTCCGCGTCTCCGTGAACGCCGACGGCTCGCTCGGGATCTGGGACGATCGCTGGATCGAAGTCAGCCCGCGCTTCTTCCGCAACACCGGCGGCAGCCGGCGCCTCGGCTTCGCCGAGGATGCGAAGGGAAACATCACCGCGCTCACGATGGGCTCCTGGGCGGTGCTCGAGCGGCTGCCGGATCGTTGACAATGGCGGACATGACCGCGATCGCGTTGAAGGGGGGCGGGCATCCTGCCCGCCAGGCGGGCGGGACGCCCGCCCCCCGGTTCTGGCTCGCCGCCCTTGCCATCTGGACTCTCCTTGGCCTGCTCTCCGCGCTGCAGGCCGCGGTGTACGCGGCGTATACCGGCGAGGTTGTGCAGTGGCAGCGCATCCTGCCGCTCCGCCTCGCCGACTGGTACACCTGCGCGGTCTTCACGCCGCTCTGTTTCTGGCTCGTGCGCAGCGGCCGCGGCATCGCCGCCCAGCTCGCGTTCATCGCCGGCTCGGTGGTGCTGAAATACGCGATGTACGTCGAGCTCCTGCGCCTGATCCGTCCCGCGGAAACGTGGCACCTCGGCAGGATCCTCGCCCGCGGCTTCGCCACGGAGAGCATCGCCTTCGCGGCGCTGCTGGCGGTCGTGCACGCCCTCGAGTACCACCGCCGCTACCGCGAGCGCGAGCTGCACGCGGCGCGGCTGGAAGCGGAGCTGGCCTCGGCGCGTCTCGACGCGCTCTCCGCGCAGCTCCAGCCGCACTTTCTCTTCAACACGCTCAACAGCATCTCCACGCTGATGCGCCGCGACGCCGATGCCGCCGAGGAGATGCTCGCGCACCTCGGCGACCTGTTGCGCCGGACCCTGCGGCCGCGCGACGGACACGAAGTCACGCTCGCCGAGGAGCTGGAGCTGTTGCAGCATTACCTCGACATCATGAAGATCCGGTTTCAGGACCGGCTGGTGATCAGGCTCGCGATCGACGCCGACGTCGCCGCGGCGCTCGTCCCGCATCTCGTGCTGCAGCCGGTGGTCGAGAACGCGATCCAGCACGGCATCGCGCGCAAGGCTGGGGCGGGCCTGCTGGAGGTGAGCGCGCGCCGCGACGGCGACACGCTGGAGATCTCCGTCCGCGACGACGGCGAAAGTGGAGCGGCGGCCGCCCCCGGCCGCCGACCCGAAGGCATCGGCCTCTCCAACACCCGCCGAAGACTGCGCGAACTCTATGGCGACGCACAATCGCTCGAGCTGGCGCCGGCGGAAGAAGGAGGGCTGCGGGTGACGCTGCGCCTCCCGCTGCGAACGCGATGATCCGGGTCCTGATCGCCGACGACGAGCCGCTCGCGCGCGAGCGCATCCGCGAGCTCCTGGCGCAGCGTGCCGATGTCACCATTGCCGGCGAGGCGCGCGATGGCGAAGAGGCGTTACGGATGATCTACGAGACCAGGCCCGACCTCGTGCTCCTCGACGTGCAGATGCCGGCGCTCGACGGCTTCGAAGTCCTCGCCGCGCTCGAGCCGGAGCGCACACCGGCGGTCGTCTTCATCACCGCGTTCGACGCCTACGCCGTGCGCGCGTTCGAAGTGCACGCGTCCGACTATCTGGTGAAGCCGTTTCATCGTGCGCGTTTTCATGAGGCGGTCGATCGCGCAATCGCCAGGCGCGCCGGAGGCGCGCACCACTCCACCTCCTCCATTGTCATTCGGCCGCTGACGCGGTTCGTGGTGAAGACCGCCGAGGAGATCTACTTCGTCAAGGCGGACGACGTGATGTGGATCGAGTCGGCCGGCAATTACGTGAAGCTGCACGCCGCGGACGGGGAGCACGTCGTCCGGACGTCGCTGCGCGAGCTGGAGAAGCGGCTCGATCCGGCCGTGTTCGTCCGCGTCCATCGCTCCGCGGTCGTGAGCCTCGACTTCGTGAAAAAACTCGAGCCGTACTTTCACGGCGAATTCATCATCACCCTGAAAGACGGCTCGCGCCTGACCTCGAGTCGCAGCTACAGCGCGCGGCTGCGCGAGCTGCTCGCCTGAATCACTGGTGCCCTTCGCACTCCAATAGCTCTTTGTCGGTGATCTTCCAGTACGAGTCGTCGCCGCAGAGCGAGACCTCCTCGATCACACACTCATCGCCGTCCTCGTCCACGACCTTGATGTCGTAGTCGTCGCAGTCGATGTTGGTGAGCGTGATCGTGTCGCCCTTGCTGAGGATCTCGTCCTCGAGCTGATCGTCTCCCCAGTGGTCGTCGTCGTGCGTGGAGAGGAAGATGTGGTGGATCTCCCACTTGCTCTGATTGATGATCTTCACGGTCGCCTTTTTCTTCGCCCCGTAGAGCGGCAGCGCAGCAAGGCAGAGCAGCGCCGCAACAAGAGTGAGTTTTTTCATCGCATCCATGATAATCGCGGGCACATGGATCTAGCCGCGGAGCTGGCGTTGTTGAGGGAGTTTGGGTTTACGCACCTGGACTTGAGCGGTTACCCGGTCACCCAGTCACCCGGTTTCCCGGCAGAGCCCGCACAACTCACCACCGGGCAACCGGGCGACCGGGCAACCGGGGAACCCTTCGACGCCCTCCGCCAACGCGCCCTAACCTGCACCCAATGCCGCCTCGCCGGCACCCGCAAAAACGTAGTCTTCGGCGTCGGCAACCCCAACGCGGACCTCATGTTCATCGGCGAGGCGCCGGGACGCGATGAAGATGAGCAGGGCGAGCCGTTCGTCGGACGCGCGGGGCAGCTGCTCACAGACATCATCAAGGCCATGAAACTCACGCGCGACGACGTCTACATCGCCAACGTCATCAAGTGCCGCCCGCCCGAGAATCGCAATCCCGAGCCCGACGAGCTCGATGCCTGCCGCCCCTACATCCGCCGCCAGGTCGAGCTGATCCAGCCCAGAGTCATCGTCACCCTCGGCCGCTTCGCGCTCCAAAGCCTCCTCGAAAAATCGTACGGCATCACCTCCGTCCGCGGCACCTGGCTCGACTACAACGGCGTGAAAGTCATGCCGACCTATCACCCCGCCTACCTCCTGCGCACCCCCGCCGCGAAGAAGGACGTGTGGACGGACATGAAGAAGGTGATGGCGGAACTGGGCACGCAGTAACTCCATGCCCGGCCTCTCCGAATACGCCCAGATCGCCATCCCCCTGGCCGTCCACGAAACCTTCACCTACCGCATCCCCGAATCGCTGCGCGACGCCACGCGCCTCGGCTCTCGCGTCGAAGTCCCCCTCGGGCCGAAGCTCACCACCGGCTTCGTCGTCGGCCTCCTCGACGAAACGTCCGTCGACGCCAAGAAGGTCAAGCCGATCCGCGCGCTGCTCGACGACGAAGAGCCGGCGCTGATTCCGGAGATCATCGAGCTGTGCCGCTGGGCCGCGGAGTACTACATCGCGCCGCTCGGCGAGATGCTGCGCGTGTCGCTGCCCGCGAACATGGCCGCGCGCGGAAAACGCGAAGCCGTGCTCGTCGATCCCGACTCCAGTCAGATCCTGCCCGCCGACCGCGCGCTCATCGACGAGCTGCGCAAACGCGCGCTGCCGCTCTCCGCGATCTTCGAGGAGCTGAACGTCTCGCGCTCGGCGATTGCGCGTCTGCGCGACGCGGGAGTGATCGCGGTGCACGACCGCCTGCGCGATGCCGAGGGCGTGCGCTACGACCGGTTCGTCATCCTCGAAAGCGATCCCGGCGCGCTGACGCCGAAGCAGCAGAACGCCGTCGAGCTGCTGCGCGCGCGGGGCGGCGAATTATCCGTACGCGCGCTCGAGCGTGCCGGTGTCAGCGCGGCCGTGCTCTCGGCGCTGGTCAAGAAGGCGGTCGTGAAGATCGAGCGACGCGCGCGGCGGCACACGCTCGACGCCTTTCTGGCGGGCCTCGACGACGCGTCGGCAGGGGAGATCCGCTACTCCGCCGAACAGCGCGCGGCGATCGCGGCCGTGCGCGCGACGCTCGGCACGTTCGCGCCGTTCCTGCTCGAAGGGGTCACCGGCAGCGGGAAAACCGAGGTCTACATCGAGCTGATGCGCGACGTCGTGAAGAGGGGAGAGCAGGCCATCCTGCTCGTGCCGGAGATCTCGCTCACCCCGGTGTTCGCGGCGCGACTGAAGGAGCGTTTCGGAGACCGCATCGCCATCCTCCACAGCAACCTCTCCGCGAGCGAGCGCTTCGACCAGTGGTGGCGCGCGCGCCGCGGCGAAGTCGACGTCGCGATCGGCCCGCGCTCCGCGCTGTTCGTTCCCTTCCAGCGCCTCGGCCTGATCGTCGTCGACGAAGAAGGCGACGGCGCGTACAAACAGGAAGAGACGCCGCGCTACAACGCGCGCGACCTCGCGGTCGTCCGCGCGCAGTTCCGCAGGATCCCGATCGTCCTCGGGTCGGCGACGCCGTCGCTCGAGTCGCGCGAGAACGCCGCGCGCGGCAAGTACACGCTGCTGCGCATGATGAGCCGCGTCGAATCGCGCCCGCTACCCGACGTGGAAATTGTTGACTTGCGCAAAGAGCGCGCGGAGAAGGAAGACAAGGGATTCGTGATCTTCAGCGGCCCGCTGAAGAAGGCATTGCGCGAGACGTTCGGAGCCGGCGAGCAGGCGATCATCCTCATCAACCGCCGCGGCTACGCGCCGTATCTGCTCTGCCGCGAGTGCGGCCACGAGTTCCGCTGCCGCGACTGCAGCGTCACGCTGACCGTGCATCGCCGCGAGGGGCTGCTCATCTGTCACTACTGCGGCCTGCGCAAGCCGATTCCCTCCAAGTGTCCATTGTGTGCGGGCGAGGTGCTCCAGCCGATCGGCTTCGGGACCGAGAAAGTCGAAGAGCGATTTCGCCGTGAGTTTCCTGACGTATCCGTGGAAGTGCTCGACCGCGACTCGACGCGGAAAAAGGGCTCGCTTGTGGCCATCCTCGACCGCTTCCGCCGAGGGGGCACGCGCGCCCTGATCGGCACGCAGATGCTCAGCAAAGGCCATCACTTCCCGAACGTCACCCTCACCGGCGTCCTCAACGCTGACTCCATTCTCGGCTACCCCGACTTCCGCTCCGCCGAAAAAACCTTCTATCTGTTAACTCAGGTCGCCGGCCGCGCCGGCCGCGGCGAGCTGCGCGGCAAGGTCATGATCCAGACCGCGTTCCCCACCCATTACGCGATCCGCCACGCCCTCCAACACGACTACGAGGCGTTCTACGCAGAGGAGATCGGCTTCCGAAAAACGTTTCACTATCCACCGGTCACCTCAATGATCGCGATCCTCTTCCGCGGCGAACAACTGAACGCCGTCGAACGCGCCGCCAACGACTGCGGCCGCCTCCTCGAAGAAGCCGTCCAACCCCTGGCCGGCACCCGCATCCAGGGCCCCGCCCCTGCCCCCATGGCCCGCATCAAAGCCGTCTGGCGCTACCAGATCCTCCTCCGCTCCCCGCAGAGAGCCGCACTGCGCCGCGCCGTCGAAGCGGTCATGCTCCCGCGCAAATGGAAGGGCGTGGACGTCGCGATCGACGTCGATCCGCTGAATATCCTTTGATCGAACGCACACGAGCTGAGAATCGAGGCAAATTCACTGGCGAGCGAAGCTCGTGCGTCCGGCCTTCAGATCTCGGAACCGAAGCGAAATCGATTCTGCGGGAAGAAGCGGGGAGAATCGGTTCGCTCCGAACTGCGGATCGTTGCGCGTAGGTGCATTTCTGGCTACTCTCTTCTTCGCATGAGCGTGCCCGTGAACCTACCGGACGAACTGGCTGCACAGATCGATGACGTCAGCAGCGACCGGTCAGCGTTTGTAACCGAAGCCGTGCGTCGGTTGCTGCGCGAATCGGTCCCTGGAGGCGATCGAAGTGAGATCGATCGTATCAACGAATTGGCCGATGAACTGAATCGAGAAGCCGAAGAGGTTCTCGAGTATCAGGTCATCGCGTGAAACGCGGCGAGATGTATCGTGTGCGGCATCCGTCGGGTGCCGATCCGCGCAGGTCACGAGTATTTGTGGTCGTCGGCAGGCAAGCTGTCATCGACTCGCGTTTTTCATCCGTAATCTGCGCGCCGGTATATTCCACCTTTCATGGCCTGTCCTCACAGGTATCTGTCGGAGTTGACGAGGGCTTAAAGCACGACAGTGCAATTCACTGCGACGAACTTGTCAGTCTTCCCAAGACAGTTCTCACAGATTACGTCGGGAGCCTTACGCAGACAAAACTCGCAGAACTGAACAGGGCACTTACGATCGCCCTGGATTTAGCGACATGAGTGACTTCACGGTAGAGATTGAGAGAGACGACGACGGCCGATGGATCGGAGAAGTCGTGGATATGCCCGGCGTTCTCGCGTACGGCAGCACCCGCGACGAAGCGGTTGCGAAGGCTAAGGCTGTGGCTTTTCGGGTGTTGGCTGACCGCGTGGAGCACGGCGAGAGTCTGTGCAATCGTCCTATACCAGAAGACCTGTAGGAACTTGTATTCGTGCGCCTGCTCCTTGCCGCGATGTTCATCGGTGTTGTACCGCAGGCACTGGCTCGGCCGGTTGTCGTGCACGTCACGGTCGCTCTCTGTGACAACGCGACACAGGGAATCGTGCCTGTGCCGGCTGCAATCGGGGATGGCAATGACCCGCGGACGAATCTCTACTGGGGTGCCGCGTATGGACTCAGGACATGGCTCAAGCGCGAGCGATGGAAGGTCGAAATCGTTCCGCCGCGGCATGCGACCATCCTCGAGCGCCTCGTCGCGCGAAAGACGATCGGTGGACGGGAAGTTGTGCTCACCGCGGACGCGTGGCGGGGGCGCCGGATCCGGGAGGCCATCACGTCGTTCCTCGAGAAGTCGTGGGGTGTCGGTGACGGCTCGCAAGGTCGTTAGGTGAAACGCGCGTGAGTGCATGGCGCATTGAGATGAGGCTCGATCAACAGGACGAGCTCAGAGATCTGTTCGACGTACTCTCCATCGATTCGGTGAGCTGGAAGCGTGTCGAGCCAGTTTGGTTCGTACGGCTAGACGACGAGGCGGCGGAAATGCTCTTCGTCAGGGCGTTAACCGATCGAGGGATAGGTCATGCCCGGATTGAGGAACGTGAGTTCTGGCTCACGCGATCAACGGCGTTTTAGTTTGAGTGCGGACCACGAGTCCGCACGCGTGGACCGCGAGTCCCCACGTGCGAACCGCGAGTCCGCACGTGCGGACCACGAGTCCGCACGCGTGAACCTCGAGTCCCGCATGTGCGGACCGCCAGTCCGCATGTGTGAACCTCGAGTCCCACATGTGCGGACCACGAGTCCGCACGTGCGGACCGCGAGTCCGCATGTGTGAACCACGAGTCCCGCATGTGCGGACCGCTAGTCCGCAGGTGTGAACCTCGAGTCCGCACGTGTGAACCACGAGTCCGCACGTGTGAACCACGAGTCCGCACGTGTGAACCACATGTTTTCGTCCCCGAAAGAGGACATCACGGCACGTTCGTCACGAGACTCACGGTCTGGCCGACGTGGATCGTGCCGGGGCGGAGCACCGTTCCGTAGACACCGGCGTTGTTTGCGTTCAGGCCTACGACAGTCTTCATGACCCGGGCGTCCTGTTCGGCCGTGTCCGGGTCGAGATTGACCATCATGCAGCGCAGGTCACGGGTCGTGACGCTCACGGCGGGCCTGGGCTCGCGGTCGCCGAAGACGAGGGTCCCGCCAACCCACGCATCCTCGTGAAAGGTCTCGGTGTTATCGGTTTCGAGCACGATGTTGGCTCTGAAACGGCGGCGATCGAGATCCGCTCCTGCGGCGCGGCCGATGCCCGACATGGTCGCCAGGCTGATCACCGAGATCGGGGCGTCGTCGAAGATTCCATGCTTGAGTTTCATCAACTCCACGTCGATGCCCGATTTCTCAGTGATCTCGTGTTGGAGCTCTGCGCCGCGCAGTTCGAGGTCGGTTCCGGCCGGAGTGCGAACGTGAGTTGGTAGGGGCTCGTCCGAGCTCTCGTCGAGACCGAAAGGGCGGTACAGGATGAGCTCCGAGTAGCGGCTTGCTGAAAGCCACGGGAAACCGCTGTCGTCGCCCATGCGGCGGAAGGCGAAGCGCCGATCTCCGTTGAGACCGTGCCAGCCGAGCAATGCCGACTCGGTCGCGGTGCCGGCCATCGACTTGACGGGATATCGAACCAGCTCGCGAATACGCCCGAGGTGAATCATCGGGACGTCATTATGCGGCGTTAATCAGGAATGACGATGGACGCCCACGGCAGCTTGCGCACGGCCATGATCTGCGCGTCGAGATCCGCCTGCGAGGCGGTCAGGCCGAGCACGCGCTGGACGTAGGAGACCTCTGTGGAAACGAGGCGCTGCGAGAGCAGGCGCATCGCCGCTTTGCCGACGTTCGCCTCCGAGACCGGAACTTTCGCCTCGCGCACGACTGCCGTCTTCACGACCGCGGTCTTCGCGACTTTCTTTGCCGCCGGTTTTTTCGGTTCCTTCATCTGGGCCTCCACATCGAGGTCGCTAAGACAGTCGAGTTCCGGGTAAGTGGCTTAGCCCAAATCGCCGGAAGGCCGGGAACGACCCGGCACGGAGGAGGGAGCGGCGCGGCATGGAGCCGCCCCACTCGACGAACGAAACACCCGAGTACGTGTCGATATTCTTGGAAGTGTCAGGCGCAGCGGCACTTTTCCGCGATACGATGCGCCCGTGAACGATTTCGACGGAGCAGGATACGCACTCGCGGATCTCGTGTTGTCCGCCCAGCAGTGCGAGCATCTGATCCGTTCGCTGCCCGCGGTGGCGGCGGGGCGGGGCGGCATCCGGAATCTCATCGTGCATCCGACAGTGGTGCGCCTGCTGGTGCACGAGGCGTTCGGCCGCTATGTCTGGTCCGTCGTCGGCCGCGAGATGGTGGCCGTCAAGGCGACGTTGTTCGACAAGACCGCCGAGACCAACTGGCGCGTCCAGTGGCATCAGGACCGTGCGATCGCCGTCAAGGAACGGATGAACGTGGCCGGTTACGGCCCGTGGAGCACGAAGTCGGGCTCATTGCACGTCGAGCCCCCCTCGGAAGTGCTCGCGCAAATGCTCGCCGTGCGCATCCACCTCGACCCGTGCGGATCGGAAAACGGACCGTTGCGCGTGATTCCGAAAAGCCACCTTCTGGGCAAGCTCGCCGAGCCGCGCGTCGATGAAATCGCCGCCTCCAGCGAGGTGGTCGAGCTTTATGCGCCGCAGGGAGCGATCGTCCTGATGCGGCCGCTCCTGATCCATGCGTCGTCGCCGGCCCGCGATCTCGCGCACCGGCGCGTGCTGCATGTCGAGTTTGCGCCGGTCGAATCGATCTCGCCGCTGCAGTGGCATACCGCCCTGCCATTACGCCGCGCGGCCTGACTATTTACGCACGACGCGGCGGCGCGGGCCCTGAACGGGCGTCACCGCGCTCGACGGCACGGACCACTCGCTGTCACCGACGCTGCTCGTCGTCTTCGCCACGCAACGCGTCGCAATCCCGTTAGCCAGGCCTCGCACGACGATCGGCGAGCTCGTGCCGGTGCTGGACGTGCCGCCGGTACATACGGCTGTGTAATGGACGAGGGATCCGTTGCCGAGGGATCTCGAATTGAAGAAAACGCTCACGGAGGCGTCCGCGGGAATCGGCGTGCCGATCTCCGGGGCGGCCGGCAGGACAGGGCCGGATTGGCCGATGAGGCCGACCGCCGGCGACGGCCATAATGGATCGTTCGTCGCAAATTGAAGGCGGGCCTGCGGCAGGAAGATATCCTCGGCCGTGCGCTCGATCGAGACGACGCACTGTGCCTCTTTTTGCAGCGTCATGCCGCTGCACGTATCGACGGCGATGCGGAATGCCGACGGATTCCGGCCCATGAGTTTGACCGGGCCGAAGATGACCGGGGAGATCCCGGTATTCGTGGCCCGCACCTCGCGTCTTTCCGGCCGGTCGAGCTTCATTCCCAGGCTCGGGTCGAATTTGAGACTCGACGCTTCGATGCTGATGGTCGAGCGCTTGACGCCGTCCACAATGCTGTCTGCTCCTCGTGTAATTCGGAAACCGCGATAGGGATCGGTGAACCTGCCGCCGGCGGGCAATTGCATTCCGTCCGGTTGCAGCGGCGTGGCCACCGTCGTACTGAAATTGAAGCTGGTCGAGGTCGCGTACACGCCCGGCAGATTGACCCAGATCAGGACGCGATCCGTGGGATACGACTTCAGGTTGCGGTTCTCGAGATCGACGGCCGGCTTGGCGCGATATTCGATCCAGAACCAGACCGGCTTGCCGTCCGCGTCGATGCCATACGGAATCCGAACGGTCTTTGCACCCGGCGATGCGATTTCATAACTGTCGAGGACGAACGAGCCGCTGGTGGGGGCCTCGATGATCTGCGACGGTTTCAACCATCCGGCCTGCCACTTCAGGAACGCGTTCGGATGCCCGGCCAGAGAGCCCATGAAGTCGTAGCCGGCGTACGCGAGGATTGCCTCGCGCTGATTGGGAAAGATCTCGCAGGATTCATCGCTGTAAAAAATATCGGTCAGCGCCGGCGGAATCCCGTAAGGCCACGATTTGCACACCACGACCGAGGAGTGAAGGAAACCGTAGGTGTGTCCGATCTCGTGACTGGCGCTCGAGGAGCCATTGAAGGCGGAATTGAGCGTCAATACCGCGACGGGAAGCCTGTAGCCGGAATTGCCGATCGAAATGCCGGGTGGGATGTATGCGTAGACGCCGGGATAGCCGAAGTCGAGGGGCGGCACCATCAGCACGATGATGTCGACGCCGTTGAGATCGTAATGAGCGCCGACGTAGGCGAGGGCGTCGTTGACGAGGCTGTTGCCGTACTGATCGCCGGCCTGGTAGAACGCGCGGTCGTGCGGCAGGTCGGCCCACGGGCGGATGTCGTAGAGCTGTTCCGCGGCGCCGAATGAGATCTCCGAAAAGAACTGCGTCACCGAAAAGGGCTGCGGGCCGGCGAGCCGTCTCCGCGTCTCGTCGATATCGAACGGCGGAGGGGAGAGCTCCGGAAACTTCAGGTGCGCGACGAGGATTTTCCTGGAGCCATAACCGGGAGCCGGAGCCGGCGCGGTGAGGGGAGAGACGTACGCGTCATCGCAAAAGTCGTCGATGCCGTCCCGATCGACGTCGCTTCCGATGGCCTCCGGACATGTGGCTTGCACGTGCAGGGCATCGACGCCGCTCGCGCCGAGGAGGAGCAGCAGGGGGATCGCCAGGACCATTCTCAGAATATTATCTTGAATTCCCATGCGCATTCCTATGCTCGCAGAACTGGTTCTCGCCACGCGTCTTCTCGGCCTCGTCAGCGATGAGCAATTCGTCGAAGTCCAGGTCGAGCCGGACGTGCGCGCTGTCGAGCTGGTGGTCGACGGGAAAACGATCTCGCGGCTGACCGAGCCGTACAAGGCGGTCCTGAATTTCGGGCCGGAGCTGGCGCCGCACGAAGTGACGGCGGTCGCGTACGACGCGAACGGCGCCGAGGTCGGGCGCGATCAGCAGTTCGTGAATCTGCCGCGGGCGCAGGCGGAGGTGGAGATCGAGCTGGATGCGAATCCGGCAAACGGACGCCTGCGCGCGACCATCCGCTGGCAGCACATCGCGTCCGAGGAGCCGAAGCGGATCGCGCTGAAGCTCGATGGAAAGCCGATCGCCAGCTCGGCGAGTGCGACACTGCCCGCGCTCGAGCAAGAGTCGATTCACGTCCTCAAAGCCGAAGTGGAGTTCGCGAATCAGGTCGTGGCCACGAAGGAGCTGGTGTTCGGCGGGCACTACTCGACGCAGGTCCCGGCGGAGCTGACCGGCGTCCTCACCACCGCCGGCGCGCAGTGTTTTCGCAGCGGGGAACAGACCTCGCGGGCGGCGGCGGTCGAGAACCCGGAGGCGATGGTGTTGTTCGTGCGCGGAAGCGACGGAAACCTTGCCAGGAGCAGATTGCGCCTGCCGGCCGCGAGCAGCCGCGAGGCCGGATTGCAGATGCATCGCCCGTTCAGGATCGAGAACGCGAAGATGCGTATCACCTGGCCGGCGGCGCGCGAGCTGCGTGACTCGCGGCAATCGATTGTCAACCTTTTCTATCGCTCGGAGACCGTGGACGGGATGTGGGGCACGCTGCGCATGCTGACGCTCTATCGCGGTCCGAACACGACGTCGCAGCGCTTCGCCGACGCGGTCGCGGTCGCCGGATTACAGGCGCTGGACGGTGTGAAGCGGCGGGCAGTGGTGCTCGTCCTCAGCGGCGAGCGCGATGACAGCCGCCATTCGCCCGCCGTCGTGCGCCGCTATCTGCAGCGCATCGGCGTGCCGCTGCACGTCTGGTCGCTCGCCGGGCCCACGCCGGAGATGACCGCGGCGTGGGGCGAGGTCGAGGACGTGTCGAACCCCGACCATCTGCGGATGGCCACCGAGGAGCTGCGCGCGGATCTGGAGCGCCAGCGGATCGCGTGGCTGCCGCTGCAGCCGATCGAGGCGCTGCACGCAAAGCCTGTCAGCTGCGCGCCTTGACGTTCGGCAGCACTTCGAAGTCTTCGGTGTGCTCGATCAGCTCCAGCACCTTGCGCAGCTCGTCGGGCGGCACGATCGGCTTGCGCGTGTCGAGGCTCAGCCAGAGTCCGTGCGTGGTCACGCGGGCGACGCGCGTGCCGTCGACGCGGAAGAACTGGTTGACGAGGCGGTAGCGCGAGAAGTCCTCGGTCAGCCCCGAGGTCTCGAACGTCACCCGCATCGGCTCGAGGAGCCGCAGCTCGCGAAAGTATTCGAGATCGTCGCGGAGGATCACCGGCCCGTAGCGGCGCTGCTCGAACTCGCGCATCGAGTAGCCGTGCTCGGAGAAGAAAAACATCCGCACGTCGGCCGAGGCGTCGAGGTACGCGGTGTTCTTCATGTGACCGTTGAAGTCCATGTCGCCCCACCGCGCGTAGAGCGTTTTTTCGTAGGGTGGCATCGCCGTTCAAGCCATCGGGCGGGTGTCGAGTGGCGTCTGCAGCGTCACCAGGCCTTCGTACAGCCGCTCGTCGATCGAGGGATCGAGCGGGCGAACGAGCTCGGTGATGCGATGGACGTGCTCGATCACCGCCAGCATCGCCGCCCAGAGCGGCTCCGCGTTCGAGCGCTCGAACGTCTGGAACGGAAAGCGATGTCCGAACGTGCTCGCCTCGACGGCGTTGAGCATCGAGACGGAGTGATTCAGCGACCAGCGGATGCGCTGGCCGAGCTCCGTGGGGGGATGATGGTGATTGGCCCCGCGCGTGCGTTTGGCGACGTCGCCGACGCGGTCGATGGAGCGGCAGAGGCCGCGGAGCTCGTTTTCGATCTCCGGGTGCTGCGGATCGTTCGCGTAGACGTTCCAGAGCAGATCGATGCGGCGGCGCAGGTCGTGATCGAGCTTGTCGATCATCCACGGCAGCGGCGGGATGTGGCGCATCCGCTCGTTGTCCGCCCAGCGCTCGAGCAGCGAAACATGCTCAGGCGTTTCGGGTGTGGGAGTGTCGGTTGGTTCAGTTGCCAGCGTCATCGTTCTTTGTTAGGGTCACGGCCCAATGAGCGCCGACGTCACGCAATTCGAAGAGCCGATCCTCCGGATCCGCCGTCGAATCGACGAGCTCTCCACCATGGAGCCCGAAGCGGCGAGGCAGGCGGAGATTGCCGAGCTCGAAGCGAAGCTTACCAAAGTCGCCCACGAAATCTACGCGAACCTCACGCCGTGGCAGAAAACGCTGGTCGCGCGGCATCCGCAGCGGCCGTACACGCTCGACTTCATCGCCATGCTGTTCGAGGAGTGGACCGAGGTGCACGGCGACCGGAAATACGCCGACGACGCGGCGATCGTCAGCGGATTCGCGCGGTTTCGCGGGCATCCCTGCTGCGTGGTCGGGCATCAGAAGGGGCGCAACACCAAGGAGAAGATCCTGCGCAATTTCGGCCAGCCGCGGCCGGAAGGGTTTCGCAAGGCGCTGCGGGTGATGAAGCTCGCCGAGAAGTTCAAGCTGCCGATCTTCAGCTTCATCGACACGCAGGGCGCGTATCCGGGCCTCGGCGCGGAGGAGCGCGGGCAGGCCGAGGCGATCGCGGTGAACCTGCGCGAGATGGCCGCGCTGACGGTGCCGGTGATCGTGATCGTGATCGGGGAGGGTGGGAGCGGAGGCGCGCTGGCGCTCGGCGTCGGCGATCGCGTGCTGATGTTCGAGCATGCTGTGTACTCGGTCATCTCACCCGAGGGATGCGCGGCCATTCTCTGGAAGAACTCGTCGTCGGCGCCGGATGCGGCGGCGGCGATGAAGATCACCGCCGAGGACCTGAAGCGGCTGGGCGTGATCGACGAGATCGTGCGCGAGCCGGAAGGCGGAGCGCATGCCGATCCCGCCACCGCCGCGGAAACGCTCGGACCGTACCTGGAGCGCGCGCTGAAGGAGCTGCAGAAGCTCAAGCCGGCGCAGCTCGTCGACGAGCGCTACAAGAAGTTCCGGCGCATGGGCGTGTTCGAAAAGTAAACTAAGAGCGAGTGATCCACGACCTCTGGAGCGTTCTCCCGCCGCCCCTCGACACGGCGCACATCCCCATCTCGAACCCGACTCTGCGCGCGCTGCTGATCCGGCGCGGCATCGAAGACGAGGAGTCCTACCGGCGCTTCGTCGCGCCGGCGATCGGCGATCTGCACGATCCGTCGACCATCCACGGAATGGATCACGCCTGCGAGCGGATCATGCGCGCGATCCGCGATTCCGAGGCGATCGTCATCTACGGCGACTACGACGTCGACGGCGTGACCTCGATCGTGCTGCTGCGCACGGTCCTCAAGTCCCTCGGCGCGGACGTCGATTTCGTCGTGCCGCACCGCCTCGTCGACGGCTACGGCTTGAAGATGGAGGTGCTCGACCGCGTGCTGCAGGAGCGCAACGTGCGCCTCGTGATCACGGTCGACTGCGGCATCACCAGCGTCGAGCCGGTGCAGCGCGCGCTCGAGCGCGGCATCGACGTCATCATCACCGATCACCATCTTCCTCCCGGCACGCTGCCCGAGGCGGCGGCGGTGCTGAATCCGAAGCAGCCCGGCTGCGAGTATCCGTTCAAGGAGCTCGCGGGCGTCGGCGTGGCGTTCAAGTTGTGCTGCGAGTTGATCAAGCGCAGCGGGAAGAAGATCTCGATCGAGTCGCTGCTGAAGATCGCCGCGATCGGGACGATCGCCGACGTCGCGCCGCTCGTCGGGGAGAACCGCACGATCGCATCCCTCGGATTGCAGGGTCTCGCCGACGTGCGGAATCCCGGCCTGCGCGCGCTGCTGAAGCGTCTCGGCCTCAACGGCCGCGCTCTACGAGCTGTAGATGTGGGCTTCAAGATCGGACCGCGCATCAACGCCGCGGGACGGCTGGCCTCGGCGAATACGGCCATCGATTTGTTCGCGGCGGTGGATGAAGACGCAGCGTGGCAGCTCTGCGCGGAGCTCGACCGGATGAACACCGAGCGGCAGGGGATCGAGCAGCAGGTGCGCGAGTCGGCGGAGCAGCAGATCGCCGGCGGCGAACGTATTTTGATCCTGGCAGGCGAGGGATGGCATCGCGGCGTCCTCGGATTGACCGCCGGGCGCATCGCGCAGCGCTACCACCGTCCGACGCTGGTGATGACGATCGAAGGCGATCTCTGCATCGGCTCGGGCCGCAGCCTCCCGACGATCAATCTGCACGAAGAGCTGTGCGGCGTGGAAGATCTCTTCCTCCACTTCGGCGGCCACGAGTTCGCCTGCGGCTTCTCGCTGGAGACGCGCAATCTCGCGGCGCTGCGCGAGCGGCTGCACGCGCGGTTCGATGCGCTCGATGAGTCGCTGTTCCGCTCCATCGCGCGCGTCGACGGCGTGCTCACGCTCGCCGACATCGACGGCGAGTTCATCGCCGCGCACGAGATGCTCCAGCCCTTCGGCGCCGGCAACCCGCAGCCGCTCTTCATCGTCCGCGACGTCACCGTGACCGCCACGCGCATGTTCGCCGAGGACTGCAGCGAGCTGTCCCTGGAAGACGCCACCGGCCGCGCGACCGGCGTGCTCTGGCCGAGCGCGAAAGAGCTCGCGCCGGAGCTCGTGCGCGCGGTGGATCTGCTCGTGCGCGTCGAGCCGGACAAGTGGAATGGGGGAGCGAGACTCGAAGTGGTGGACGTCTCCTGTGGAGCGGCGGGCTTTAGCCCGCCGGCCGGGGTTTCGGCGGGCTAAAGCCCGCCGCTCCACAGGGACGAAGCCTACCGCATCTGCAGCGCCGGCTTCACGTAGCCCCGGTGGCAGGTGGTGCAGGTCACGGCGGGCTCGGTGTTGTCGATGTTCTCCATCTTGACGAGCAGGTCGTTGATCTGGCCGGTCATGGTCATCATCTCGCGCGCGGCACGTTTGGGGCGTTTCTCGTCGGCCTCCCAGCGCTGGTCGACGTGGCAGTGCTCGCAGTCGACGCCGAGGGCGCGGCTGTAGCCGGAGTCCATGATGCGGAGGAAGCGCGCGGCCGGGACGTCCTTCAGCAGCTTCACGTTCTTGAAGACCTCGCCGGCGGGGCGGTTTTCCTTTCCCTTGATGGTGGCGAGCAGTTCCGTGACGCTGGGGTTTTCCTTCGGTTCGTCGGAGATGGCACCGGTCGCGAACAACAGCAGCACCGAGACAAAGAGGAGTCGAGGGGTCATGGCCTTTGATCCTACGCTGACGGCGGAACGAAACGGGTAGCGAACGTGTTACGGCGCAACGACATGCAGCGCACCATCAGGATTTTAAAGGTTGTGCTGCCGATCGTCATCGTCGGTTTCATCGCCTACCTCGTGCTCAGCTTCAACCGCGCCGCGACACCTCGGCGGAACAATCCCGGCGACACAGAGACCTCGGGCCGCTCGAACGACAAGCCGATCATCAAGTCGGTCAAGTTCCGCGACGTGCAGACCATCGGCGGGCGCGTGGTGATGGAGATCATCGCCGAGAAGGTCGTGGCCTACGAGTCGCGCTGGACGACGCTCGAGGGCGTGCGCATGACCATCTACCGCCCCAACAACCTCACGTATCAGCTGGCGTGTCCGAACGCGGAGTTCAACAGCGACACCAAAGAGGCGCAGGCGAAGGGCGGCGTGAAGGTCGTCTCCAGCGACGGCGTCGAGATCTCGACGCGGGAGATCCACTTCGACGGCAACCGCCTCACCAACGACATCCCGGTGCAGTTCCGCATCGACAACTGGAACGGCAACGCCGGCGCGCTCGACCTCGACGTCGCGGCCGAGACGCTGCGCCTGCACAAGCAGGTCACGGCCACGATGACGCCGGCGCAGCCGCACGAAGTGCCGATGACGCTGGCCGGCGCGGAGAGTCTCTTCCACCGCCGCGAGAACACGGTCACGTTCAACAACGCCGTGCAGATGACGCGCGGACCGGAGCACGTGAAAGCCGACTTCGTGACCGGGCGTTTCACGCAGGACCGCAGCCGCCTGATCGGTCTCGACGGCTACGGCCACTGCAACATCGTGATGGCCGCCGCTCCCGGCCCCGGCGAAGACCTCGGCGGGCGGAAAGAGATCTTCTGCGACGGCTTCAATACCGAGGTCGGACCCGACGGCCAGATCTCGGCGATCAACGCGTACTCCGCGGAGACGAGCGCGCACGCGATCCTCGACGGGCCTCCGAAGCGCGACATCATCGCGCGCGGCTTCCGGGTCGCGCTCGCGAATCGCGCCGTCAGCGAGATCAAGGCCGACGTGCAGGTGGCGATGAAGGAGCTCGGCGATACGCCGCGCGAGATTCACGCGGAGCACGTGCTCGTGAGCTTCAACCAGTCGACGCATCGCGCCAGCTCCGCCTATCTCGAAGGCGGCTTTCACTACGCCGACCCGAAGACGACCGCCTCGGCGTTCCGCGCGAACTACGACATCTTCGGCGACCGCATCGTGCTGACCACCGATCCCGGCTGGCAGGCGACCGTGGTCTCCGACGGGCACACGCTGAAGGCGAAGCAGATCGAGTTCTCGCCGAAGGCTCAGACCTTGCGCGCGACCGGCTCGGTCATCGCCGAGCTGGCGGCGAAGGCGAAAACCATCGCGGCCGATGGGACCAATCTCTTTCCGGCAGGCAAACCGGTGTTCGTCAACGCCGACGAGCTGATCATGCGCCAGGCCAACCGCGTGGCCGTCTTCAGCGGCAACGTGCGCGCGTGGCAGGAGACCAACACGCTGCTCGCGAACGAGCTGCAGGTGCAGGGCGCGGGCGACGCGATCAACGCCAAGGGCAACGTGCGCACGCTGCTCTACAACACCGGCGATCCGAAGCGCACCGTGCCGGTGGAGTCGCGCAGCGAGCAGCTGATCGCGCGCAAGGGCGACCGCCGCATCGATCTCCTCGGCAACGTGACCATCAACGACACGCCGCGCACGCTGAAGTCGGACAAGGCCGCGTTCTTCTTCGACGACAACCGCAAGATCCAGCGCATCGAGGCCGAGAACAACGTCAACGTCGCCGAGTCGACGACCAACCGCAAAGGCACCGGCGACAAAGCGATCTATCACGTCGACAAAAAGATGATCTACGTGAACGGCTCGCCGGCGACGATGACCGACCCGAGCGGCACGCTCGCCGGCCAGCAGATCGTGTTCGACCTCGCCCGGAACCGCGTGCAGGTGATCAGCCCGAGCCAGGAGACGAAGGGGACGTACAAGCATTCGGGGGGAAGCTGATAATCTCCCGCCGAACATGACCGACCCGGCGCCGCTGCGCCTCGCCGCCACCCACCTCGTCAAGGTCTACAAGCGCCGCAAAGTCGTGCGCGACGTGTCGGTGGAGATCCAGCAGGGGGAGATCGTCGGGTTGCTCGGGCCGAACGGCGCGGGAAAGACGACCACCTTCTACATGATCGTCGGCCTGGTGCGTCCCGAAGACGGCACCATCACCCTCGGCGACGAAGACATCACCCAGCTGCCGATGTATCTCCGCGCGCAGCGCGGCATCAGCTACCTGCCGCAGGAGCCGTCGGTGTTCCGCAAGCTCACCGTCGAGGAGAACCTGCTCTCGGTGTTCGAGACCATGAGCCTGCCGCGCGCGGAGCGCGTGCGGCGCACGCAGCAGCTGCTCGAAGAATTCGGAATCACGCACATTGCGCGCAGCCGGGCGTATGCTCTGTCGGGGGGTGAGAGGAGGCGCGTGGAGATCGCGAGAAGCCTCGCAATCAACCCGGCATTCATATTGCTAGATGAGCCGTTTGCAGGAATCGATCCAATTGCCGTATTCGAAATCCAACGCATCGTTTCGCAACTGCGCGCCCGTGGGATCGGCATTCTGATCACGGACCATAACGTGCGGGAAACATTGAAGATCACCGATCGCGCTTACATCATCAAAGAGGGTGAGATCTTCCGGCAGGGAGTGCCGGAGAGCCTCTCGGCGGATGCGGAAGTGCGGCGGATCTACCTGGGCGAGACGTTCAATCTGAATTGACATGGCACTCGAACAAAAACTACACCTCAAGCTCAGCCAGAAGCTGATCATGACCCCGTCGCTGCAGCAGGCGATCAAGCTGCTGCAGCTCTCCAAGCTCGAGCTCCAGGAAGTGCTGAACCAGGAGCTGCTCGAAAACCCGCTGCTCGAAGAAACGGCCGAGGAAGCGAAGGCCGAAGAGACGCCCGCCGAGGAGACGGACGCGGCGAAGAACAACACCGAAGAGCCGCCGAAAGCCGAGGCGAAAACCGAGGAGGAGAAGAAAGACTCCTTCGACGAGATCGACTACGACGCCTACTTCCAGGACTACATCGAGTACGGCTACAACCCCCGCGGGATGGGGGAGGAGCACGAAGAGTTCCCGATCGAGAACACGCTCACCCGTCCGCCGAACCTGGCCGACCATCTGACCTGGCAGCTCTCGATGTCCGACGCCTCGCCGCGCACGAAAGAGATCGCCAACTTCATCATCGGCAACATCGACGAAGACGGCTATCTCCGGGCCACGAACGACGAGATCATGACCGCCGGCGGGTTCCAGGCCGAGGAGGTCGAGACCGCGGTGCGCGCGGTGCAGTCGCTCGATCCGATCGGCGTCGGCGCGCGCGACCTGCGCGAGTGCCTCCTGCTCCAGCTCCGCTTTCTCGAGATCGACAACCCGCTGGTCGAGATCATCGTCCGCGATCACTGGGACGAGTTCATGCAGCGGAAATTCGTCCCCCTCGCGAAGGTCCTCGGCATCGACCTGAAGACGCTCGAGGGCATCGTCGAGGTCATCAAGCACCTCGATCCCAAACCAGGGAGGAAATACTCCAATGAGCGAGCGATCTACGTCGAGCCCGATGTCTACGTGCACAAGGTCGGCGACGAATACGTGATCGTGCTCAACGAGGACGGCATGCCCAAGCTGCGCATCAACAGCGGCTACCGGTCGATGCTGAACTCGATGGACTCGAAGCAGGACGGCGAGACCGTCAACTACATCAAGGACAAGATCCGCTCCGCGGTCTGGCTCATCAAGTCGCTCGACCAGCGCCAGCGGACGATCTACAAAGTCGCGGAGTCGATCGTCAAGCACCAGCGCGAGTTCCTGGAGCGGGGCATCGACTTCCTGCGGCCGCTGGTCCTGCGCGACGTCGCCGACGACATCCAGATGCACGAGTCCACCGTGTCCCGCGTGGTCTCGAACAAGTACATGCACACCCCTCGCGGCCTCTTCCTGATGAAGTACTTCTTCCACAGCGGAATCGATTCCGATACCGGAGAAGACATCTCCAGCCTGACGGTGAAGAAGAAGATCCAGAGCTTCATCGAGAACGAGGACCCGCGCAAACCGCTCTCCGACTCCAAGATCATGAAGATCCTGAACGACGAGGGCATCAACATCGCCAGGCGGACCGTGGCGAAATACCGCGACGAGCTGAACATCCCGTCGTCGACGGACCGCAAACAAATTTTCTGATTCGGAGGCGCGTGCCCATGGCAACCGAGATTTCCGGCCGCAACTACGAGATTCCCTCCAACATCCGGGACATGGTCGAGAAGAAGCTGGCCAAGATCCAGGAGCGGCTCTTCGACGACGTGATCGACGTGCGGGTCGTGCTGCAGGTCGAGAAGTACCGCAACATCTGCGAGGTGATCATCGTCGGCAAGGAGCACGACGTGAAGTCGGTGCAGGAATCCGACGAGTCGATGCAGGACGCGATCAACCTGGCGATGGATCACCTCAAGCGGCAGGCCCAGAAGAACCGCAAGAAGATCCGCGACCATCACCGCAAGGACGGCAACGGCCGCAAGAGCGTGACCGAGTGGGCGGTGCAGGTGCTGGAGCCGGGACAGCTGCGCGAGACCGGCGATCACAACCGCCCGCGCATCATCCAGACCAGCAGCCTGGCCATCCGCCCGATGTCGATCGAGGAGGCCGCGCTGCGGCTCGACGACTCCAAGAACGAGTTCATCGTCTTCCGCGACATCGACACGGACAAGGTCTCGGTGATCTACAAGCGGCGGGACAACAACCTGGGATTGATCGCTCCGGAGTTCTGAAGCCGCCCTACAAAATTCCAAAGCCTCCCGTGCCCGCCCCACGCCCATGCCCCGGGCGTGGGGCGACGGTCATCTAGGACACTGAAGAAAACACACCGCCGAACACCTCGCCGCGGACGCAGGTGCATCCGCATCACCATTTCTGAAGGCGGTGGAATCCGATCGACCGGGTTAGTTCATCTATGTTTGGGGTAGGGGTTTTCCCATTCCCGTCACTCCTTGAATGTGATTTCAGACGATCGGCAACGCTTCTTCAGGTACTCAACGAACGTCAATACTTTTGTTCAGACAGTTCTTGGTGCCGCCATCATCGATGACGACGATTACATCGCCGGAACAGAGCGCATCGATTTTCACGAGAAACTCCTCACGGGTCGCACTTTCCCAATTTTCGACTACAAGCAAGAAGGCAACGGTCCGGATGGCACGTATGAAGAAGCCTTGTTTCAACGGCTACTCGCCGAGCCAACCTCGATTCTCGTCCTGGTTGGCGGCTTAGGCGCAGGCAAGTCAACTGCTGTCAATCACCTAGTAAGGATGATAGCGAGCAGACAACCCGAGGTTCAGGTCGCATTCCCGTGCGATTGCTCGCCATGTCTAAGAGCGCCTATAACACCGAATTGCATTGACATAGGCCGCTCGTATTCGTCCGAGGACGCCGTAATCGAGGTCCTCCGTCTCATTCGCCGCGATGTTTACGAACACCTAATGGACGAATGGCTGGGTCGACAAGGCTTGGCGCCGAATGCAGTATCGCATTCCGAGCGCAAAGTTTTGCGTCGCCTCATAATTGCGAACGACATTTATCGCTGGGCTGACGCCGAAGCGCTACCGTTCCCGGCGAACCTTCATACCGCCGCCCTGGCGCTTAGAGACAGTAAGGAGAATTTACTCAGCCTAAGTCTGCAAGAATGTCGTGCCAAGGCGCTGTTTGAGCAATACGCAGAGGCGTCGGATCTTCTCGACCAAGAGATAAATACTGTCGTCCACACCCTAAATGTCGCCAAAAAGTTTACCGCCGTTGTGGTTGGCTTCTACGTTCGCAAGTGCGACATTCGCAATGCCAATAATACTATCATCGTTGACAACATCGACCAACAACCAACCGAACATATCGAACAGATCGTGGATCACCTTCACGATCTCTGCGCTAAACTGCCAGGCCTGCGTATTCTACTGCCGCTCAGGCCTAGCTCCATTGCGCCACAGGGCTTCACTTATACGCCAGAATATATGTATCACTATGGACCCAATTGCTTCGACTTGGTGTTTCGCCGCCTGCAGAAGCGAGTTCTCAGTCAAAGCCGCGATGCATTGAAACGCACAGGCAAGGGAAATATCTTCGTACGCCACCCGACACCGGAAGAAGAACTCTGCTTTCTCGTTGCCGTCTATCTTTACACATCAATCGCGTTACGCGGTCTACACGCGTCGGCTGATACTGAAACGGTCGTCGTGCCAGAGGTCCATCAAGATCTAGAGTTTCTACACCGTGTGACATTCTCTGGTGCCACGCTTAAACGTCTCAGTGATACGCTGGGCGCCATAGTAGGCAAGTGCGGCCGCTACGCGATCGCGCAACTAAAGCGTTACTTTCATCATATTTATGCACATCCGTTTTTTTTGAAACAGGTGCTTGCCAGCACTCTCATGATGGGGCAAAGCGCAAAACTTCAGGCACCTTACGCCTTGATCGTGACTGCGCTCTTAGGTGATTACGAGGGCCAGGCTGGAATGAGCGCTCTCGCAAATCTATACGCTCCGACTGAACACGGCCCGAACCCTGGGCGGCCGTCGCTCGCCAAACTTCGGACCCTCGCCTTTCTTAGCCGCCGCTTTCGTGTCCGCATCGCCGACGTTATTCGTGAACTTGCCGCTTACGGCATTCCGCGTGAAGTGGCCGTGGGCGCTCTCAATTACCTGCATGACAAAAGCAGACTTTTGTTATGGTTTAGCCGGAATTCAGATTTGCGGGGCGGCAAGGCTGATGACGAGCAGTATGTTGTTATATCCGAACACGGCCAAGCATACCTCCGACACTTAGTTGGAGATTTTGAATATATGTGGTTTTGTTCACAACAAATCGCGGCGCGCGCGACCGGTGATGATTACACGACGTTCCGCATTCGACTAGCCGATTATTCTCGGCTGGTCTCCGAGTTCGCTAGCACGGAGTGGATGCAGATCACGTTTCGGCGTTGGGCGTCGGATGTCGTGTGGGAGGAAACGGAGCATCTGTACGAAGGCGAAATGTTGACGCTGTACGTGCTTTATTCATCTCTGGAACGTGCTGTCGGTGGCGCGTTCGGCGCCCGACGTACACGAGAAGCAGATGATTTCCTCGGCGATGTCATAACGACAACTCGGGCGCTCTGCACGCTAATCTTACAATGTCAACAGAAATATGAATTCTACTATGGAGGCAATGGCTACCTGTCTCGCTACGGCGCACTCTTAAGTGACTGCAGAAGCATCGTGGAGCGCGCTATTGATGTTGAAGTGTTGGCGCCGTTGCGTAAAGCTTTGACGGAGGTTTTTGATAGTTGGAGCGCTCAGCCGCATCAGCAGGCCCCATTTGCACATGATCTCTTAGCGGAGCAACCGTTCGACGATCAAGTGGCGTGGGAGCAATTCATCGCAGGTATCCCCTTTGAAGTAACGCCGTCGCCGGAATGGGTCGCGGCGGACGCGGTCGGTGCGCGGCGACGTCGCTTGCTCCTACGCCGACAGGCGCTAAGACAATTGCTTGAGACGAGGGTTCCGACATACGGCATCGTCGAAACAAATTTGGAGTTGCTGATCGGCGAGCTAGCGAAGGCCCGCGATGCAGCACAGAGTGTTTCCAGCGCGAGTGCATCGTTCGTTGACTGGGTCGACTCCGAACGAACACTGCTTGACGAAATATTACACAACTTAAAACAGAACTCATATAAAGTTACGGCGCTTTCCTTCTCTGCGGAAATGGATGAACTGAAACACCGAGCGAATAACATGAGCTCTTTACTGGTCCGACTGGCGACTCACATCGGTGTCAGCCGCAAGGATCATCTAATCGTTCGCTGGTCTCTGTGAGAAAATTATGGCATGGGTATGGTCAGACGACCCAAAAGAATGGGTAACTCAGATAGGAGCGTTAGCAACCGGTGCCAGTGCTCTGTTTACCGGGATCTATGTCTGGCTCACACTCAGGCTTGTCAAGTGGACATCCCAGACGGCGTCGGTGGCGCTTCATGAAGCTCGGCAGCAGAGAATCGCTCGCTTGCTACCGGTTCGTATTCTGCTAGATGACTTGAGCGCACAGTTGAATGCACTGCCGGCGAAGGGCGATATCGAGCCGAGCGACCTTGGCAAAATGTCTATGTCTTTCAGCACCTTCATGCGTGATATTCAGGTTCAATTAATTGCGGCGAGAACTCTGTCGCCAAGCGTTTATCGGAATGTCGACCGACTCCGAATCGCGGTCGCCTCTGTGTCACGAGTGCTTGCAGAAGCGACCATCACGAGAAAGAAGATCACTTCACCTGTAGCGCAGATTAGATTGGCTCAAACCGTTTGCTCGGAGCTTGCACACTTTCTTGACTCCGAGATAAGCGCTGCAGAGGGATAAGGAGCGATCTGTGATGTGTCTCGTATCCGTAACCTCGCCGCTCCAGGGAATAGCGACGCCTTGGACTAGACATACGTTCGGAGTCAGGGACGGTTCCAAACGAACCAGTAGACGCCAACGTTCATAACCGCCTGCTGGGTGCCCTTCCACCCGATGTCGGTCGAGTCGGCACTGGAACTAAACGACTCGAAAGCGAGTTCATCGTTTTGACGGTCCCCCCGAAAACTAGTCCGGGCAGAAAGTGAGGAACGGCCGGGTAAACTTCGAGAAAGGAGAGCCCGGATGAAGAAGAGCCGGTTCACGGAGGAGCAGATCATTACTGCGCTG